>ERZ778023.4000-NODE-4000-length-13230-cov-55.035750_pt1 | contig 13230 bp, 5 predicted proteins | sample MGYA00375753_ERZ778023 | MGnify/ENA primary metagenome ERZ778023 (study PRJEB29350, sample SAMN05389822) | bioreactor metagenome | isolation source: Ammonium sulfate bioreactor | place: South Africa: University of Cape Town | collected 2014-04-04 ...
ATAATATGGAGAATAGAGACAAATACAGTTTTGCTGAAGACGTTGGCCAACGAGGAGCACAAGTTTATCACATGTTGCACTTGTATGATGACGATGATTGTGTCAATCTTTATCATGGCGATGGTGCTGTTCCACCTCATCCAATTGTACAAAATGCATTGAACGATCTAGCAGACAACATTCAATTGTGGAATAAAACGAATAAGATCGGTTGTGATGGTATTGAACTGAGACGTTATCGTGTTCCTAATCTGATGACCATACCTACACTTCGCGAAGCTATTCTCAACGATTTTAGTAAATACATGCCGCTCGATTTCGATCCATCGAAAGTAACGGTGCATACAGCCTGCGGAGTGACACATCTCGCAGCTGCTTTGTTTAATCATTTTCGAAAAACAAATGCTGAAGTAATCATGTTCGCACCAACGTATACATCGTTTCTCTTTGCTGCATCGACTGTTGGTTGTAATGTACATTTAATTCAACCAACGAGTGATGGAATGATTACACCTGAACATATCGAACAATCACTAGATGAATATCCACAAGTTAAATATATTTTTCTTATCAATCCGAACAATCCGACAGGTCAATATTATTCTAGAGATGAACTCGAACAAATCGCTCGTTTAGTATTGAAACGAGATCTTATTGTTATATCTGATGAGATTTTTCATAAACTTGTCTTTGATGAAAACAAACCATACGTAAGTATGGCATCGATTGAAGTCGATGGGAAATCGATGTTAGAACGAACGGTTACTTTACGCGGTATATCGAAAGATCATGGTCTAGCCGCGATTCGAGCAGGCTATGCAATTGGCTTGAGTGAACTCATGAATCAACTATCGATCAATTGGTTTACATTTGGAACTACTTTCAATTTAGGTGATCTTGCTCAATATGTAGCTATGGCAGTATTATCATACACGCCAGATGAGTATTATCAAGATCAACAAAATCTACTTCGTCGTCATCGAGATCTTATTCTAGCGTCAATTGACGACATCAACCAGAATGTTGGCCATGAAGTACTAAGTGCAACAGGAACAACAGCTGGCATTTTTCAGCTCATTGACGCGAGTAGTCTACGAGATCGACGATATCGTGACAGAATCTTGAACAAAGATACGATCGTTTGTCAAGTATTACTAGAAGAAGAAGATGGACGTATTGCTCTCTTTCCTGCTTCATGCGGTGGATTTGATGCTAAAGATATGAAATTGCGACTGACATTATCGTCATCTGAAGACGATATTAAATTAGGCATGAAGAGACTTTCGGATTTTATACTGAAGTTATTTCAACAGAATTGATTTTCTTTTTTTTTATGTATCGAGATGTAAACGTCGTCGAATACCCTTTCGATATTGTTTAATCGTTTGACGAAATTGTTTTTTGTAGAATTTCGATGGCAGAATAAAGATAACGAAAGTTAACATCGGTGGAACAAACGATATGAAATATCCACAAAGATATAACCATGCATCACTTTCCGATTGCATACAAGTTCGAATATATGTTAAAATTAAACGTGGTAATGCAAGAATGACTAAAACGAGCGGTGCAATGAGAATATGTTTATGTTCTTGAAATTGTTTGCGAAGAATCGTTTTATACGATTGATCGGGATGAAGAGTTTGTTGTTGACGAGATTTTTTTACGATTAATATAATTGATGAAATGAAATTAAATAGAAATGGACCGAAAAAATGTACCGTATGAATGAAAGAATTGTAAACTTCTAAAGTTGATCCGTAACGAACAATGCACCAAATTCGTTTGATTTGATATTGATCTTCGTTTTCATTATCTTCAATGATAACATGTCGAGAAATTGGATCATGAATTGAAGTAAGAACAACAGAAATGATTAAAAAACAAATAATACGTTTTGACATAATGACACTTTTCTTTTTATTAAATTTTGCACCTTGAATCGTTGTTAGAGCACGTTCAGAAGCAACACATGCGTTGAACCATTGATCTAGACTGAGACAAATTCGAATAAGAAAATCTAATGAATAACATTGAATTTGTAAAAACGACATATTCGTTAAAATTGTCATTTGTGTTAGAAGAAGAATTATAAATTTCGCAACAAGTAATATCATCAGAATGATTGTTGTTATCGATGATCCCAATAGATATAAACCACAGCCAACTTCTTGTACCGGCTTATTTTTAAATGTAATCAATGAACAACTTCCATTGACTAATCCTGTGAGCATAAAAATAATTGTTAATAGTAAACTTATTTTAATAATTATCGGTTGATGAGACAAAGTTTTCGTTGGTAAAATATAATAGCCAAGAATTGGATCTAAGGATAGACCAGATCCATTTGTATGAAATTGACATCGACGACCATACGAACAAGCTTTACATAGACACATCGATCTTGTTGGACATGTTGGATGATCTTGAAGACATTGACCATGATTTTCACATTCACTTCGACCGAAACAATTCGGATTTAAATTCTGATAAAATTGCAGACAATTGGCTAATCGTTTGCCATAGAAATCATAGCAAAGACAAAAATGAATTTCATCATGAAAACATTTTAAATTTAACGATTGATTTTGACATGGTAAATGGTAGTATTTTATTCGACGAATTAAATCCCATTGAAGAATGGTTCGATTAAATAATTCATTGATATGCAAACAACGATCAGAAGAATTGATTTTCATCTGCGTTGTAGCGGCTGTTGTATTTTGAGCATAGACTAAATAATAAGTCTTTTTCGATAATTCAAGAAAAACAAGATGAAATTTTTGTGTCCATTGAATTAGAATTGACTGTGTGTTCATTGAAATCGTTCGAAAAGTCGTTGATCGGCTGATTTCAACGATAGAACTTCCTTCCATTAATATTTCATGAAAATGAATAAATACATATGTTTCTGATTGAATGAGATTATTTTCAAAAGAAATATTTAATTGTTGATCCGGTATTTCACAACGATCGCCATGAAATCCATTCGAACAAAGATATGTTGATTGACGATGATTGTTCAAATAACATCGAGATCCAAATTTATTCATTGAACAAATACAAATCGATCGATTATTCGATGATTTACCAAGACAAATTGAATCCGATGAACATTGACAAAAATGTTCTGAAATCTGACAATATTTTCCTGACCATCCTTGTTCGCATTGACAGAATGTATAACGTTGAGAATTATTCCAATAGCGAATGCATCGACCATGTTGACATTCGAAATTAAAACAAAGTTTATCCTTATCATTCGCCGATGGAATTTGTACGAGATATGCTAAACGATGTACAGGTAAAAATGGAAATTGAATTGGATATAAAACACTTCCTCGATAGATAAGTGATTGTTTTTCATAGAAATCAATATGTATAGCATATTCTCTATCGGATTGTTTCGGTCGAGTTGAATAAAGTAGATAGATATTGAATTTCTTTTGACAATCAGTTATCGATAAAAAACTGAGTTGTTCAACTGAATGAACAATCTTTTCAGTTGTATTATCAATTAATTGAACGACAACTGCAAATAAGATTCGTGCTGAATCGGACAATGCTTGAAATTGAAGTGCAAGACTAATTCGTTGATTTTGATATTGACACAAATGACCATAGTAATTCGGTGGACAAAGACATGTCAACATGTGAGAAGATGATACAATACGAATCGGAAGACCGAAACCACAATGATATCGACCAATATGACTATACGGTGCTGTTGTTTGTTTGGATAATGCATGAACTATTACGTTTGTGATAGTCGATCTTCTGATCTCAAGTGTGAACCGTATTTGTTTGATCTTATTTCTGTTGTATAGCAAGTATATATTTCTATAATTTATACAAACTCTTTCATCGTCATCATTTTCACAATGATTTACACCATCACATAGATCATACTGTGAAATACATACATGAGATGTTCGGTTCAAACAATAAAAATACCGAAAATCTTCGTTCGTATTTTGATTGATTTGTAATGGAACATTTCGTTGACACAATGGTTCATCAATACCACCAAGACAATCAATATGACCATTATTAATTTTGTCATTCGATAAACAAATAGATTGACTTGTATCATATGAGACACACGATAAATCATTCAAAGAACAATTCGATGCACTTGACACGTAACAGCCAGCTTCGTCTTCATTCGTAGGACAATTCCATTCATCGTTACATCGAGTATAAATATTGTTACATGGCCAATGTTGACATTCAGTTTCATCTGTATTATTTTCATAAGTTAATAAATCAATATATCCATCGCAAATGTGTTGAAATAGAATAGTAGTTTGAACATGTAGTATATCGAAATTTTCATCTTCACAATTCAATGAAAATTGATTTTCATTACAATCACAAAAATTATTTCGAACCAATTTTGGATGAATATATTTACTTGAATTTTGACATTTAAAATAAGTTTTATTTATGAAATTCATAGCTGTACTAGGATAATCTTCATCGTCCAGATACGGACAATCATATACTGAATCTAATAATCGATAGATTGATATGCATTTCGTTGAATTTCGGCAGTGATAGATCGATGCTCCGTTACAAACTTCAGTTGCATAGTCATAGATTTGATGATATTTATATAATCTATTGTATAATGTAGTACGAATAAATAAATGTAAATCCAGTCGTGTTTTACTTGAAAAATAGGTTCCATTTGGTAAGATTTCAGGGAAATGAATACAAGTAAAATTGTTAAAACTAATTTTGATTCTATAATTGATGAAAAATACATCATAATATTTCGAATTATAACATATATAAATGTGCGCAAGTGATACATTGGCCCAAGTGTATGAATCATTCTTGTGATAAGCTAAATAAATATTTCGAAATACAATTGGACTATTGTAATAAAAAATAAAATCTGGACAATGCACTTGACACAAATTTGCACACGATGAATTCATTCGACATGCAAATGCAAGCCAGCAATCATTTAAATGCATGTTGTTCAATAATTTACGACTTTGACTTGAAGCATACATTGATGACCAACTTTTTTGAGTGTCAAAATTATCATTACATGTCAAGACCGACTCGTACACAGACGTACAAGGATGTGTACTTTGACGGTGAGCGTTATTGCTAATTGTATCGATACAATCAGAAATAAGAGATTGATCTATAGCAAATGATTTCGGTATGCATTGTCCCATTTGACATCGATGTTCATCTTCATGACATTGATTGATTTCAAGTTGCCAACAATCTTTCTCATCGATTCCATCTAAACAATTAATAAATCCATCGCATATATCAGTCCATTGCAAACACAATGACATTACATCATGTTCACATTGTAAATGCATGTAACAAGTCGAAATCAGTGACACATCGTCCGCTAAACTGTAAAATCCTTTAACAAGATCGTACAATGATGAGTATTGCCATGAAAAATGAATTAATTCATATTGACAATGAAGACCAAATTTTGGTAGTGTACAATTATAAAATCGTTTGTTTGATAGCGAGGTAACATTTGTATTCAAATAAATTTGATAGTCTTCAATAAGATCGATCGGTGTTGACCAAGAGTATAACTGTTCAGTAGTTATATTTCGTGTTTTCAGTTGAATAAATGTCAAATATGGTAGCTTTTCGTCGATAATCAATTTAATTTTCGATGGAAACTCACTGAGACAATAGAAAATATGTTGCCATTCCGTTTTAGATAATTCATTGGAATGAACTATTCGTATGCAATCATGAAAAAATACATGATCATTTTCATTGATCCAATCTGTCTAATAGAAATTGAATTGAGACTGACTTATAACCAAATGAAAAATACTCCAAGAAAAATAAAAGTTTATGAAAAACATTTCTTTTGTTCATTTTCAAAAAAAAATGAACGATATATATTCTGAAAAATACATTGACATATATCCGAATAAATAAAGATAAGATATCATGTGCGTATGTTTATGAGATAATTTGAAATAAAAGAAAAAAAGTTAACTTAACTACTAGGTTTTAATCCTTCGGGAACATAGCCGCCATCAGGTGTAATAAGTTGAAAGAGACAAGCATCGGTAATTGATTTTGCTTGACCACTAATTGTAAAATCTTGTTCAACTTGTAAATATTGACCATAACGAAGATTTTTTATAGCTATGTAATTAGTATTAGATTGTTGTTCAAAACTGAAAATTTCCCAAGTATCAGCATCATTGCCCTTGAGTCTCAAGACATCTTGCATAGTAAAATGTCGATTGATTTCAGAATTTCGTACTGTACGACCGAGATCTTTTGGAGCCCAACCTTGACCCCATACCAAACGATAATCAGGATCAATTGTTGAACCATTTGCATAGACAATATCAGTTTTAGGATCAAATGTAAGATAGAGACCTGTCAACTTCGATTGAATATGAAAAGTACCTTCATTGTTCATTGTTTTCGGCTCAAAACCTTCTGAACATGGAACTGCATTCGAAGATGTAATTGGATTACAACCTGGTAATCTATCAATAGGTTCCACCATTCCAATATTTTCAGTCAACGGAATACGTTTGTATAATTTGCAATCATCATCAATAACTTTCTTTACAAATGGTTGCAAAGGTAAACAACGTTCGGGATTATTTCCTTCATTAGTATTTTTAGCATTACATGTTGCATTATTCAATGCAGCATTGACAACATCAACATCCCAACCATTTACAAAATCTCCATGAAATCCATAACCAGTTGGATCACCATTTGCTAAAACAAATGGTTGAACGCCTTGTCCATGAGGAAATTGATCGACGGCATAGAATGCTTCATAGAAAACAGCAGGTAAACGAACAGGATGTGTCGACGGACAATCCCCACCGTTGTATTGAGTTGGATATGCCATATGAGATCGATGATTAGGCGAATCTAAATTTTTGCCATCCCAACACATAGGAAAGAATGCTTATAATCGTAGACCATTTTTACAAAAGTATTTATCCGTTTGAAATCCGTTTGTTTCCGGTGCTGATGGGATACCGACATCAGTCAAACTAGAAAAAAACGATTAAACATATTTTCTATTTATTCAACGCAATTAATTTACCAGACAAAACTAATAACATGATGATCGACAACAGATTCGTTAAACGTACGTCTAAATGGATCGCCAGCAACCATACGAAGACCTTTAGGGAAAGGTTGCCAATAACCTTTTGTATTTTTTGGAGTATCACCGTTACCAGTTCGAGCAAAATAATAGACAGTTAATCCACCATTAGGAACGAGAGATAAAGTTCCATTCGACCAACGATAATATCTATCAATTAATCATATTATAAAAATAGAAGAAAAGAATTAACAACATACAAATCTGGATGCCAATAATTACTATTATCTACTGTATGAATTGAACACGTCGTACAACTAGCTGATCTTGTCACTTCATACAAATCCAACGGAGATTGATCTTTAACTCCAGCACTAAAATGATTTCCACCCATCACTTTATGTATGTGTCTAGCTGTTGCGCCAGGACTAATAATAGAATCAGCACGACCACGATAAAGTGGTATATCACTGCAAAATACCTTCCACAATGGATAACTTGTATCCTGACCTAAACATCAAATTGTTCAAATAAATCTAATCAACTGTGACTTACCAAAACCAAAACTGAATAATACACTTAATAGAACAAAATTGATAGTCGTAATGGAGAGCATATTCTACAAAATCTACACGAAAGAGAATGCTTATCAAATCTTAATTTCATTGGAATACGACAAAGTTTATATATGTATACGTCTAATTGCACCTACGTTACCACGCAATTTTTTTTCTACGCACGAGATATTCACGATTGATTTCCCCACATAGATCAAATACGTCAATTTTTTTCTTACAACGGAAAAATGACGAATGAATCATTATACATTAAATATCCTTATTATTAGAGAAGAGAGCACACACATAGTATTCTAATATTTGGATTTGATAACGAATAGTTTCATGCACGTACATATAATAAAGTGGAGAAACGAAACAGAAGGGAATATTTCAATAAATATATTCCCTCTTTTTGACGGCGTTGAATCAATATCGTGATCACGTAAAATTAAATCTTTTAAGGCAGTTCAATCATTGATGGATGAATATTTTCAATGAACAAAATCAACGTTTCCTAGACTGTAAGGACGGTCATATGAAAAAAAATCGTTTGTCTATGTGTGTTTGTTTACATTTGGGGTCAAAAAAACATCAATTTTAGAAACTCGTAATAGTGACCAATGATGAGCGGAACTTAGTCAGACCTTTGGTAATTTAGGTCGGAGAATCCGAATTTTAGTGCAAAACCAGTTCAGAGGGCAAAAGAACATCGGCTTTAATAACTCCTAATACATAACGGATGATAGTTGGAACTCAGTCGGACCCTGGGTAATCAAGATCAGAGAGTTTGAATTGATAGGTAGATATTCAAAATTTTCAACTGAGTATTTTCGACTAAAAATTGGATATTTTTGGAAACTGACGATTTGTCAGAATTTGGAACTGCGTATTGCCCATTAGAAGACTCGCATTTTGGAAAAATAGAGATTTTTTCCTACGGTGTGATTATGTTAAATCAGATATCTATAATCATTTAGACCTAGCTATTCAATAACTATCTATGCTTGAGCCGAAAAAATGTGACAATTCGAGTCGGAAGTAGTGGACCGTGGGGACGCCGACGACCGACGAGGTGCTGCCCATATGATGAGACTTTATCATACATATACGTATAGTCAATCGCTTTTAATTGAAACTTTTAAATGCGCGCACATTAACGGATATGCATTCAGTCGAGGATCAAGTGAATCGGCTTTCGATGAACGTTACTTGTTTAGTTTTGAAAAAAAAGTCATTTCAAAATTTGGAAGTTCTTTGGAAAATCATAATGAGCAAGTACAAAACGACATTGAATTTCCACAAGCTGATGCAGTACCATAATCAACCCATGGGGCAGAAGTTGTATCAGATCCAGTATAAACACAACGATTAGGATTAGTATAATTAGTAACTGATCCTGCGTATCCATTCCCACAAGTTGTAGTCATATTGATGTAAGATTTTCCCAGTGCTTTACATACGGCAGTACAAGTAGCGATTCCATTTCCATTACCACAACCAGCATGAAGTGCATACCAGGCATTATTCACATAAGTGCCTGAGAAAGTTGTTCCGGACAAATACACAATTGGATAATCGAATCTCATGGCACTGCCAGTATTCGTGGCTGCATAATAACGAACTTTTTGAACACCATGATATCCTGAAGCAGCAAGCTCAATAGTATAGTCCTGTGTGCTTGTTACAGTAGCAAGAACAGTTGTAGTAGTCGTAGTCACCGTTGTACTAAGTGAACTACGGCTAGTTGTTGCTAAATATATAATTTGCTTTATAAATAATCTCTGAAATCAAATTTTACTTACTTGCTGTGCTACCTTCCTTGTTTTGTACAAGGAAAATAGCTAATGTAATAAGTCCTGCAAAGACCCCAAGTGCGACAAGAGTTGATACAGCAAGTAAAAAATATTCTTTAGCAGATAATCCTTTTCTTCTAAACAATGAATAGAATAAAATACTTTTTACTAAATCAATATATATACTCTGACCGGTTTGATGAATCTTTTCCAAATGAAATTTCTGGAATTTGATTAAATGGTACTCCCATATTCTGAGGCTAAATATACAATGTATTTTTAAATCTATTAGCTATATTATGTTTCAAGCTCTGCAATGGTTTCATAGGAATTAGGCTGGAGTTGATACCATCCGAGAGCTGCTGCGCGATTTATCCGAATATTATGTGTACTTCAAAAAGTGAACCCTACAAATTTCGGTAGTAATGATGAAGTAAAGGCGAGGAAGGGTGGTTGAGAGACCGTAAAGGAGGGGTGGACGATTAGGGTGATGGTGTTTGAGAGATAAGCGTGAGGGCATGTTGAGAGATGACAGTCAGGAAAAGAGACGTTTCTAAATTTTATATTAACCTCTGTTTGTATTTCAACTGTGTTTTAGAGTCTACTTTACAAAGTGATCCTTCTATTCTATTCTACGAAGATCCATGTTTATTATGCTGAAAAAGAATCAGAATATATGAGTTTTTGGGATTTTGTATGAAGTAGGAGAGGGACAAAATTTTGAAAGGAGCATCGTTTTCGCTATATTATGACATCACATGATAGCCCATGAAGAGTTCTATCTAGTGTGAGAAAATCATATCGATTCTATAACAAAACATGCAATTTACTCCGATATTATGTCTAAATTCACCAAATTTTGTTAATATTGAAAATATGTTGTACAAAAAAAATTTTCATCACTATGTATCTATTTATACTATTTCGTATCGTTTTGTAGCCCATGAAATTCTCTATCGAATGGTGTATAATAATATGGATTTTGTCGCAGCTACGAGAAAATATTAGCTTAGAAAAAACTATTAATTACTAGGTTTTCCATAAAACCATAGGAAAAAATGCTGCTTAGAGCTGAAAATCACAAAATCTTTGGTGGATCAAGTCCATCTTCAAACTCGACTGAAATATATATGAGACTAAACTCTGTACAAAATTTCATGACAATCGGAATATCCATTCGAGAATTATCATGTAAACGGACGGACGGACACGCAGACCTATTCAATAGTGTACTCTTTTTTTTGAGTACACAAAAAGAACTTCTAGATTACCTCAAGAGGATTGAGTTTCCTTGAACGGGTGATATGCGATAGAGTTTGTGTTATTGTTGAATTTAACTTAAAGGAAAAAAAGAAGTTATAAAAATCGATCGATTTATTCGATTCACTTCATTTAATTTGCTTAATTTTTTTCTTGTATTATCTGGAACCTGATAACGGAAAATATTTTATTGATTTTTTATTAAAATTAATAAAGATCTCACCAAATTTAGGCCGCTCTTATTAAACAAAGTTTTTCTTGAAAATCGAACAGTCATATGAATGACTCGTTTAGGATGTCTCATCTTGATTGACAGATATTTCGGGTTGCAATTTATCTATCAAAATAATATATAATTTAATATAAAGTAGAAAGAAAATATTTTATTTTGATGGTATTACAGCGATATTACTCGATGTTTCTTATTGTAACATATTATAAGTTCATCGCAACCTACTTTATTTTTTTGTTTGTTTTAACCAAATGAATTATAAAATCTGCTTATAAGTTCTCTGCCTACTGATTTTATTATTTACTTTATAAGTTTATAGTCTTCTATGAGAGAAATTTATTCAATTGACGAGACAAAATAAAAAAATATAAACTACTCAATAGGAGAAGTTCCCTCGAGTAAGACGGGTCATATGAAAAAAATCGTTTATCTGTGTGCGTTTGTTTGTATCTTCCCAGGACGAAGAATCTGAATCTAAGATCTGATCGGATCCGACGGGACTTCCCATCTAATCTTACCCTTTCCGATTGGAATCCTGTAACTTCCGACGATAAACCTGTCGGATTTTGTCGGATTCCTTGGTACAGGAATCTGACGGGAAAATCGTTCAGTTCCCCACTGTTTTAGTAATAAAAGTCTTATTTACATGAGTTTTTTTATTTATAATTTTATTTTTAAATTTATGGGATAACTTGTTGAACTTCGACACATGCATTAACAAAAAAATAAAAAATCACAACAATAAAAAATTGGGTATTTTTTACATATAACATTTAAAACAATTAAAAAAGACAGTAAAAAAAGACAGTAAAAAAAAGACAGTAAAAAAGTCAGTAAAAAAATACAATTAAAAAATACAATTAAAAAAAAAGCTACAATAACAGAAAAAATATAATAAAAAATACAACAAAAAAATACAATAAAAGAAAATATACAATAACAGAAAAAAATACAAAAAATACATATGATTGAATAATATAGTGTGAGGTTCTCTATCTAAACTAACACAACAGCCACCATATGAACTGTAGGGTATCAGTGTGATCACGGGATCGCTATACGGAAAGAGAAAACTCACGTAATAAATCAAACTCTTACCGTTACGGCCACTTGAAAAGAATGAAAATTTCGGTGTACACGGGTTTATTTCGATGAAAATAATAAATGCATATAAAAATGCAAACAAAACAACGTGTCACTATAATATGAAAAACGAGAACTCTGAGACAAAGAAAACAAAAAAGATATATATATCAAAGAAAAGGAAAACTAGACATCAACATGACGTCATAATATAGAAAAACAGTATTGCATCATAACCCTGGATCACTGATCTTCAGTATAATCCAAAGATATGAAACAATCTATGGAACATAGAAATGAAAAGAAAAGAAAAATAACGTTAGCGGCACGTAGTGACATCCAGTGACGCTAACATATAGAAATATTGTTTATCTAAAAAATATAAAATCACGATGTTACGAATTGAAATCCAAAATATATGTATGAACCTGTGAGGTAGCCCCTAGACATTCGAGGTCATATGTATTCCTCTCGTTAGTCCGTTGAGGACACACGACCTTTCGATATATATGTGTGTATATTCACACACTGTTGTTGTTCGTTCTCTCTCTCTAGTTCTAGTTATTTTTCTCTTCTTCTTTTCTTAGTCCTTTTTCTTGGTTTTTCCTGTTTCCTTTTTCCTCATCTTTATTGGAATAAAGATAGTTCACGTTCACGACGTGACAGAACCAGATCTCGATTTTATATGCCAGTCTTTGTCTCTGTATGCTACTAATAGAAAATAATGAGAATATATGTGGCTTTTGTTTAACAATAGTTTTGGTAATATACGTAATGTTGGTCTTTTTAAAGACCATAGTGAATAGATTGATATTTAACATGTCAGATAGCTTTTTAATTAAAAGAAAAGATCTTTTAAGTCATATTTTAGATTTTATTTAATTAAAATAAATAGCTTAACGGATCTTAGTAAGTCCAACAATCTCCGACTGTCGGAAATTCGAGGATTTTTCGAGCTCCAATCGTGGGATATCGTTGAATCCGAATCTCGGAAATCCTATTAAATCCAATGTCAGATATCATGGGATTTTTTACGGATAACATCGGGTTTCCGATTATTGGCAATTCATTGAATCCGACAGTCGGAATTGGTCGGATTTACTGCGATCCTATAAAGTCTTGTGATGCACATTCTCCCTGTGTGGGGTCAAAAGAGCATCGGCTTTATTTCGTATTTCAATTTAAATTCTGTATTCATTAATAAAAAGAATGAATTTTATT
>ERZ778023.4003-NODE-4003-length-13222-cov-6.517734_pt1 | contig 13222 bp, 11 predicted proteins | sample MGYA00375753_ERZ778023 | MGnify/ENA primary metagenome ERZ778023 (study PRJEB29350, sample SAMN05389822) | bioreactor metagenome | isolation source: Ammonium sulfate bioreactor | place: South Africa: University of Cape Town | collected 2014-04-04 ...
AGAGAGAGAGAGAGAGAGAGAGAGAGAGAGAGAGAGAGAGAGAGAGAGAGATATCACCTCAAGATCCTTTTGAGGCACCTTGCCAGCTGCCACTTCAGCAGGTTCCACCAATTCGGGTACTCCCCATTGGTCTTGCATGGTATCGAAAGCCCACTTCAGCTGATCTTCGGCAGGATCCTTCAATTTTGGAGCGCCTATTAATAATTGGGTAAAATGACTTCTGAGTTTTCATTGGATTGATGGCGGGGAGAGAGGGAGGGGGGATGAAATAATACCTGGAGCTTCGCAGCGCACAGGATCTTTCTTGCATATCAATTCTCTAAATATTTTCGCGTCTTTGAAATCCTTGGGCTCCTTGATTGGAGGCGGTCTAACACCCTTGGCGCCGTGCAGCCTTGACAAGACAATCAACACAAAAAAAAGAAAAAAAGAAAAATAATTGTCGACTAACACCTACCTGCAATAATGAGCCTGTCTACCATCTGGTCCAGTTAAGTAATCGTGGAGTTTCTTGAAGGGACCATCGGGAGATCCGTCTGAACCAATAATTGTTTTTTTAGTATACTAAACGATAGAGGAAAGAACAAAAGGGGTACCTGCAGACGCGTTAGAGAAGCTGGGCTCCTTTGAATTGAGTGTGGATTCATTCTGAGCTCGCACAGGAGTAACTTTCATTGCAGCAGCTTTCTGCGGTTTGTCCTGTAGCGAATCTAGACACAGACTCACATATGTCTAATGATGTTGTTTTTTTTGTATCTTATTAATAAAAAGGGGATGAGGAAAGAGAAGAAGGGTATAATCACCATGACACTTTTGTCATCCGGTTTGCCGCTGGTCATGTCTTTTGGCACCAATAGGTCGGGGACTCCAAATTCATTTTTAAGGGTATCGAAAGCCCATTGTAGCTGCTCTTCGGGTGGCGCATTCACGTCAGGCGCACCTTTGGTTTGAAATAACAAACAGCGATTGGTTAAAAAATTTCAAAGAAAACCATTTGAAAAGTGATATCACTTGAGGGGGAGGTTGGGGGGGGGGGTATTATTTTACCTGGGGCCTCGCATAGGGTGGGATCGGCTTTACATATTATCTCGCGGAAAATTGACCCGTCTTGAAAATGGGTATCGAAGTTTTTTAGAGGAGAAGGTTTATGTAGGCCTCCACCGTGAGTCCTATAAGATACAAGTTATTGTGGTGAGATGAATAAGGGGAAGGGAGGGGGGGGAACGTTACTTGCAATGATGTCTCTTACGTCCCTCCTCTCCCCCAAGGAAGTCAGTCAATTGGTCCAACAATCTGCTTTGGGGAGAGCTCTTGACTGTATAGATTATAAAAATATGAGAGAATGTGAGAGAGAAGAGAGAGAATTAAATACCCTGAGATCCACCTTCTGTTGAAGGCATGGATGAAGACTTGAGTTGATAGTGAAGGATGAGGTTCCATAGGAGAGCCAGGATGAGTTTGAGGTCGCGATCCGCGATGTCTTCGGCTGAGATGTTCTCTACTCCGACCTTCTCCTTTGCCATGAAAATGAAGGAGATGTAGAGGTTGTTGATCCACTGTATACGAAGATTCGCCTTTGTAACCAGACCTTTCAGCTCCTTATCCGACAACACCTCCAACAACGACGCCAATCGGACCCCTAACAGATTTAACCGTTAGTCGCATATTTCCTATCCTTCAGCGACTGATATCAATTCTTCCCCCCCCCCCCCCTTGGCCCCTCCCCGCTCCACCCGCTTCATTTAGCAAATCCTATCATCATAACAACGGTGTAAAGATAAGCGGAAAGGACGGCGTACCATTGACGAGGTCGTTTTTTAGGTCGGACACCAACAACTGTGAGTCATGTTTTTTGCCCAGATGGTGGTTAGCCCATGCCCTAAAGGCTGATTTTATTCGATTTGATTGGAGCGTTAGTTGGATAATAGAAACAGAAGGGAATATTTGATATGAGACAGAGGGGAAAAGAACACAGGTGCGAATAACAACATAGTAAAAGCACAAATCACAGACAGTATTATTGCGATGAATAAAACCAACTTACTTTTGTACTGCATCTGTTGCCACGGCAAGAGCTCGGAGAAGCCGGGGAGGGATTGGTAGTCCTTTGTGGCGCTGTCCGATACGCCCTCGAAGTGGTCCACATGCAACCTTCTCTTGAGATGCATCGTGTCTGTCTCTTCAAAACCGCAGCAGCAAAGAGCAAAAACTCAAATTTTTGAGACACGCAATATGTTGCCCCGGCAATTTTGAGTACCAATAAACCTCCAACTGGCCTGCACCACGACAACGACACCCTGTGTGTGCATTCTGTCTCCTTCACTTTCCATTGCTTGGATAGTAGAGGGGAAGAATATTTATCCGGCGGGGAAGTGGCAGTGAGGAGAAGGGACCGTCCCTATGAAAAGGAAGCGAAGAAATTACCCGATTGGACACCAAACTACACGCGGATTTTCTTTCCCGTATCTGCAAGTGGTCTATCTCCCGCTGAATGTCTGCATTTTCAACATCCTTGGAATTGCATACGTTCTTCATGGCCGCGCGCAAATGAGGGTCCATCTCTTCAAAGGGGCCATCTTCATACCCTTCAGCTTTGGTCATCACGTGCGAACAGCCACGAAAGAGGGTATCTCTTCGAAGTCGGCGAAACCAATCTTGAATCGTTGGTGAGGTCCCAAGCGGCTCGTCATAACGGGCTACGGAAAAGACGTGTGAAGCTTTTTTGTAGAATTGGCAGGTAACTCCAACTCGGGTTTCGGGGGTATCAGAGAGCCCCGGCAGGTCAAGCAGAACTAAGCCGTAAGGAAGGGCCACAAATGGTCCGCTGATTTTCACTTGTACAATCAGTGGCCATTTAGGTACCAATGAAGAGTGGAAAAGGCTTCGCCTGGTTTCCCCGAGAATTGCGCGAATATCTTCTGCCTCGTGTTCAAGTAATGCTGATACTTCTTCTCCTTGGAACGAACCATAAACGGCCTCCAGCTCCTTGGGGGTACTTCTTCCGCTTGCTGTTAAGATAGCCGCTTACAATTGCCAGCCGCGTTTTTTCCTATTCTTTTTCTCCCATGTATTCCACTTCCGCCGTAAACGATACGGAATCTGCTCGTTGAAGAGAAATAGGAAAAGCGGTACAAGCAAAAGGCTTTGAATGTTCCGGCAGGATAAGTACCCAAACATCTTCTCCTTGTTTTGGTTCGCATAAAGCGCTGATAAGAGTGCTCTTGCCGTGTTTGGAAGGACCAACGAAGCACGCCACTACATCATTATTACCGCTCTCGCACCGATGATTGTGCCTTTTCTGGCCTCGCACTCAAGATACAAATGTCGCACGAAAAGCACTCCGCTGCAGCGACAAGTGTGAGATGGTTTCCCCATTGACCCTCCTTTCGAACAGACTCTAAAAACTCATTGCAATCACTAAAACTCGACAAAGGATTCCCTGCCTGCAGCTCTTGTTATTAAAAAGAGGAGCGGTCAATTGCAACACTTACGACTTGAAAGTTGTTGTTATTTTGTAACCACGTCGCAATATCTTGTCGTACTTGCGCCACTGCAATAGGTGTACCACGGGCAACAGAAAGCCGATCCGCCAATGCGGTAAACTGGCAGTTACCGTCAGCAGGTTGGTCCACCATGTAGTAACCATTTTCTGCTAAATGAGCCGCTAGTAAGTTCTTCAAATCGCTGTCAGGCTCAGTCGGGTCTTCGAAGCAAGCGTTTCGCAGTTGAACAAAGAAAGTGTAATACCTCGGAGAGACCTAACTTGTCAAAGTTAGGCAAACCCTGAGTATAAATGCAGGTACTCAGCTTCCTGAATGTCCAGGACCCGGTCTGCCACTTCTTCTGAGCTATCTGCGGATGCAGGGGGGGTTCATCCTGGTTCAGGTGATATTTCTCTCCTTGTGGTGCAGGCGCAAGGAGGTCTCCATCTGAAGCAGAGTCTACCTTTTCTTAGTTTTCGAACCCCCAACGGCCATAAACAAAGGGACGCAGTCATTTCTCTAATAGGAAAACATCTATAACCAGAAGAAGCTCAGGTTAAACGCTTTCTTGTATGGGACAAGTCTGGTGCCTGTCAGTCAAATCTCAGCGAAACCCAACTCGGTTATCCAGGTTTCTATCAATTTCTTCTTTTGGAAGCCTTCACCTGCGCCGAGAGGCCAAGCTTTTTTCTGTCGCAAAAATGCAAAGATCTGCGTGAAGCTAAGCGAGGAAGGAACTAGTATACCGTAGTTTAAAATACCAGGCCACTTTTAGGAGTTTCACTCCAAGCACACAGTGGTTTCTTGTAAAGAGCGGTATCGGAGTTTCTTGGGAGCGTGAGGAGGAAGGATTTCCGACGTGGTGTATGTGTTGGTATGTTGACTCATACCTGATCACTCCTTCATTTTAATTTTGATTCTCCCCAGATATCAGGGGTGTAGATCGGATGCCCGAATACGGGTTCTGAAAGAGGCATGTCTTCCAAAAATCTTGCGGACTCATGCCTGCAAGATTTCCAATTGTTGTAATAATAATGTAGATTTAAATATTATGAAAAGGAGAAAGAAGACTGTAAAGGGGATATGTTTATTACTAGTGTGGCTAACCCCTACAAGGATTTATCACAAAAGATATTGTATACTTACTTTGCCAAATACATTACACATTGGTCCACACATAATATGAAGTAATAGGTACTAATGAACAAACTATAGCATTTCCTTGTATTTTGTCCAGTTAGTGTAAAACACTAACTAGTACTTTGATAATAATACAAAATTCCAACTATCATAAAAGCTTGCTATAGCATTGTTACTAAGAGACCATAATTTGTAAACTCTCAAGTTTATAGGTAGAGTATTTAGAAAAGTAATTGTCACACAACCATTGATTACACCTATTATTATAGCAAGTTGATACAGGTTTCCAATTGCTATTAAAGAATAAAATATGCTAACAGAAATAAGAAATGTTACTAACACACATTAAAAAATGTGTAAAAAATATAGATTGTTACCCACAATTTCTAATACTAATAATAAATGTATGTGTTTTAACATAAAGTAGAAAGATCAAAATTAACAAAAACAATATGTGTATAGCTATTTTGGTTGCTTCTCTTGCTTGATCCTTAAAAAGCTCAAACATGGCCTGTGGCCACCCTGTCTGGACTTTGTTTGATTTCTAATTGGCCCAAAACTTCAGCACACCTTTTTTTGGTTGTCTAAAGATGAAAAAGGAGAAAAAAAGTGTGTCTAGGCAAAAGGAGGATAAACGCACCCTCCTTTATTAGGTAGAATAAAAACTATTTCCTCACACTAGAGTATGGGTCACTTCACACATACACACTGGAAGAACGACTTCATCCCAAGTGGGAAGAAAGCAAGTCATTGGTTGAGGCATCTCTATTTAAGAGAAGTAAGAGTGAAAGGATCCTTTCTCTTTTTTAACACTACAAAAACAATAATCACAACACTTACACTCAAACATACTTACGTACTCCCTCTTGACAAGAAAAAAAGACTATGTCACTGAGCAAGCCGATGATGGAGAAGATAAAGAACTAGGAGAGACAAAACAGCGCACTCAAAAAGCGTGTCGCCCTGTTGAAGGAGTTGTAGGAGTTAGAAGGCAATAAGAAACAATGCAAACAGAAAGAGGGGGAGAAGAGGAAGAGAGTGATTTTGAATTCAGATGCAAGCGAACAACGCAAAAGGGTCCGTATTCTGCCTGGAGGCAAGTTTGGTCACAAAGAAGTGAAGGTGAGGAACCTCACAAGTGGTCAGACCATCAGCATCAGAGGGGCACGTAGTCAAGCGTTCAGGTCACTGGTGGAGAGGGCAAGGAATGAGGGTTTCAATCCATCAAAGAGCGCAACTCAGAACCTGGTGCTCATTCTCACACAGGGTCAGGAAAAGGGTCTCACCTAGTGGGAACCCACATACATCCCCAAGAAAATTCAGCGTCTTGCTGTCACAAAATCCAGGGTGGACCTGAAAGGAGTTTCCTCCTCCTCTTCAGCCAAGGTGAGGAGCCTTCCATCAAGGTGAAGGACTTTGTGGGCAAGTTTAAGCGCTACCACATCCTCATGCTGGGCGAACAGTTCAGCAAGGGTCTGATCAAAGACCTGACCACTATGCAGCCAACGATCATGCATCATCTGCAGCGCATGCACAAGTCCATCTTCCATCAACAGGTCTTCAAGGTGTACCTGGAATACAAGTTGCTGAAGTGAGGAGCATACCATCCACATCAAGACTCCTTCCAATTTGACAATTGTGGGGAGGACACTCTTTCACACATTGTGTTGCTTGCCAGATCATCCATCCTTCAGCTACTCTGTTCATTTTCTTTTTGCAGGGAGCAACCACCCTTTCTCCCTTTCCTCTTCATCCTGCTCTTTCCTTTTCTCCTCTTTCTTTTCTTTCTCCTTTTCCTTTTTCTTCTCATGTGTGGTCCAGATCTCCCCTTCCTTCCAGAGGCTCTTGGTTTTGTAGGTGCTTGGCTTCTCTAATTCAGTCACTTCTTCCATGATGACCCACCTCAATTCCACTTTTCTCCTAAGGAGGTAAGTCTTCTCAGAGAGCTTTGTAGTCTCCCCTTTTACAAATCAATTCTTCTACTTCAGCACAAGCCTGACCCTATCCCCCACTTCCAGATCAGGGATCACGCGCGCGTCAACACCTGCCCCAAGGAGACCTCTTGTTTGAAAACAGCCTCGAGTTTGGCCCAGATGGTGCGATGGTAGGTCTTGTTGTAGTTGGCAATGAGCGAGGGAAAGAGCTGCGACCAGTTGGGCTGATCGAGGGCCCAGGTGGCTTTAACTAGCATCTCCCTTACTGTTCGGATAAACCTTTCTACAATAGAGTTCTTATTCACTTCTTCCGTCTCCAAAAAGTGGACGGTTACATTGTGATCCGTGAGGAGCCGCATGAAGCTTGCTTTCTTTTTTCCTTTTCCCTTTGGGTCCTCTTTCTTGAATCCGAACTTGAACTCCTGGTCACAGTTGAGATCGGTGGGCCATCTCTCTCCAAAGTCCTCCTTGATTATCTCTCTGAGGAGTTCAGTATAGGTGGGTCCCTTTTGGTTGGTGGTTGCCCTGGCAGCTGCTTTTCTCAAAAAGACATCCACTACACAGAGGATGTACTCGTATCCATGAAAAGGGTGGTCTTGGTAGATGAGGAAATCCATTTGCAGGTTGGCTCTCGGCCCTGGGGCGGTGATGCTCGAGTAGACTTTGGGCCTGTGGATCTTGCGGTGCACCTAGTTCACAGGCTGCTTCCAGTACCAGTCTTTAACCTGCGCTTTCGTGATGTTTCGCATAGAAGAGTAGAGGCGGGCCTTCTTGAACAGCTTGTAGCTGTTCATGAACCCCGTGCGGAGGGCATAGAACAGGCAGCTGAGGGCGGCCTTCTGCAGAAAATTGAGGTGTGGATGTGGCTCGATAGGGATCCTTGTTTGCCCAAAGGAGGCCTTGAGATCCCAAAGAGGGGTTGCCGATTTGAGTACATCGTTGTGGTGGTATTTCCAGAATGACATTCTCGCACCTTAAAAAAAAAAACAAAATGAAATCCTGTTTTGCAACAAAAATTTAAGAAAAAAAAAAATACATTTTACACTTGAGCCCTCGATATCGTGTTGTCCATTACATGTTGACTCGAATTTTTGCCCCAGAAACAAAATCCCAACAAAGAGAGGAGCCTGAAGGGAAAAGTGGAGAGGAGGGAATTGATTTCACCCTTCGCAATAGCTTCTCGGAACTGCAAAAATAGAAATCTTTATGATGTTTGTGAGTACGTTTTAGCTCCATTGAATTTGTTTTGCTAGAATCAGAGAAACAAGTACCAGTTATGTGATAACCTGTTATAATGTGGGACCGGGTATCCTTGTCAGCCTCGATCGTGCTGGGGATAAACCGTTACAACTGTTGATCTTGAATGAGGAATTCTTAGTAAGCGTGGGTCACTAGTCCGCACTGATTACGTCCCAGCACTTATCAAAAAGTTGAGACATTTTTCTCAGCAAAGACGGAAATCGCAAGCAAGGACGTGGGAACAAACCAAAAACAATGTAAGCGCTTGAGACAAGGGTAAAGTCCTTTAGTATCAGAGGAGTTGGAAGAGGAAGGAAAGGTCTACAACACGAAAACCTGCTCTGTTCACAAGTGCCTAGAAGAACACGCCCAAATAAACTGAGGAAAGGGTTATGCAAGAACACAATTTGTCATTTTTTCATAAAAAGATGGGTGACAATATCAATGAAGGTTAGGCGGTCTGTTTCTTTTTCTTAGGTACACCAAGCACGCAACGGTTTCAATTCATCAGCTTTTTCACTACTAATCATCTTTTGCAACACTTTACCATACAAGTAAGTGTCTGCTTTGAATACTGATAATAAAAAGAGATAAGAGAAGAAGCAACAGGAAAAAGAAGAGGAGGAAATGGACTTATGGTCATAACAAGATACTTTGGTTTGAAGAGTAATCTGGAGAGGTTTATATTCACCAAAATACATACACATATGATTTGTCACCCCAGATTCTGTCTATTTACTCAATTAGTAAAAATAAATAAGACTTTTTAACTGTAATTACTTCTTTTCCAAAGCTTAAATCACATAGCTTCACATTTTGAGTAGTAGTTAGCAGAATATTAAGGCACTTGATATCTCTATGAGTTATTTTCTTTGAGTGTAAGAATTACACTACTAAGGCTGTTTGTTTTGCAACATGATCCACATTCACAAAATTATTGTTCACATGGTTTTAAAATGAGCTTCTCACAACAAATTTCATTACAATACCAAAACAATTTATATATATAAAATATAAATAATAAATATATATATATATAAATTATGGATGACTATACTATTAATGTATGTTTTACCATAATAAGTTACTATGTAAGGACAAGAGTTACTAATTAAACAATTTATCTCATTTGTAAATAGTTTGTTGTGATTTTGTGACTTTAACATCTTAACAACAACTCAAGTGCTATTATACCTTACTGAATAAATAATAAAAAACTTTGTTGTATTCAACATTTTTTGTTCTACCAAGTCACTAGTAAATGTAGTAAGCATGCTTGTTATAACTAAGTAACCTTACTTTCATTAATATTCAAGTACATTAATAATACATTGTAGGTTTTGTGTAATATTGAATTTGAAAAGTATAATATAGGACATATACTGTCTCTATCATTTCAATTTTTAAGTGAATAGTACTTCAAATAATACAATCAATAATAACTTCTTTAAATACAAATCCATTTTTTTTCACTTTTTTTAACTTAACATTTCTTATGTTTAACTATTTATTAAGTACACTATATACTTAAAACTTTATTATGAGAGAAATAGTGAAATAAAAAGAGAAAAAATATGTTAAGTACTAAAAAATTTATTTTAATTTAAGAGTGTATCTTTTATCCATATTTTTTACAAACTAAGGCCAAAGAATGAGCTTTCTTTTATAGATTTTCTCTTTAAAAAAAATAGTAAGATAAAAATCACTTCATTTCTTTTACAAAATTACTTTCAATTTAATATACTTTACACAAATAGAAAGAATGTTATTTAAGTTAATAAAAGTAGAATTCTTATTAATACACAAAACATGTTTTATATGTTAAATACTAAAAAAGCTGGCCTGTTAATTGTCAAAATTCAAGACTGTTTTGCAAAAATAACAATGTTTTTTAGTGTTCAAAAACTTGTTTTCTATTTTCTTTTACCCATTTGTGTTTAACTAAACCTAACTCAAGTTCCTTATTTGAAAACAAATAGTATGATTGAAATTTTTACATGAATTTCCATATACATTTTTACTCAATAAGCTTGTTAAACTATTTAGTTACATTCACTTAATTTTGAAGGTTTGTTTTTTGTAAAAAGCTAACATATTCTGCAACTTACTTTCAAGTAAGCTCATTGCTTATCATGAATTTACAAATAAAGTACTTTTTAAATTCTTTAGAGTTTGTAGAAAAGTTTTCATTAATAAGAAACTTATAAATGTTTTCTCCTTACTCAAACTCTTGGTTTGTTTGTGTGTTTTAAATCACTTCCTTTTTGAGTGTATTATAGTTTATGTTATATGAAAACTAGTACTCAAAAAAAAAAAAAAAACTCTTCTTTCATTATCACAAATTCATAGTTTTTTGTAGTTTGTTTGAATAAGATCTGAAAAATTGTTTTTTTATTCATTAAATAGAAGTGTACATTCATAAAAGTATCCTAAATGGAAAAATATTCATCTAATTTATAACAAAAGGACAACACATGCATTTCTAACCTTTTATTTACTATAACACATACACTGGGCCATTTAATCAGGTAATCTTTGGTTCTATTTCTCCATACAGCCACTTCCCCACCAAATAAATATTCTTTGCTAAAAAACACTTTATGTATAAAGTTGTTGCAGTGACATTTTGGATATGCAGTTACCTTCTTTATTCAATTGGAATGATTGCCTTTGTATTCACTTCTACATGTAAGTTGCTGAATACAGCAGATTTATGTGCAATTGTCCAAATAGAAGCCCAATTATAAGGTGAACTGAATGTAAATGTCTCTATTGAGCTGTGATCTTTGGGATAAACAGTATTTCCATCTAGTTCAACATGATACGCCACCGTAAATATTAAATGACACTCTGTAATATCTATCACTTTAAATTTGAGATCATTTGTTGAATTTACAGCCCACTGCATGTTCGAAATAAAAGGGTCGGGAAACATGGTTTCTTTTGCTTGAGCTATGAAAGTTTTAAAGGAGTACGGCACGCTGTTATCGCTTAGAAAAGGAATATGGCGCATGCCTCAAACCAGATATGGAAAGCCACATGCGTTACCATTACCAAAACTGTATCTCTCTCACGTCCCAAAGATGTGGAGTTATGGCATGGAAATAGGAAACAAATTAAAGTTTCTTTGTCAATAACACGTTTTCCTGAAAGATAACACAGGAACTTTGTGTGCCACCTACAATACTCATCACAGGTTGTCGGGGAGGAACCACAGGCCGTATTGCTGTTCTTTGTCTTAATGTCCACTGTCCACATACCCCAATCTGTGCCACATGTACTAACGCTTTGATGAGCTTGAGAAGTACAGGAGGTGAAACTGTCTGTCCAAGAGTTCCAACCCCATCCACAGTGGCCATTTGGATCATGCTGTACCTGGAATGAAAAGCCAATATTTGCAGCAAAGCAAGTTGATACAATAGAGCTTCCAAATTGCGCTTGAAATGTGCAATCAAAAGTCGCACCTTGCGCTGCTGAGCAAGTGAAGCCTGCTGACATAAACACATCAGGTGTGCTAGTTGTAACCCATGCCTGATTAATGCCGGTCATATTCCAGAAGCAAATTGTGCTGTTGAAGAAAGGCACGGCTCTATTTCCTGCTTTGGTACTTACAATCCACACTGCGATACAAAGGAGGAGTATTCTGGTTCGCGTTTCAGCCATCTGTATGGTTTGTAGGAACTGTTTCGTCTTCCGCCAAACAGTGGATTGATTAGGAAATATCTCCAAACCAAAAGGCATACTGGCGCTGGAAGTATGGCAAAACTGTTTGGTTACTTCTTTATGCTTTGGGTTTGTGTTAGTGGGATCCAAGTGGTCCAGTATGATTTTCAGTACACCTTCGACTCAAATTCACAATGTTCTGGGGGACACAAATCATTCAAAGGGGGCTGTCTAGCAAAGGTTCTCTCTGTCACGGCATGGTGTGACAATGGGGTTTTTGAAGTGGCTTGTGCCCCGAGCAACTGTTTTGATCTGGATTCTATACAAAGCTGGTGGTGCTCCGTTGCTTGGACTGAAGGCGGTGGTCACATCCTGTCGGGTTGTGCTCCTTGGAGTAACCAAACAGTGGGAGCAGTTAGTTCTATGGCCAGTTCCTTCAGCGATGCAACTCGAGTGGCACATACAGTACTAAACATTACAGTTGTTGTTTGGCACAGTTGGCTTAACATAAGAGCACCTCTCCCCTCCACTGCCTCAAAATTTACGGCGCAGCCACGGCGGGGCAGCAAATAAGCTGCTGATCAGTAGCCTTGCAGGAAGGGGTCACAGTTGATGCAACAAGGTTTCTGTTGCCTCTGCATAAAAGGACTGCCGTCAGCAGCAGTTTTTATTTTCCTGCCTCCTGGGCAAATCGCTGTTACGCTGCACTCCCAAGTTCTGGGTAAATCCACGGGCCGCTGTTACGCTGTGTTCCAACACTATTACACCCGGAAAAAGCAATCACCCAAGCAAACAGAATTGTTAACTCTTTTTCTGATACTCGTTCTTGAACATTTATTTGGAAGGAGAAAAAGAACCATTTTGTGGCAGTGAACTTAAAAAAAAAAAAAAAAAAGAAGCTATCATCGTCAAGAGCGGTTATACCCCACAAATACAACAGTCAATAAGCCGACAAGGAAGACGCCTCCCGTTAAAAGTGCAAGACAGCCCAGAGAAGGTGATTGGCCCTTCATGACCGCAATGTGGATGATAGGTAGCAACCATTGATGGTTGAGCTCCTCCCACAACTGCGAAAGAGTGGCTCAGCGTCGAGCGCTTCAGTTTTGAGGAAGTTGTTGAGTTATGTACACATTGTACCCCGCACTCAATATAGAGCACAGAAAATCCACAGGAAATATGCATCCAATAGGGTAATTTCTTTGTTTTCCATTTCATACCCTTCTCCATACGCCACCTTTCTCCCCCCCAGCCACTTCCCCGCCGGATAAATATTCTTATTCTGTAAAATTCTGTTTTCTAAACTCCCTTCCTGATAAATAATGATTTATTTACAAACATACAAATGCCTATCAAACCAGGAATGGCATTAACTTCCAATAAGGCAGCACTTCGACAAAGTTGCCTGTAGTCTTGTCTACCGCCAGCACAACACCAACGAAAGACCTATCTTTGCGAAGCAGCGGACCACCAGAACCCCCTTGAGTAGTAACACCATCCGATAGCATCCGGAACCGGTGTTGACGAGGGTCCACTTGAGAGATAATCCCTTCACTCAGAGTCAGGGAACTGCCTATTAATGGAAAGCCAACCACGAAGACTTGCTGCAGTGGAAGGTTAATGGCTTTTTGAAGAATAATAAATAAATAATAAAATAAAAAAGAGCAATAGGACAGCATACCTTGCCTCGAGAAACCTCAAGCGAAGGTTCGAGGGGTGGAATAAAGGGAGCGCCATCAGGTAAGCGCAAGAAGCAATAATCGTCTT
>ERZ778023.4015-NODE-4015-length-13201-cov-57.178381_pt1 | contig 13201 bp, 7 predicted proteins | sample MGYA00375753_ERZ778023 | MGnify/ENA primary metagenome ERZ778023 (study PRJEB29350, sample SAMN05389822) | bioreactor metagenome | isolation source: Ammonium sulfate bioreactor | place: South Africa: University of Cape Town | collected 2014-04-04 ...
GCTCGCGATGGCTGACGACGACGACGATGGTGATGGCAGCTCATACGAGGAGTACACTGACGAGGAGTACGAAGACGACGATGAACCGGAGCCAGCTCCTGCGCCGAAGCCAGCGCCGACACCAGCGCCACAACCGGCGGCACCAGCAGCTGCGGCTGCGGCAGCGGCAGCGCCTCGGCGTCGAATCATTGAGGATCTCGAGGGCGCTCCCAAGAGCTGGCTCGCAGCGCAGGTGACAGGCGAGGACTCGGCGTATCTCACGTCGGTGCTGTTCGATCTCGGCATCAAGTCGAACGTGTCGCAGTCGGATCCCGATCTCCAGTTCGACGACGACGACGAGGCGCTCGACGCCAAGCAGCTCGCGCCAGGCACCGGTGCCGCTGCTGCCGCGGCCGCCGCTGCTCGTACGGCGAGTGCGTCAACGAGTGTAGCTCCTCCAGATGATCCACTGCATATACGACCGTATGTTCGTGCGAGATTCGATTGGATTCGATGGCCGTCTCTGCTGCTTCGATTGCTGATTGGATTGCTGAGCTGATTGGATCAACAGCACATTCGAGGTCGCTGAAACGATACTGAGTGATGCTCGACTCTCGGTGAACTCGCTCGAGTTCGATCCGAACCTGTTGTTGGCCGTCGTGCATCGAGACACGCCGTTCCGACAGCTGCAGGATGCGGTCGAGATTCTGCGCCAAGCCATGGTCGAGAGCGAGGGCCAACTGCAGGCTCTCGTGCATCGCCATCTCGGCCGCTTCGTCGTGTGCAAGGACACGGTGCAGAGTATGCTCTCGTCGCATTCATCATCGTCATCATCATCGTCGTCCTGCAATCGTACACGATGCAGCAGCAGCTGACACGCATCGAATCTCGTGTCGTCGTGTTCGATATGATGGATGCAGCCATCTATGCACAGATTCACAAGAACGAGCTCGCCGAGGGCAAGAGCGGCGACACGTTGGTGCGCTTGTTCGGCGAGCTGTCGCGCAAGGCCGATGCGACCTTTGGGCGAATGCTCGAGCGTCAGGCCGAGGCCAATCGTGTGCGACGACGACTCGAGGTGCTCGAGCGCCACCAGTCGCTGCTGAATCTGCCGATCGCCATGCGCAAGGCCATCGAGCAGGGCAACCACGAGGAGGTCGTTCGCGAGTACAAGAAGGTGCTCGGCGTGCGTGACACCAGCAGCGCCTTGAAGCTCTCGGGCAGCGGCCACGCCAAGCTGGTCGGCATGATCGTCGCCGACGTCGAGAAGGCCGTCGATGCCTTCCGACGCCATCTGCTGCGCTCGTTGGTCGATTCCTCCAAGGGCGCGGCGCATCACAAGCAATGCATCGCGTACGTGCCAACCATGCGCACCTCGTTCGTCGCCGTGCTCATTGACATTGACACTGACTCGATGGATGGATCGCGCGTCGATGGATGGATGGATGGATCGGTGCTCATTCTCGCGAGCCAAGTACCTTGGAGGCTCTCGGAGGCGACGAGCAACCGTGGCACTTGTACCTGCGCAGCCGCAAGGCCGAGATCATGCACGTGTTCCGCAAGGCTGCCGGACAGCTCGACATCTTTGCGCTGACGTCCGAGCAGCAGCTGCAGCAGCGTCCCTCTTCGATCGTGAGCTCGTCGCCTTCGCGCTTGTCAATGTCGCTCTCGCCGCGAACTGGCACTAGCTCGCCCCGAGCCTCGCCGCGACGCTCGTTGTCGCTCAGCGCCTCGCCACGACGAACGACATCGGCGGCCTCGTCGCACTCGACACAGGACGAATCGACGTATCGCGTGGCTGCCGTGACGCGCGTGTGTGCCATCGCATCGCAGCAACTGTGGAACTTCTCGCTCGATGCCAGCACCTTCATCGAGCGACAGCGCGAGAAGCAGGCATCGCCCGAAGGCGAACAGGAGGCGCTGCTGCTCGTGGCCGAGCTCTCCAAGGAGCTGAGCACACTCCTCGGCAAGCTGCTCTTCCTTGGTGACGAGTACCGCGACGCTGACACGACGTCACAACAGCCACCGCACGAACCACAACAACCTCGCTTGGCATTGGCACTACCGAAGCAATGTGTGCTGCAGGCGCTCGAGTGCTACGGCACGCTCATGAGCGAGACCGAGGAGGAGACCAAGCGTGCTGCGACTCAGGTCTACTCGACGCTCAAGATCCAAGCGACAGCCGGCTCGCCGGGCAAGCTCGTACGCGACAAGTTTGCGTCGTTTCGACAAATGTGCGAGAGTATCGTCAAGGAGTTTGCGAGGCAGCTCACGAACTCGGTTATTGCTCGTACGTCGTCGTTGTCGAATGTCGAATGTCAGAGTGAGTGAGAGTGGCAGCGGTTGCTGACGGGGGCTCTTGGTGTGCAGAGGTATCGTCGATCGTCATCACGGGCAGCAACGTGTGTGCCGGTAACGTAATGTCGTTCGCCCACGAGCAACAGCAGCAGCAACTCCAGCAACAACAGCAACTCCTCATTCGTCAGTCGCTGCTGGCGCAATGCCAGTTCGCGCGTGACGAGCAGCTCGGCTACCAGCGGGCCTCCATGTGGGACGCCGACGACAACGCCGTGCGCGAGTGCTACCTCGCCATCATGGCGGCGATCGAGCAGCTGCGTGCCTTGCTGACGGTCGAAGTGCCGTCGCCGAGTGGCGTGACAGCCGTCACGCAGGTGGTCGCAGCGCAGCAGCACTGCGGCGAGGTGACGCGCTCGGCGCTGCGGCAGTTCCTCGCGACGCTCGAGAACATTTGCGCCGAGGCCGAGCAAGCGACGCCGGGTGCCGAGTACGACGTGACGTTGGTGCGCGCCTTGCGTTCGTGCCATCGAACCGAGACCGTGTTGTTGAAGCTCTTTGCGCCAGTGCTATCGCCGCTCGACGTACAGAGCCTGACAGCCGATACGACTGCCATGATGCTCACGCTCTCGAAGCGCTTCATTGCGCGCTACAACGGCTTGCTGGTGACGATCATCGAGTCGGGTGTGGCGCGCTTGCCGTCGAGCGACCTGCTCGGTAAGGCCGTCAGCGACTACGTGCTGCAATCGTTGCTGCTGCTGGTCAAGGCACACGCTCTCATTGCGCGCCACGCGCCGGCGCAGGTCAGCACGCTCATCAAGCTGCTGACCGGCGCTCTGTTGCAAGCGATGCAGCGTGCGTTCGAGCAGCTGCGGCCCAAGAAGCGCCGCCTCATCCAGCAGTGTACGCTGGACGTTCGCTTCATCGAGGCCGTGCTCGGCCAGCAGCACTTCACCAAGACCGCACAAGGTCTCGCGGCGCGCCTGCACGAGATGCTCTCTGGCGGAGGCGGTGACGGTGGCGACTCGGAACCTCGCGAGACAAGTAGCAAGTCACAGCAACGCCTCGACGAGACGCTGCAGGCACAGTATGGCGAGACTCGCTTGCTGTTCGAGTGCTTCACGGCACAAGCTGCCACTGGAGCATCGTCGGCATCGGCACCCAGCAACAAGTGAGAGTGCTTGTATTGTACCTTCCAACTCAACCGATCTATCTACAATTCTCGCTCTCCCTCCATCTTCGTGTGTGTCTGGTGATTTCGATATGTACAATAATTAGAATGAATCGAGAATCTGCCGAAATCCATCGAGTTGTTGCATGGCATCCGCGAGCTTGTGGCGCTCAAAGAACACGGTGCAATCGAGTGATTGGCAGTAGTTCACGAGTGCGACGTTGCGAATGCCGGTGCAATTCATGCAGAGCTCGTTCATGCTCGCGAGTTGACGCTCGAGGCGCTGCAGGTCCGAGAGTAGCTTCATGGCCGAGCGTTGCTTGTCGGCGCCGCACGCTTGGCACAAGCCAGTGTTGGTGATCTGGTCGCACACCGGGCAGTGGCACGACAGGTAGTACTGGTCGATCGTCGTGGCGATGGCCTTGCGCTTCTTGGGCGGTGCCAGCGAACGATGCACGGCAGCGCTCTCGCTCGTAGTGGCAGTGAGGTGAGCGAATCTCTCGGTGGCGGCCTTGAGGTTCGCGATGCGCCGAGTGCGACGTGAGCGACGCGGCATCTCGGCGTACCAGTGGCGCACATCGGCACCGAGCAACTGGAACACGCGCTCGAGTGCCGGAATGATCTGCTTCGTAATGTAGTAGGTGGCGTGCAGCGTCAGGTCGCTCGAGCGGCGCACGAACTCGAGCGGCGACATGACGAGGTCGAAGAGGCGCGCGCTCGGGGCGCCGTGCACCACGACGTACGGCACTCGCTCGCCGTAGCGCGGCTCGGCACGCGGGTCGAGCTCCATCTGCTTCGAGGCCACGAGCGCCGCCGGCGGCGGCACGCCGCGCTCCGAGTACGTGCCGAGCCGCACCTCCTTGGCGAACACAAAGTCCTGCACCGACACGCGGCCGGCGTTGATCTTGTCGAACTGCCGCTGCAGATACGCCTTGATGCGCGAGAGGTCGGGTCCAGCGTCGTGCTGCTGCTGCTGCTGGTGCTCCGGCGTGCCGCACGAGTCGAACAACATGCTCATGGCCTTGCGCATGATCTTGGCCACGGCGCCGCACGTGTCGCGCCGCACGGTCTCGATGCCCTTGGCGTCAAAGGTCGCCGTACGTTGCTCGGGCGTCTCGAACATGGCGCCGGCGTAGCGCTTCTTGGAGAGCAGCGTGCACGGATGGTAGACCTTCTCGAACTTGAGCGTCACTGGCGCCGGGTTGGCGCGCGTCACGGCGGTCGCGATCTGGTGGCCGACCTCGAAGGCGCGCTCGCGCGACGCACCCTCCACCAGCACGAACAGGCTGTCGGTGTCGCCGTACACGACGCGAGCGCCCCACTCGGCGTTGCTCTCGACCATGCGTATGGCGCGCTCGAGCGTCTCGCGGCCCGTCTGCACGATGCTGTCGGCAATGTCGATGCACGGCATGCGGCCCGAGAACGACGCCGACGTGTAGCCGTACGTGACGTTGGCGATCATCTTGAGGCCGTACTGCCGCGCGTCCAGCAGCCGCACCAGCGGCTGGTTGCCCTGCTGCTGTGCGCGCTTCATGGCGTTCTTGACCATGATGCGCGTGTCGAGAATCTGCTGCAACATGGCCGGCAGCACGCCGCGACGCACCGACGGCTTGACGAACATCACCTGGTTCGGCGACACGACCAGCTGCTCCTCTTGCTCCAGGAACGCGATCAGGCCCTTGGGCAGCGAGATTGACGCCGCGCCAAACTTCTTGTTGTTGCCGCCTGTCGTGGTGGTGGCTGCTCGAGGCTGCTTGGTCGTTGTGGCGGCTGCGGCAGCAGCAGCAGCAGCAGCAGCAGCGGCTTGGTGCTCGTCGTCGATCGTGTGCTCCTCCATGCGACCGAGACACGTGCTGTAGCAGTAGTTGTACGCAATGATGATCGAGGGATAGAGCGACTGGAAGTCGAGCACGATCACGGGACTCGTGTACAGGCGCGAGATCGGCTCCATGATGAGCGGCAGGCACTCGGCCGCACGCATGCCGTTGACTTGCGCTCGCGACGGCGACAGCAGAATGTAGTTGTTCGGCTTCGTGAGGCGCAGCATCATCGACTCGACGCGGTACTGCGAGCCTCGCGTGAGCACCGAGTAAAAGTCGATGCCATACACGCGTGCCAGCTCGCTCGTGCGCCCAATGATGTTGAGGCGCTCGAGCATCATGATGTTTGCGAGTGCACGAGTAATGTAGTATCGTCCGACCAGCCAACGTTGAGGATGCTGAACGCGTGCCTGCACCGAACTGCCGTCAGTGACGCCGGTGCGACTCGAGGCCGTGACGTTGGAGCTGGTCTGCTTGTAGAACTTGCTCAAGGTAGCGAACGAGTAGTGCGCCATTCGCTGCTGCAGAATGTGGAACGCGAGGTTCTCGAACGTGTAGATGTTGGTCGTGACCTCGGAACGCAGGATGCGCCATAGGTTCAACACGATGCGCCCGACGATCGAAAGCCCAGCTCCATGGTTGTAGCTGTACGCATCGACGCCACGAGCGCTGCGCTTCGGAGCTGACGATGATGACGCTGCTGCCGCCGCTCCCGCTCCCGCGCCAGCATCGTCATTGTGGTCGTTCTCGTTGTCGTCGCCTCGGTGTTGATCGTGACGCCGAGCAGCACCGCCACCGGTTCGTGTTGGTCCAATGTTGGGAATGAACGAGGCTGGCTGCCGAGTGCCACTGCCGCTCGCCGTCGGCTTGATGCGGCCCAACTCTGTGCAGAGGTCACGATGCTGATGTGTGCTGGTGTTGGCACGCTCGATCAAGTAGCCGAGCGACGTGCATTGCACCTCGAATCCCGTCAGAATGTCGGGGTCGTACTGGTGCACGACCTTGACCAGTGCATCGAACAGCTGCGCCTCGTCGTCGACCATGATTCGCTGCTGCAGTGCCAGTGCCGCCGTCCACTGTGCCGCCTCTCGGTCGATCGGCAGCCGAGTGGCGGCACCAGTGGCAGCTTTGGTGCCGAGTGAGCCCGAGTCGCTCGAGAGTCGCAGCGAGCCATGGTCGTCGTCGTCATCATCATGCTCAGCCGACTCGACCGGCGCAGCACTTGCAGCCGGCTTGTCGCGCACGATGATGGCACCACGCAGCATCTGGTACGCCTCTCCCTCGAGCACCATCTTGTCCTCCTCCTGCACCGCGAACACCACCATCGACACTGGGTCGAGGATCGGGTTCGGCCGCAGATCGCCTCGCGTGTTGACGTGAATCTCGATGCTCATCACGGTCAAGTGCTGGTTCAGTCCGCGGAGGCTACCACCGTTGCTGCCACTGCCACCGCCGCCGCCTGTGCCTCCTGCGATTCCTTGCGCAAAGAGGCCCTGGCTCGTGGTGGCAGCTGAGTCGGGCGTTGCGCCCTCGATCTGCGACGCCAGCATGCGAGCCAGCCGCCGCGGTGATGTGTCGCCTCCTCCTCCGTAGCGCATCGAGCGAGGCACGGTGCAGGCCGAGAAGTGCGGCGCGTCGGCAACCACTGTGCGACCTGCAGGAGCGGCCGCCTCACTCACACCCGTGTCGCGGAGCCACTTTTCGGTGGCAGCTCGTGATGGCGGCAGCTTTGGCAACGTGAAGCGCTGAAGAGTCGACGAGCGCATCGGCACTACGGCTCCGGCCGAGTGGCGCCGCTGGAGCTGCTGTAGCGTGGTTGAAGCCGCCGCCTCGAGCAGCAGGCCGCGAGCAGCAAAGTCCGGCAGGTGCTTGACGGCCGCCGTGGGGATGCGGAACTCGCGGCCGCCAAAGACCTTGGGTTCGCGCGGCTGGTCGGCCTCGTTGCCATAGAACGGCTCGCGATACACCACCTCCGGCAAGCCATAATTTCGCAATGACTGGCACAGCTGGTGGTCGATCGGCGGCGTTCGATTGAAGCGGTACCGACGAGGCGCAGCAGCGCGTCTCTCGTGCGGACGTCCGCGTGGCATCGCTGGCGCTTCTGTGCTCGCGGGCGCATGGCCCTGCACACCGACCCGCGAGCGCCAGACGTACGCTCCTTCCCGCACTTCCATCTCCATTCGCACGGCAGCCTCAGGAGTGGCAAGCACACTGCCGGAGGACGAGGATGCTGATGCCTCTCCGGCACACATGGGTGGCGATGGAGTCACAGTCACCGGAACAGGCAGCTGAGTCTCGGCCACGAGGATCGAGCCCAGGCGTTGTAATGCTGGCGGAGGTATTGGCGGAGACTCTGGGATGCAAAACGAGCCTGCTCGAGCTGCTGTCGGTGGCGGCATTCGCGGAGGCAGTGCTGCCTCTGTTGTCGTTGTCGTCGTCGTTGTGGTTGTCGTTGTCGTTGTCGTTGTACTGGTCACACTTGAAGCTTGCTGCTCGCTCTCGGTCTCAGCTGTGCGACGGCGCTTGGGAGCTTCCATCTCGGCGAGAGGTGGAGCATCCGAGTCGCTCGCCTCATCGGCGTCGTCGTTGCCGTCGTCGCTCGTATCGCCACTCGAGTCGCCACACACCGACAACACGATCGGAGGGCGCACATCGTCCCGTGCCGTTCGCGAGCGTTTCCTCGAGCTGCGACTGGTGCTGGTGGAGCGCGTGGAGCGCGAGTTGTTGGCGCTCGAGTCCGAGTCGCCGCCGCTTGCTGGAGAGTCGTGAAACAGCGAGCAGTACCGCAAGCCACGACGAATCCTGCGTTGCTTGGCCCTGAGGCGCTTGCGAGCCTTCTCTTCGCTGATGATGCCAGTGGACACGATCTCGTCGCCGCTGCCATCGAACTGCGGGATTCGTTGCAAGCGGATCGGCAACGCGGCATCATCTTGAAGGTCATTATCGCGGCGCTCACCTGCTTCGTCATCGAGGTCGTCGTCGTCGAGGTCGTCTTCTTGTTGGTCGGCACGAGACGACTCACTTGAGCAGCACCGCCAAGCGTGTGAATCAATATCGAGTCGCAACAAGCACGACGATCGTCGAGCAAGCGATTAACGCACATAATGTCTTGAAGCTCCTGCTGCGATCGACGTCGCTCCTCTTCGATCTCTTCATCATCGCCATCATCGAACTCCTCGTCACGCATCCAGTTGAGAATGTCGCCCATTTCGTCATCGGAATTCTACTCGAGCCCGAGATAGCGAGATAGCGTTAGTGGTTGGCCCACACATTGACAGTGACAACAGCCATGAGGTCGAGAGCAACCTGTGACAGCACGAGCTGCTCGTCGACATCGGCTTCCGTGAGCGACACCGATGACAGTGACACCACGGTCGGATGGTGCAGCACCGAAGCCGGAGGGCCGAGCGTCCCGGGCGGTGCTGCCGCGCCACCGATGAGTGACGCGGTTCGAGCAAGCGATGCGGCGCTGAGGCCCAAGCTCGAGGAGCGCGTGAGCCACTGTTTCTCGCTCATCATCAAGAAGGGCGAGTTGGCGAGCGGCGTGTGCGGAAACGCGAGCGACGGAGAGGCGCCGGCCTGCGACAGCACCGAGTGCACCCACTCTGGCGATGCGCCGAGTTCGCGTGACACGAAGGCTTCGAGCGGCACGGCGTTGTTGTTGTATACGGCCGCTGCCGACGACGATGGATTGTCAGCCGATGACCGCTGCTGTTGTTGTTGGAGCTTGTCACGCTCGAGAGCTGCAAGATCCAGACGAGCGGCGAGCTTCAGGCGCTCGCGTAGCATCGTGTCCATCGACGACGGCGTGTCCGGAAGCTCGCGAGGAATCGATGGAGGCGGTGGCTGCGTGGCAGGCAAGCCATCGAGCACTCGGCGAGCGCGATCATCGTGCCACAACGACGCCAGTGACTGCACGATCATGGTGGGATTGTCGGCCGGTTGCGGCGGCGACGGCGTTTGGTAGAGATTCAGCACGTCCTCGATCGAGGCGTCGGCCTCGAGCTCGCACGTGGACTGGCGCTCGATCGCGAGAGACGCCGGATGAATGAAGGCCGTGGAGTTGGATTGCAGCCACAGGCGCGAGTGCCTGGCGCCATCGTCGTCACGCTCGTTGGCCGTGTCGTGGAGGAGGTCGTACGAGACGTGGGCGTGCTTGCGAGCGACGGGCATCGGAGCACGGAAGCGGACGTTGTCGAGGTGCACCATGCCCATGCCGTAGAGGTTGTAGTCGATGAAGACCTGCAGCGTGAAGGGAATGTGCGCCTCGAAGACCTGAAAGAACTTGGCCATGATGGCGCCCGAGCGCAGGAGGTTGACGATGCGCGTCTGCAGCTGCGGATTGTAGAGGAAGACCTTGAGGAACAGGCGCTCGCACGGATAGAAGCCATAGAACGGCATGCCGCGCACGAGCTGTATCTTGAAGACGTGCTGCGAGGCGCCGAACGAGCGCACCTTGCCGAGCGCCACGTCGAGCGCGCGCTCGATCGAGAGCGCCAGGCGACGCGAGTACGCCTCGACGGCCTCGATGCCGCCGTCGATCGCCGTCTCGTCGTCGAAGGCCACAAAGAAGTACGGGAAGGCCTTGTGGAGGTGGAGACACGTCTTCTGTCCGGCGGGCGTCGCGCCGAAGATGCGGATCACGGGCACGGCCTGGATGGCGCTGCCGACGAACGGCGAGTAGCAGATGTCGACGTTCGGTATCGGCTTCGCCATCACGGTGTCGACCGACACGATGCGGACGCTGAAGGTCGTGCTGGCGGGTGCGCGGTCGTCATGATGTCGTTGTGCTGCTGCAGCTGCATCGGTGGTGGTAGTGGTGGTGCGAGGAGCCGCAGCAGCGCGGTCGTGGTCGTGGTCAGGTGGTTCTTCGCGATCGTGAGGCAGCGGTAACGAGGCCTCGCTCGACATACGCGGCTTGCTTGCTTGCTTGCTTGAGTGAGTGTTCGATACGGTTTTGACGACGACGTCGATGGGAAACGACGCGTCGTCTTGGACCGCTCGGTTGGTCTGTCTCCTACAAATAGTCGCGGCCCGGTGGGTTGGGCCAGACAGCGAGCTGGTTAGGGAGAGTCCGAAGTGCTCGACGACGCACCGCATCGCGCTCCATATCCCACGCCCGGCCCTCGCGTGCCTTATGGGACGACTCGATTCCGGTCCGCATTCGAGGTGCTGGCGGGGTCACGGCGGGTGCTTGGGGCCGGGGCGCTCTCGTATCCAGGCTGTGGCTGGCTGGTGGGATATCGGGGCGTTGGGTTGGGTTGGGGGAGATATTGGCGGGGTGTGGGAGCAGTGGGGGCTTAGCGATCGTCGTCTGCTTGACGAGCGAGATCGACTCGTCGTCTGCTTGTTGCTTGCTGCCATTGCTTCGGTGCCTCTCTCTCTCTCTCTCGCTCGCTCTCGATATCGCGGTGACCGTGAGCTTCTTCTTCTCCATCTCGAGCTACTGCTACGACTGGTACCAACGACATCAACCGCCATGGACTTCGTTCGCTATCGCTTGCCTCCGATCTTGGTCAATATCTTTGCGACCGTCGGCGTCATCGGCCTCTTGGGCGCCATCTTCCTGCCCTGGTGCGTGTGGCGCTCCGCTCCCGCTCGCGCTCCCGCTCTCGAGCTTGGACGCGCCGCCACTCACCTCGTACACCACCACCAGGTACCAAACCGAGATGCACCCGCCGACCGACTCGTGCACCGTGACGGTCTTCAACCACGTGTTCTTCGAGTACGTCTCGTGCGGCAGCTGCAACTCGACCGCGTGCTTCGAGGTCGCCGGCGAGAAGAGCGGCCTCGTGTTCGACAACGCCGTGGTCGTGAGCGCCGTCACCTGGGGCTGCTGCGTACTGTCGCTGCTGCTGGTGCTCTTCACCGGCGCTCTGGCGTGGCTGCGTCTGCTCGACGGCAAGATGCGCTACGTCGCGCGCCTCTTCCTGATGGCGGCGCTCTTCTTCAACGTCGCCTCGATCCTCGTGTACCTCGCCATCAACCAAGCCATCTCGTCCGACTTCAAGTCGCAGACCGATATGAGCTGCCCGTTGGAGTTGTGCAAGAAGTTCGTCGGTAGCAATGACGGCATGTTTGTGTACTGGGGTCCATCGACTGGTTGGATCGGTACGCTCTCTCGCTCGCTCTCTCGCTGTCGATAGAATGGCTGGCTCATATGGGACCGCGCGCGCTGGCACACTAGCCTCGACCATTGCGACCTTCTTCGTGATCTTGACGTCGCTCTTCACGCTGTGCCTCCCTGGTGAGCCGCTGAACAAGAACGAGGTCTCGACTACCGCTGGCTACTAAGCACTCTCGCTCGATCATCGTCATCGGCATCATCATCGTTGCTGCAATCTGAGCAACCCAATCACATCTACACCGCTCAATGTGATTCTACTCCTCATGCTCTCTCTCTCTCTCTCTCGTTCCTATGCTTTAACCCGACGTATCTATCTGTGTCTGTTTTGCTGTTGTTCGTGTGTACCGTCTCTCATCATCAACCAACACTCATCATCATCATTGTCATTCGTTCTCGTTTCGCGCCTCTCGCTCTCTCGCTCTCTCGTTGGTACACAACATCATTTTACTACTACTACACCACCACCATCATGATTATCATGATGATTGCTCTTTAGATGGGACATGCGGTAGCACCTCGCGGTTCTCTCATGAGCGAGATCTGATACAGCGTCTCCTCGGGCAAGTGCGGCGGGTTCGAGAATAGCTGCTGCAACTCGGGCACTGCCTGCAGCACGTACATCTTGCGTTGGTGCTTCATCATGAGCGAGATCACCTCGTAGATCTGCTTGCGCTTCGTAAAGTTGATGAGGTAGCCGTTGATCGTGTCGGCGTTGCCCTCCTCGATGAACACCAGGTCCGACAGGTGCACGGCCAGCAGCGGAATGCACGGAATCGACGCCGAGCGCTCGAGCAGCGCGCGGTACTCCTTGTAGCTCGACGACGACGACACGCAGCGCTCGAGGAACGCCTTGGTCTCGCTCGCCTTCTTGGACAGCTGCTGCTGCGTCCACTTGAGGCGCGAGATGGCGCTCGTGTTGAAGGCCGCCACGAACGCCGTCAGGCCGAGAAAGTTGTTGAGGCGCTTGAGGTGCTTGGCGATGTTGATCATCTTGGCCATGGCCTTGGCGCGCATGCGCACCGTCTCGCAGTTGAGCACCATGGTCGCCACCCACGAGCTCACGACGTTAAAGTGCTCAATGATCGCCAGCAGGTTGCGACATCGGTGCTGCAGCTTCGGCTTGGTCCACGCTTGGTTCAGGAACTCGGTCGGCTTGATGCGCACGAACAGCTGAAAATCCATGATCGTCAGCTGTCGCGCAATCTCCACGTCCTCGATATCGTAGAACGACACGCTGCCACCGCCACCATTGACACCGCCACCGCCTCCACTGCCGCCGGTGCTACCAGTGCCACCAGTGCCACCACCGCCTCCGGGAAACGAACGTGGCAGCTTGGGGGGCGGTGGGCTGTCGAAGCCTTGTAGCGTCTGCGGCTGTTCGGATGCCGACACCTGCTTCTGGATGGCGTTGCGCAACATCGACGCCGGCAACTTGTGCCCGTCGGGCTCGATCGTGTTGTCAATGAAGCTCACAATCGACGCCACGACCTCGGACTCAATGTCGTCGAACGCCTGGTCGATCCAGTACTTGAGCGCATTGATGACGCGCAGCCGAATGGGCGTCTGCACCGTGCGCTGGAACTCGTCCTCGGTGAGCTCGTGCGGCCGCGTGACGTTGTAGCGCTCGATCAGCTTGGCGAGCAGCTTCTCGGACGTGATGAACGACTTGTACGTGTGGATGAAGGTCTTGCGGAACACGTGGTCCTGATGGTTCTCGGCCGTCAGCATCTCGATCAGCTTCTGCAACGTAGCCACGCGGACTTCCACACCAAAGTCCGCCGTCCTGGTGAAGAGCACCTCCTCACCACG
>ERZ778023.4023-NODE-4023-length-13177-cov-7.304832_pt1 | contig 13177 bp, 8 predicted proteins | sample MGYA00375753_ERZ778023 | MGnify/ENA primary metagenome ERZ778023 (study PRJEB29350, sample SAMN05389822) | bioreactor metagenome | isolation source: Ammonium sulfate bioreactor | place: South Africa: University of Cape Town | collected 2014-04-04 ...
CATACGAGATTTGACTGTGACTGGAGTTCAGACGTGTGCTCTTCCGATCTAAGTCTTGTTGGTCGCGGCAGGGTTCCACACGTCCAGCGCATTCTCGGGGGTAAGGGGAAGATTCAGGGGCACCAGAGTTGTGCCGACGACCGCGGGCGTGGTGGTATTTCCGGCGGTATTGACGGTGCCGTTCAGCGCGAGATAGGCGCAGCTTGCGCAAAAGCCGTTGTACGTCCAATCAACCGATGCATCCTGGCCGGCGACGAAATCAGCATCGATCGTCCAGTCGTCATTGACGTTGTAGCTGCCGCTGACATGGGCATAGATGTCGTTGGCGCCATTCCGCGACAGACTGCGGGGCAAGAGGCCCTTCAGGTTGTAGCGAACCGTCTGCTTGTTCGAAGCCACGCCGGGCGGATTCTGAAAGAAAGGGTTGACCTGGCCGGGGTTGGCGTAACCGGGGCCGAAAGCGGTGCCAGTGATGGAGCCGGATTCGCTGAATGACGTGTCGTTGCGGATCGCATAAATCATGGTGGCTGACAGGGTGAAATTCCCGAAGGTTTGAGTCAGCTTGGCAAGCGCGTTGTCGCGCTTCTCCTTGGGCAGATAGTTTCCGTCGAGAATGTTGCACGGCGCGTTTGCCGCCGCGCTCGTTACCGACGTCGTATAGCCCGGCGGCAGATATATGCTTGCGCTTCCACTGGGCTGCAACGACGCCGGCGAGCAGTTGAAGCTGTTCTGGTTGGTGCCGCCCAGGGGACGGAAATCGAAACTCGCCGGCTGCCGCGTGACGTTGTCGATTGAACTCGCATACGAGTGCTGATAGGCGATCATTGCGTTGCCGCCATCCCAATTATATCCCCACAACAGGCTTCCGTTCCACTTGTTGTAATTGTCCGCGTAGCCGCCTGAAGCGTTGATTTCCAGGCCGTCGAACGATTTGCGGGTGATGAGGTTGACGACGCCGGCGACCGCATCCGAACCGTAGATCGAGGACGATCCGTCAGCGAGCACATCGACGCGCTGGATTGCATTGGCCGGTACGATGCTGGGATCGGGCTGCGAATGGACAGTGCCGCCGAGCGGGACGCGCATCCCGTCGAGCACAACGAGCGTGGAACTGCTGGAACTTGCGCCCAGCTGATGAATGTTGGGAGAGAAATAGGTGCTGTTGTGAATGCCCTGGCCGACCTGACCGGCGTCGGACAGCGCCGGCATTTTCTTGAGCACTTCATCCATCGTCTGGCCGCCGGTCGCCTGGATGTCGGCAGGGCCGATGGTGATAAGGTTGGAACCAACGGGGGCAACGCCGCGGATATTGGTGCCAGTCACGGTAACTGATTCCACCGCTTCCGGCGCACCTGCCGGCTGGGCCGATGCCGGCGTTATCGTCGCGACCGCGACCAATGCCAAGGTTGAACCGCCGAGCTTGAGTTGCTGCGAAAGTTTGGTCATGACGCTTCCCCTTCGAACATTTTTTTTCGTAGGTCATCCAGCGAGTTGCTCGCGACCATGTTCGAAAAGCTTGGGCTCGCATTCCGGGCAGTGTCAAAACGGAGAGCATCTCGCTCTCTCAACAGATGAGAGCGCAGCGATGCCGCGCGGGCACAATTCAAACTTGTTGCGCCGCAAAAGGGAACTCCGTGTACTCGTCTCCCCATTCTTGTGCATGGGGACTTGGTGCGTGATGCGACGCTGGCGCGACACGCTCCCTCCAGCCGTTGCTGATGATGGCAATGGCCTTCATCGCACTTGGAATCGCGCGGCCTCGCGAATGACGCTATGGGCCGGGACACGTAAGTGGTCGGGCGCGCTCTATGATGCGCAACCCATGAAGGAAATCGGTGTTCTGGCTGTGACGACCCGACAGAGCGGGAGGCGAGCAGACATCAATCGCCCTGATCGACAATCTTGGGAACGGCACTATGGCGCAGACGGCCGGCGTCGGACATGCCCTTGCCCAGAAGCGGCCGCAGATAGCCCCGAAAAGCATCGGTTACATCCCAACCCGCCCCGTCGATGAATTCGTCAGGCATCGTCTTGGTCTTTCCGGCCACCTCGTCCAAGGGCGTGAGGCGGTATTCGACGAAGTAGTCGCCAGTGCGGTGGATGGTAATTGAACCGTCGCGATCGCCCCAGAGCGCAAATTGCACCGCTTTTTCGCCTACCTCTCGCGCTTCGCGTTGATCGACGTCGGAGACACAGCCGACAAAGCTGCGCTGCAGATATCCCAGGGTATCGGCGCGCACGCGTTTATATCCGAGCTTCTCCTTTACGAGCTTGGCGAGATGGTCAGCCAGCGGGCCACCGCCGAGATAGACGTTCCCGTGGGCGTCCTTCTCGACGGTGGAGGCGAGTAGATTAGCTATGGGGACATGCTGATTGTCGCAAATGCCTTCCGATAGCGCCACCACGCAACGACCATATTTGTCCGCGGTAGCCTTTACGCTGGAGAGGAACCGATCAATCTCGAACGCCCGCTCGGGCAGGTAGACGAGGTGCGGACCGTCGTCCGCGAATTTTCTGCCGATTGTCGCCGCTGCAGTGAGGAAGCCGGCATGACGCCCCATAACGGCGCCGAGATAGACTCCAGGGAGTGCCCGGTTGTCGAGATTGATCCCCATGAATGCCTGCGCGACGAACCGCGCGGCCGAAGGAAACCCCGGCGTATGATCGTTTCCGACGAGGTCGTTATCTATCGTCTTGGGGATATGGATCGAGCGCAGAGGATAGCCGGCAACTCGCGCCTCGGCTGCCACGATTCGCACGGTATCCGCGCTATCGTTGCCACCGATGTAGAAAAAGTATCCGATCCCATGCGCTTTCAATGCGCGGAAAATTGCCTGACAATATTTGAGATCCGGCTTGTCGCGGGTGGATCCCAGTGCCGAGGACGGGGTTTCGGCGACCATTTCCAGGTTTTGTGTCGTCTCCTGGGTAAGATCGACGAAAGTTTGATCGACGATACCGCGTATACCGTAAAGCGCGCCATAGACTCTTTCGACTTGTTGGAATTTGCGCGCCTCAAGCACCACGCCCACCATCGACTGATTGATGACGGCAGTCGGGCCACCTCCCTGGGCGACCAGCACCTTGGAGACACCGGAGTTCGGCATAGCGGGCTCTTCTCTCGCTGGTAGAGATTCAGCGCGTGTCTTGCGAAATGTAAAGACCTCTGTCGACGCCACCGGCTAACGTGACTGCTGACCAACACCGAACGCGCGGCCCATGCTCGCGGCGCATTGCGCTTCGCTGGCTGGCAACTGCCATCTGAGCTGTGTTGCCCTGCAGGCCCCACCGGCTCCAAGTAACACATTAAAAACGTTTGCACTTTTCGCAGGCTCGGCACCGGCACAAGGGCGGCGTTGTCACCTGGCATTCGAACGATTGTGCAGTTCGGCGTTCTTGCAAACCCTGACAACTTGCGGTCTGTATATCTGGGGCTCGTTTTCGCGCTGCCATGCGCGGGCTCGGGGGAGCATGTCGGACGACGCGCTGGATCGGAAGTTCTGGAATCGGCTGATCCGCCAGGTGCGGCAAAGGGTCAGGGGTCGCACTGACGCCGAGGATCTGCTTCAGGCGGCGTACTTGCGTCTCATCCAGTACCGCATGGAACATGTCGTTGAAAATGTTCCAGCTTTTCTAGTCCGGACGGCGGTGAATATCGGAGTCGACAATTTCCGCCACGACCGGCACTTGTCCGGAGCCGTGCCCGACAACATCGCCATTGCGGAAATTTGTCCGTTGCAGGATGAGGTTTTGGCCGCGCGCGTTCGTCTAGAACGCGTCAGGCAGGGTCTAACCCGCCTGACACCGCGCACCCGGGAAGTCTTTCTGATGCACCGCCTGGAAAATCTGAAGTACCGGGAAATTGCCCTGCGCCTGGGGATCAGCCAGAGCGCAGTGGAAAAACATATCGCGCGCGCCGCTCTATTCCTGACCGAATGGACGGAAGGTTGGTAATGGGTTCCGCACCGCCATCTGCCGAAGTGAGGGCCGAGGCAGCGGCCTGGCTGGCCCGCCTGCATGCCGACGACCGCTCCCCCGCCGATGAGGAGGCCTTCCGCATTTGGCTTTCCGCCAGTCCCGACAATGCCACTGCCTTTGAGGCGGTCGACCGGATGTGGGGCGCGGTAGGAGGAGTGCATTGCACCAATGATTTCGCTCGCGTGCGCACCGCGCGCGCCCCGCGACTCGATCGCCGCGCGGCTATGGCGGGTATCACACTCTTGCTGGCGGGTGCCGGCAGTTTGGCCTTCTGGCGATCGGCATCCGCCAGAGTTTATGAGACGGACGTGGGCGAGCAGAAGCATGTCGCGCTGGATGATGGCAGCCAGCTGTTCCTGGATGCCAGGACGCGACTGGTGGTGGATTTCAGCGACACAATCCGTGCAGCCAGTCTTGATTATGGACAGGTCAATTTCCGCATTGCGCCAGACATAAACCGGCCGTTCGTCGTGGAGGCGGCCCAGCGCAAGATCGTCGCTACCCAGTGCAATTTTGACGTTCGCTGCGTAGGCGGAGAAGTTCAGGTGCTGCTTATCCACGGAGAGGCCGATGTGGCGCCGGTTTCGGCCTCACGGGGCAGCCCGGTCGAGCGCCTTCGTTCGGGCGAGCGGCTTGTGGCGTCGGTGGACATGGAGCGGCGGGACCGCCCCAATCTGAACCGGGCCTTGGCCTGGCAGAGCGGCTCGGTGGTATTCGAAAATACCAATCTAGCGGACGCGGTGCAGGAAATGAACCGCTACAGCATGGACAGGCTGGAGGTATCATCCTCCGTGGCGGATCTCAAAGTCAGTGGCGTATACAGGGTCGGGGACAACGAGGCCTTCGCCCGTTCGATCGCCAAGCTTCTGCCCATCGCCGTTCGCCGGGACGGGGATTCCTACCTGCTGGTGGCCGATCAGCAAGGTTAGGGGGTGGGGAAACAGGCCCCCTGGAACGTCTCTCCACAAAAATGGCCCGCCAGTGGCCTGACAGGAGGGAAACATCATGAGGATTTCGCGGTGGGGCGCATTGCGCCCGGTTCTGTTTGGCGGCGCGGCCGTCGTTGCCATCCACACCGCCGCGATAGCCCAGACCGCCAATTTCATGCTGCAGGAGCAGCCGCTATCCGACGCCCTGCGCAAGGTCGCGCAGAGGACGGGCGAGAATATCCTGTTCACGCCGGAATCGGTGGAAGGCATCCGGGCGCCTGCCATTTCCGGTCCAATGGACGCCCAGCAGGCAGTCGCCATGCTGACCCGCGGCACCAACCTGCAGGTGGTTTCCGACGGGCCCTCGGGACTTATCGTGCGCGCCCCTTTCACCAAGGCCGTCACCCAGGCTCCCGACCTGTCGGCAGGCGGCGCCCCAGTCGAAACGGTGGTGGTGAGCGGCTTCCGTTCCAGCGTTGAAAAGGCGCTGGATCTGAAGCGCGCCGCCAACGACATGTCGGACAGCATCCTGGCGGAAGATATCGCCAAGTTTCCGGACCTGAACGTGTCGGAATCGCTGCAGCGCATTCCCGGCATCACCCTGCAGCGCGACCAGGGCGAAGGCCGCCAGATCTCGGTGCGCGGCCTCAATTCCACCTTCACGCGCGTGCGCATCAACGGCATGGAAGCGCTGGCAACCACCGGCTCGGAAGACGTGTCGGGCGGGGCAAACCGCGGGCGTTCCTTTGACTTCAATGTGTTCGCGTCGGAACTGTTCAGCCAGTTGACAGTGCACAAAACAGCTTCTGCCGAGGTCGAGGAAGGCTCGCTGGGCGCGACGGTGGACCTGCATACCGCCCATCCCTTCGACAAGCCGGGCTTCAACCTGGTGGCCTCGACCCAGGCGGGCTACAACGACTTGTCGGGCGGCTTCAATCCGCGCGTGGCGGGTCTTGTCTCTGATACCTTCCTGGGCGGCAAGCTGGGGGTGCTCTTGTCGGGGGCCTACCAGATCCAGAACGGGCTTGAGAACGGCTCGAGCACCGTGCGCTGGCAGAACGACAACACCGCCCAGACGGGCAACCATTCCTCGCCTTATATCGCCGGCTGCGTGAACAATGTTCCGGGTGCCAGCTCGCAGTGCGCCGCCGGCCAGCGGCTGGGCTATGTCGCCTACAATCCGCCCGGCCCGCTGGCGGGCAGCGCCGGCACTCAGACTTTCCTGCCGGCGACGGCCACCGCACCGAACCGCCAGACGGCGGGCGCCGTGCCCAACGGCGCCAACTACAACGCAAGCACCAAGCCGAACAATTACGACGTGGTGAACGAGGCGTTCCGGCCGCGCTTTCCGCGCTATGACGACATCACCAATCACGAAAAGCGCCTCGGCCTGACCGGATCGATCCAGTACCAGCCGGACGATGCCACGCTGTTCACGCTGGACGCGCTCTATGCCGACTTCGCGGTGGTGCGCAACGAATACTATCTGGAAGCCGAATCCTTTTCGAACAACAATGTCAGCAATTCTCCCGCCAGCCTGAACGCGCCGATCCTGGGTTCCGGCAGCATCGGCGTGCTGAACTACAATGTCGATCCGGCCACCAACAATCTGAACTATGTCCAGGCCGTCAATGTTGGCCTTCGCTCCGAACACCGTCTGGACCATCTGGACACCCGCTTCAAGCAGGTGACGCTGGACTTCGACCACGACTTTACCGACGCCTTCAGCGTGCACGGCCTTCTGGGGTGGTCGGAATCCCATCACAGCAACCCGATCCAGACCACGCTGACGATGGACTATGACTGCACCGCCGCCACCTCATCGACCAGCGCGGTGTCGGGATGTCCGGGCGGAGCAGGCGGCGGCGCCGGCACCCTGGCCAACCCCTATTCCTTCGATTATCGCGGCGACCTGGGCCGGTTGCCCGCGCTCACCTATGGCAATGTCGACGTCACCTCCACCAACGGCTGGTTCCTGTCGCAGATCCGCGAGCGCCAAAACTACGTCAACAACGGTTTCCGCACCGCCCAGGTCGAGGGCCAGTACAAGGCGTTCGACTGGCTGACGCTGAAAGCCGGCATCGACTACAAGAATTACGGCTACCGGGCTCTGATCACCGCGCGCACCAACGGCACCACCGCCAGCCAGGACCTGGTCATTCCGGCGGCGATGGAGACCTCGGCGGTTCTGGCGGCCAATTCCCAACTCATCGACATGCACGGACTGGGTGTCGGGGCGGGCACGCCGACCACCTGGGCGGTGCCGGACATCAACGCCTTCAACAAGCAGTTCAACATCTGGGACCAGAGCAATCCCGCCTTCAGGCAGGGGCCCGGCCAGTTTCTCAGCCAGAACGGCATCGTCGGCGAAAACGACCTGAGCTACTGGATACAGGCGGACTGGGACGCGATGTTCTATGGCGTGCCCTTCCGCGGCAATATCGGCGGCCGCTATGTGCAGACCGACCAGAGCACGGTCGGCTACAGCTACAATCCGGCATCCAAGACGATCGTCACCACGCAGCTTTCGCGCGGCTATCACGACTTCCTGCCGTCGGCCAACGCGGTCTTCTCACCCACCGATGACTTCCTGATCCGCGTCAGCGGCGCCTATGTGATGGCGCGGCCGGACCTGGGCAACCTGCTGCCGGGCGGTGCCACCGCCACCGTCACGGGCAGCAACTTCAACGTGACGGAGAATAATCCCAACCTTCTGCCCTACCGGGCGAAGACGGCGGACATGTCGTTTGAGTGGTATTACCACAAGGGCGCGCTGTTCTCGGTCGCCTTCTTCTACAAGCACTTGGACACGTTGATCCAGACGTTGCGCCAGAGCATTGCCTTCAATCAGAATACCGACGGCGTGTCCAACAGCCTGGCGATCGCGGCCTGCGGCACCAGCTATGTCGCGCCGCCCGCCACCGGCTGCAACGAGGCGGCAATCTGGAATTTCGCCCAGCCAGTCAATTCCAAGGGGGCGCCGCTGTACGGCACGGAAATCACCTGGCAGCAGCCTTTCGACTTCCTGCCCAGCGTGTTCAGCAACACCGGATTTCTGGGCAACGTCACCTTCGTGCAGGCGACCCAGACCTATTTCAACAGCAACGGCACCGTGCTGGCCAAGACGGACCTGACCGGCCTGTCGCGCACCTCCTACAGCGCCACGCTGTATTATGACGACAATGTGTTCTCGCTGCGCAGCACCGCCTCGTTCCGCAGCAAGTACCTGGCCAGCATCAATCCGGGCAACCTGAACGACGTCATCGTCAACGCGGCGAGCCTGAATATCGACGCTTCGGCCAGCTACAAGATCAACGAGAATTTCACCGCCACCTTCGACGCGATCAACCTGACCAACCAGCCGACATACCAGTATGCCGACTCGGTCGGGCACCGGCTTTACTACTGGCACCAGACGGGCCGGAACTTCTTCGTCGGTCTTCGCTACAGCTACTGAACTGCGCCCTCCCGCCGATGACCGCTAGAGCCCGCGCCTTGCCTTGAAGGCCGCCGACAGTGTGCCTTCATCCAGATAGTCCAGTTCGCCGCCCACCGGCACGCCATGGGCGAGGCGGGTGATCTTTAAGTCCCCGCCTTCCAGGACGTCCATCAGGTAATGGGCCGTGGTCTGGCCTTCGACGGTGGCATTCATGGCCAGGATCACTTCATCGATCCCGTGCTTCACCCGGTCCAGCAGCGCGGCCACGTTCAGCCGTTCGGGGGTGACGCCATCCAGCGCGGACAGCGCCCCGCCCAGAACATGGTAGCGGCCGCGGAAGACGCCGGCCCGTTCAAGCGCCCACAGGTCGGCCACATCCTCGACCACGCAGAGCAGATTGGGATCGCGCCGCGCGTCGGTGCAGATCGAACAAGGGCTGACCGTATCGAGATTGCCGCACACTTCGCAGGGCCGGATGGCGGCGGCGGCATCCTGCATCGCCTGGGCCAGCGGCTCCAGCAGCACATCGCGCTTTTTCAGAAGCACCAGCGCGGCGCGCCGGGCCGAGCGGGGCCCGAGGCCCGGCAGCCGGGCCAGAAGCTGGATCAGCCGTTCGATTTCAGAGCCTGCGGCCATCAGCTTTCCGAATCGCCTTCCGGCATGGCGGCGGCGATGTCATCCCGGGCGATGTCGCGCACCGAGACGATTTCGGCGCCGGGAAAGCGGTCCAGCACGGCGCGCACCATCGGTTCCTGCGCGGCGATTTCGAAGCGCGCGGTCTTTGCGGCCTGTTTCTGTTCGGACAGGGTGGGTGCTCCACCCTCGCGCGCGATGGAAACGCTCCAGCGCACACCCGTCCAGTCTTTCAGCTTCTGCGCCAGATCGCCGGCCAGAGTGCGCGGCGCACGCGGATGAGGACGAAATTCAATGTGCCCGGGCTCCAGCCGCACCAGATGCACGTAGTTCTCAAGCGCCACGCGCAGGATCGGCGCGTTGTTGGCCGCGGCCAGCGCGATGATGTCTTCCAGGGTGCGCAGGCTGGGCGTGCCTTCGGGCATGTTTTGCGGCGACAGGCGCTGCGCGGCAGAAGCCCCCTCCCCCAATCGCGCGCTGGGCGCGCGATTGCCCCCTCCCGCAAGGGGAGGGGGCGAAGATATGCGCGGCGCAGCGCCGGGGTTGTCCAGCAGGTCCTTCACCAGCTTGTCGGTGGGCGGCAGTTCGGCGGCATAGGCCAGGCGGATCAGCACCATCTCGCAGGCCAGGATCGGACGGGTGGCGTCGCGCACCTCGAACAGCCCCTTCATCAGGATCTGCCAGGCGCGGGTGAGCGCGGCGACCGACAGCTTGTCGGCCAGCGCGACAGCGCGTTTGGCCTCGCCCGAGCCGCCGTCGAAAAAACCCTGCGCGCCGGGCGCGACCTTGACGCGGGTCAGGAAATGCACCGTTTCCAGCAAGTCCTGGATCACCGCCAGGGGGTCGGCGCCTGCGTCATATAATGTCTTCAGGTCGGCAAGCGCGGCAGCGACATCACCACCCATCAGCTTTTCGAATATGTCCAGCACCCGGCCACGATCGGCGAGCCCCAGCATCGCGCGCACTGCCTGCGCGTTGATGATACCGCCCTCACCGTGCGCGATGGCCTGATCGAGCAGGGAGAGCGAATCGCGCGCCGATCCTTCGGCGGCGCGCGCGATCAGCGCCAGCGCGCCGTCCTCGATCGCGACATCTTCCTTCTGCGCCAGCGTGGCCAGATAGGCCGCCAGTTCGGCGGAATCGATGCGGCGCAGGTCGAAACGCTGGCAGCGCGACAGCACCGTGACCGGCACCTTGCGGATCTCGGTGGTGGCGAAAATGAACTTCACATGCGGCGGCGGCTCTTCCAGCGTCTTGAGCAGGCCGTTGAAGGCCTGTTTCGACAGCATGTGCACTTCGTCGATGATGTAGACCTTGTAGCGTGCCGCCACCGGGGCATAACGCACGCCCTCGATGATCTCGCGGATATCGTCGATGCCGGTGCGGCTGGCCGCGTCCATCTCCTGCACATCGACATTGCGCGATTCGGAAATCGATGTGCAGGGCTCGCACTGCCCACAGGGATGGATGGTGGGCTCGGTGCGCTTGCCGTCGGGGCCTATGCAGTTGAGCGCCCGGGCGATGATGCGCGCGGTGGTGGTCTTTCCCACCCCGCGCACACCGGTCAGCATGAAGGCATGGGCGATGCGGCCGGTGGCGAAGGCGTTTGACAGGGTGCGCACCAGCGCCTCCTGCCCGATCAAGCCGGTGAAGTCAGTGGGGCGGTATTTGCGCGCCAGAACGCGGTAGGGGGCGGAAGGCGGGGCCATGGACCGACTATAGCAAGGCGCAGCGCCCGCGATACGAAATGTATTGTGGACAGGTGAGAGCCCGAGCGACCCGAAGCCAATTCGTTACGGCTGCTTCGTTCCCGACCTGACCGGGTTGGCGACAGCTTCGCCCGCCGGACTCTCAACCCCTATATAGGTTTGGCGGTGGACGATTGCGAGTCACAAATTCGGTACGGCGTTCGCGCGGCGAAAGCCCTGTCGGGCTTCCGCTTTTCGCGCTCACCGTTCCCGACCGGACCGGGTTGGCGACAGCTTCGCCCGCCGGCTTCAGCCCGGGGTATAGGGGGTTGTGGCGGGAATTGCGAGTCCGGCGGGGCCATGGCGGACCTGCGCTTTTCCCGCTTCCGCGCCGGTTCCGGCTGCTCTACCAACTGGGTCCCGATGACCAAGTCCATCGCCTTTGGCGGCAATCCTCTGAATCGGGCCAGCGAAAAGCGCGGCAATGCCGCCTGGCTGGCGGCGCAGCGGGTGCGCGGCCTGTTCCTGCCCTTCTGGAAGAACCAGCCGCTGCTTGCGGGCGAGGCCGCGGCCCTCCTGCCGGGGCAACCCGAATGGGAAGACTGCCTGACCGTCTTTCTGGGGCTGGAGGGCGAAGAGGCCCTGTTCGCGGTCGATCTGCCTGACGATCCCAAGCCGGTGTTCGAGGGCGCCGCGTTCCAGGAGATGCGGCCGGCCGCGATGATATTGCCGGCGCGCGATTGCGCCATCGCCGGCCAGGCCAAGGCGCTGATCGACTGGCATCACCGCCACGGCTTCTGCGCCAATTGCGGCGGCGCCACCACGGCCGAGGATGGCGGCTATCGGCGGCACTGCGCCCATTGCGGCGCCGACCATTTCCCCCGCACTGATCCGGTGGTGATCATGCTGCCCATTTTGCGTGGGACGGATGGTTTGGACGATCACTGCCTTCTGGGACGCAACGCCCGCTTCGCCAATGGCCTGCATTCGGCCTTCGCCGGCTTCATCGAGCCCGGCGAAACGGTGGAAGACGCGGTGGCGCGCGAACTGGAAGAAGAAGCCGGTATCAGGATAGGCGCGGTGACCTATCACGCCTCCCAGCCCTGGCCGTTTCCGTCGTCGCTGATGATCGGCTGTTATGCCCAGGCTCTGTCGCGGGATTTCACCGTGGATGGCGCGGAGATCGCCGAGGCGCGCTGGATGAGCAGGGCCGAGGCCCGCGCCAGGCTGGAGGGTGCGATCGAGGACGGCGTTCGCATGCCCACGCCCATCGCCATCGCCCATCGCCTGATCCGCGACTGGGCCGGGGGCTGAACCAAGCTTTCGGCTGTCCAGCGGTTTGCACCGGCGGTTTGCCGGAACGCCGCGCCCGTTTTGGGCGAATTTTCTCACCCCTCCCCCCTTTGTCCAACACTGCATCGTCACCTCGCGGTGCGAGTGTAGCAGCGGCGGAATGGGAGGTGGACAAGGCGGAACGAACGATGCGCGGCTTGCGATGTATCGACGGCCCGGCCTTCCTTCGACAGGCTCAGGATGAGGCCGGGCCATGACGAGTTGTGGGTATCAGTAGAACGCCGCACAGGATTTTGCGGCGCGGACCTGACACAGACCCGCCTCCCCTTTTGCGCGAAGCGCATAAAAGGGGAGGTGTCGGCAGCGCAGGGGCAGCGGAGCCGACCAAGCTGCCGACGGAGGGGTTCACTCAATCAAGGCATATCCTCTCTGAAAGGATGCGCAGGATAGGCACCGAGAATCGTCAGCCGCGTTGTGTAAAAGCCCAGTTCCTCCAGCGCACGGGCGGGGCCCGGTTCGTCCGGGTGGCCCTGGATGTCGGCATAGAACTGGGTGGCGTTGAACGAGCCGCCGATCTGGTAGCTTTCCAGCTTGGTCATGTTCACGCCGTTGGTGGCAAAGCCGCCCAGTGCCTTGTAAAGCGCGGCGGGCACATTCTTCACCTGGAAGACGAAGGTGGTGACGATCCTGCCGCCGATGGGCGGGATTTCCATGTCGCGCGCCATGATGAGGAAACGCGTGGCATTGTGATGCTCGTCCTCCACATCCGGGGCCAGCACCTTGAGGCCATAGATCTCGCCCGCCAGCACCGAGGCGATGGCACCGGCATGCGCGTCGCCCAGCTCGGCGACATGCTTGGCCGCCCCCGCCGTGTCGTACCAGTTGTGCACCTTCAGCTTGCGTGAGCGGATGATGCCGCGGCACTGGGCCAGCGCGGGCGCCTGGCTGAAGACATCAGTGAGGTTTTCCAGCGTGGCGGTCTTCAGCCCCAGAAGCTGGTGGCGGATGGGCAGGAAATGTTCGCCCACGATGTGCAGGCCGGAATCGGGCAACAGGTGATGGATGTCGGCGATGCGGCCGATCAGCGAATTTTCCACCGGGATGATGCAGAGGTCGGTTTCGCCGGTCTTCACCGCCTCGATCGCATCCTCGAAGCTGGGCTTGGGGATGGCCAGGGCGTTCGGAACCGCCTCGCGCGCGGCAAGGTTGGCATAAGC
>ERZ778023.4030-NODE-4030-length-13135-cov-6.814985_pt1 | contig 13135 bp, 12 predicted proteins | sample MGYA00375753_ERZ778023 | MGnify/ENA primary metagenome ERZ778023 (study PRJEB29350, sample SAMN05389822) | bioreactor metagenome | isolation source: Ammonium sulfate bioreactor | place: South Africa: University of Cape Town | collected 2014-04-04 ...
AAAGGCGATGTGCGTCCGTTTGTGTCGCTGTTGGAGGTGAAAGAAGAAGGGCTACAGGTAACATTATCGGTGTTGGGAGCGTTTGTGCCGGGCACAGGATCGGATCCGATCTGTAAAGGTAAGGAGGACCCATTGAGTATCACTACCATCCCCTTTACACAGCTTCATCTTGGCTATCTCTCCAGCGTACAACCTCCCATCGTCACCCTTTTCTCTTTCTCTTTCTCCTGTGGCGGAGCAACCAAGAGCGCACCGGCGACGGTTGGACGCCACTGCCCCCCTTCCCGGTCGCCCTCAGCGTGTCCGCGGTATTGAACTAATTTCTTCCCTTCCACGGTGCCGAAGATGGCTTTCCTCGTTGCTCTCTTCCCTTTCAATATTGAGCACTCCAGATACTTCTTTGCAATCTTCCCTTTGTGCAAGGCACCCAGCAAGTAGCTGTATTGCGAATTGGCAACGACTATCGCATTGAGTTGTCCTATGCAATCACTGGGAGTGAAAAGCGCAGGGAGGCAACAGCTCCAACACTGTTATCGAGGATACATTTAATAATGTGTTTCAATACATATGGTGGCAAGTCATTTTGATATTGAAGATAACAATTATTGAAATTCATATCTATATATTACAATAAGTTTTTACTTGTAAATGATTTTTAAAAAAATGTATGTCATTGAATGAAATGTTACATCTATCAATTAACTCACAGTTATCAGCAATGCCTTGTCATCTAGATTGCAATTTGTGGTCAATCTAATTCTATTTTTGCATTAACTTTTTTCTGTCAACTTACTCCACCTTTCAAACTGTTTTCTTACACAGTTATTAGTTAAAGATTAGAGTAATGACATAGTACTTTAATTAACATTAAAAACACTAATTTGTAATGTAAAAGAAGAATTTGAAACCATATGGGGTATAACTGTGTTCAAAATGCATATTCATGTTTAAATTGAGTGTTTTTGATCAAATTCAATGAAATCAAGTTAAAATAGAATGAAAGAGAGAAAAAGAGCTCCCATGTGCTATGAACTTGTAAAAAGGGTTGCTAGACATCATAAGCTCCACAAATAAGTGATGTGTTACTTTTATCTAAGCACATTATTTACACTTTATACTTTTTTTGCTGAAGTCCTTGAGCTAAAAAAGTATCCCTTCAAATTATTTTGTGTGAAATGCTATTAACCTATATTTGTTATGGTTGATTGAGTATTCTGATCATTAGTATATTAGTGCCCACTAGGGTGTTCCAATTTCTATGTTTACAAGTATTCAATAAGTATTAACAAAGGCCTCACAAACATTATCTACTATGTGGGATTACTTCTGAAACTCTTAGTATACACATACACACATATACATACACACACATACACACACATACATACACACACACATACACACACTTACACATATACAGTGAGAATTTTTAACTATTCTAACATTAACATACTCATAGTAAAAAAATAGGAAATGGTAAAATAGTACTTCCCTCCTGTTTTCTAATATTGTACCTAGATTGTAGATGGTACACATACTCTAGTGAAGTTTTACCCAAGTCATAATAAAGAAATCAAACACTATTACTCTTTTAAGTTCAAAAAAACCTATACTTAATACTTAAGTATTTTTCTATTTATTTTATTTATTATTAATAAGTGCTATCCACAATTAGGGATGCTTTTTGATAGTACATAAGGTTTTGTGTCTTCTTCAAATCCTACTACAACGAACTTAGATATCACCCAAATCAGGAATTCAGGCTTTGGTGATCTTTTAAAAGATGAAAATGTAGCTAATGGTGGATAAAAAGTATTTAAAGGTGTTCTTTTTATCTATTACATCCCATTTCAACAATTTAGAATAATTAAAAAACAACTATATTAACATTTACCTACTAATCAAAAAGAATACAATACTTAGTTAAATGTAATTAGGTGAAAATGTTAAGTAACTTTTATTAATAAGACAAATATTTAGATTCGTTATTAAGTGGCAAATATAGACTCTCAAAAACCTACTTTGTAGTTTTATGGAAGGTATATCAGTATGACAAAGTATATTTTAATAACATCCTTTGCTTGTATTATACTATTATGAACATTGACAAGTTAGTAATTGAAAACAAAGAAAATGCCCCAAATTTAATTGTATGGGATAGAAAAAAAAAAGAAAAAGAAAAAAAAAAAGGAAAAAAAGTGAATGTAAACAAAAGTAACTAAAAAACCTTGTTACTAAAAGTTAAAAATACAATAAAGGAAGAAAAAAAAAGAAAAAAAGTAGAGGAAGAGGAGAAAACAAAAAAGAAAGATAACATATATTTCAAAATAAGGATGTTACTTCTATTAGTAGATTCAAAAAGAGGAAAGTACTTTCACAAGCTGTTTTAAAGAGTTATATAGCAAACAAGTTCTACTAAATGTTACACAATTGAAGAGAATGTACTGGTTTTGTGACCTTGGAAGGTTTTTCTAGTCTATTTCTTAAAATAAAGAAGTTTTTCACCTATTTTATTCAATTTAATCAATATGATCAAAATTGATCATAGTGTTTGAATTTAAACATACTGATTACTTTGAAATAAAACATACCCCAATATTTCCATTTCCCTTTTATTGTGATTAGATATTTTTTCACATTTAAATTTGACAGAATACATAGGTGGCCATGTACTCAAGTTTGGCCACTTTGCACCAAATTCCCTTGTCACAGCTTTATCAAAAGTAAATGGGTTGGAGTACTGTGGTTATAACTGGAAAGTATCTTTTTCCCTAGTACAGACCAAGGTACAAATTGCCATTTCTTGTAGGAATGGTAGGGGAACACTTAAAGGGGTTTGCCCCATAGCGGTACAAGCGGGGCATTGACCAGCGGTGCTTTACCACCCTATTGTCTCATAGCAACCATCACTTGCACCTTTATTAATAGGCCGCAATAAGGCACAATACCTTATTACCACCCCACCGCTGAGGTGTCGCACGCGGGATGGTTCTCATGGTAATTTTTGGTATGTATGGTATGCGCTATTTTTCTATGGTAATTTATGGGTTGTTGGTTTAGCCGCGCATGTGGTCGCGTGCTTTCCCCGCTGGATAGCTCTCGTGGTACGAAGAATGCTATCCCGCGGGGATCTGGCTCTAGCGACTTTCCTGGGCAATACCGTTGGTGCTGCGCTGCCTCCGCAGTTTTCCTACAAAACAAAGAGAACAAGCAACAAGGTGATCTCACTCCGGATAGAGTGTGTGGGGAAAACCAAGGGAGGTAATATTCCTAAACTACGACGAGTGGGATAATTTTGTCAGACTTTGCTTTCCACGGAAACAACGTAAGAAAATTTTGCTACAGCTATGGGAAAAGTAACAGTGAAAAAATATTTTCACCAGGCAAAGGGGCGAAATGCGGGAGCTGTAATAATTTTTACACTCCACACAGCTAAAAAGATTTTTTTTTTTTCTTAGCTGCTTTACCCTATGGCAAATTTTTCTTAATGGGCTGCCTCTACCAAGAGAATTTCTTACATGGGTTTCTAGTAATAAAACCCAACAAAATTATCCCACTTATCATAGTTTTGAAATAATTAATTTTATTATTTTTAACATGATTTTTTTTGAATACTATGTATTTGTACCTTTCAATGAACATGAATAGTGATTTTCTTTTTGAATATTCTTTATCTCCCTCATAGTTCATTATATCCCCCTTTTTTTTCCTAGTGATAAGATAGCTCTACAATACCTATTATTTAGCTTTTTGTACTTTTTTAGATTGTGTAGAAACTATGTGGCAAGTTTAGAGCATTGTACTAACATCACAATGTAAATGGGCAAAAGTTACACAACTAGTGAATTTACACTCTGTGTGTTGGTTGTCAATGCATTTCCATCAAATTTGTGTACCATTTTTGCTCAAAACTCTTTTACAGTGCCTATGATACAGTACAGGCGAATGGAGATTCAGAAAGGGCTGTTTTTTTAGGGGAATTTGGCAATGTTAGAATTGCGATTGGCATTTCATAAATTGTTTCAACTGTTCTTATGCGCTGGAAAAAATACACAACGGACACGATTCCAGCAGTAAATTTGCCTTAAAAAAAAAACTTACGGCGCATCGTAAGTTTGTGCTTTGCCCAGTTCCAATAAATCGAGCAAATACTTCGCCTTTCACGCAAAAATTTTTTTTCATACTAGAATATCGGGGTTCAGCTTGCCCACAAAAGTAAAGCGGCGAAACAGCAACAGGAAGAAAGAAAAAACAGTTTTACAAAACAAAAAAAAACAAAAAAAAACAAAAAAACGACAAACATACATGGAAAGGAAAGACCTTGGCTCTCGATTCTTTTGGAGTCCTTTCAATAACAACACTGCCACTGAACCAAAGTGGCAACCTCTCGATCTCTACCTTCCCGCTCATCAAAAGATCAGGAAGGTGGAGATTTTGGGCAATAAGGTTCTGGTGCTTGATGGTCGGTGATTTAGGAATCTTTTTTTTTTTTTTTTTTTTTTGTGGTTGATGTTGTATTTTACTTTCTTGACATCATTTAAAGATCTAGGGAATGTTTACGGCTGGGCAACCGAAGAGGATGAGACTGGGGAGTGGCAATCGAAGCCACACGTTCTCGGATTGAAATCGGTGGAGGTTGTTTTACCTCCAACAAAGCGAGAAGATGATCCCATTGTTGACATCTCTGCTTCGTATTCACACACTCTCTTTGTAACTCGTATCTTTCCCTCCCCCTACACATGACACAAGAGCCATCTCCATGAACGGCTCACCCTTCCCTCCCCCCCCAATACACAACAATAACAAAGGGTCTGGGAGGCTCTTTCGATATGCAAAAGGACAGATCGAGGAACCCAAAGTTGTTGCAGAGAAGCATGTCATCCTGGCTGCTGCTGGCTCAGGCCAACGTTCAGGCTTCTTGACAGGTATCCTTTGTATCTTTATTTTCTTTGGTTGAGAACATTCCTCTCTCACAACAGCGAATGGAGAGTGGTACACAACTTGGGGAGATGATTGGGACAAGGAATTTTCGATCCAACAAGTGCCTCCTCAACACAAACCAAAACAAATTCTGATTGAGAACTGGAACTTATTTTATCTCTCAGGTGATTCTCCCCCTCTTCTTTCAAACACTGAACATGATCAACAAACAGTGGATGGTGTGTTGCTGACAAATGGATTGAGCAAGCAAGCTGGCCAACCTTTTTTAGAAGTCACTGCTGAAGGAAAACCAGTGAGAAGAATCTCAGTATCATCCATGAATCTCTTTGTTCTTGCTGGTAATTCATTCTCCCCCCCCCCCCTTCAACAACAGACCCACATGGACAACAACCCCCCCCCCAACAGGATACTCGTACTGGTCGAAGGAGACCCACCATTACTTTCCTCCAGCATTCAAGAATGCTGTTCGTACAATCTTGTTGATGGCTGGTCATCAACCCTCTAACAGAGGAGGACATCCCTATCATCCGGAATGTGGATTTGGAAGGATTCCTCATGAATTGATTTTGCCAATCATCGAGTTCTTGGCATCCAACTTTGGTACTCATCGCTCTTTGATTGGTCTTGCTGTTGCTAAAGATTTGAATCTCATCAACAGTACAGGAATCAGTTGTACTCTGGGAATGTGCAGCAATGCAATATGGTGCATATCATGGGTGGTTGACCCGTAACATTGAAGACACCAATGTTGTGGATGTTTCAACAAGCTCGTCTCATGCCATTTATCTAACAAGTACATTTCTTCTTTCTGGTCCATTCTCTTGTTTTCTGTTGTCTCTTTCTCCATCCTCACACTGTTCTTCCTTTCATCTTTCTCATTCAGGTGAAGGAGAGGTTAAATGTGGTGTCACACAGAGCCGCGATGTCCATCTCAGACCTTCATTTAAAGGACTGCTGGAAGGGCTTCCCATCAAGCGTGTGTTTTCTGGTTATGGTTTCAGTCTTGCCACTGTGTGAGTCTCTGAGAATACTCTGATGTTATTACTTTGTTGGGCAAAAGATGATGTTCTTCTCAATTTCAATAAATCCTACAGGACCCCACTTTAAGAGGAACAGCAGAGACATCGAAAGAGAAAACACGTACTACCTCTCCATCAGGTATGCTAATGAAAAAACCAGAGCAGCTGTTTAAACAGTGTGTGTCAGGTTTTGAATTCGTTCGTGAAGAGGAACTGACAGCTGCTGCTCATCATTGTTGGCATTTTAGGATTCCTATATCTGGTCATCTTTCACCGATCTCTGGTGTTAAGCATCACACTACTTCTGGGTGGATACTACTTTTGGAATTCCCGTGCGAGGGTGCAAGCCCGTCTGCACCGGGTGATGTTGGTGAAAAAAAAAAAAAAGTTTTCGCCAGAGTCTCCAATCGCAGGGAGACACTTATCGTTCTCTTGTTGCCTTCTTTGGATGTCTAGGTACAGCCATGCCGTCGTGGGTGACTCTGTCACTCGTTGCACTCACTTGTGGTTGGGTAATCTTCAAGTGACCGTGGAAAGGAGATCAGGGTATGAGCACCCACCCAATTTCACCCTACTCTTGCTGATAGTGAAATAAATACTACACTCGCACGCATATTTCGACTGCAAATGTTATCTCGGTGCCTCTGGGCTAGGATTAGAATGATGGTCCCATTTATCGTCTGTACCAAACAAGCCAGCCAAAGCACCACGGATAATGGTGTGGTCCAGTCTTATTCCTCTTGTCCCCTCCCCCCCCCGGTGTTTTGACAACCAAAATGTCGCCATCTCTCTTTCTTGTATGTGTTAAAACCAGTGGAGGATGAAGTAAGGGCACCCGCACACCTGACCTAAATTCTCTATCTGCGACCTATTGGGTTGGTGTTTGATTTGGTGCGCGTAGTTTTTGAGCGTTCTTTAGGGCTCGAAGTGTCTTGCCTGCAACTCCGAGACCACCGCTCGAACGCAGCCGCGATGGGATCCGCCTCCTCCGAAGGACAGACTCTTATATGTAGAGGCCTTACATCATCTGTCTTATCACCGAGGTGAAACACGGAGAAGGAGAAGGTATCCGTGTCACCGCTTCTATCTTACGGAAAGCCACATCATCGATCGGAATCGGATACGCTATTCCGTCAGGGAGGATGACCTCACGTCCAATCTTATCCTCGATATCCTTGGGATTCGAGGGCAGGCATGCTACGAGAAATAGGCCTCTGAGGACAAACCACTCGAAGCACCGCTGGTCCTTCAACTTGGATGGAGGGCATATATTGATGATCCCACCTCTTCCATCTCTAGTCCACTGGGGCGTAGGTATCCAGGACCCTCCGGTATCCTCGCTAGAGCCTTCACCATCGGAACGGACTTTTTCTCTTTCTTCATCTTCATGTTCTCATTGCGTATGAACTGATGTCCACTAGATTGCTCGTTGAATTCGGTGAGGTGCTGAAGAAGATTTGTATAGGATTCTGCGATGCTTGGTTCCACATCCCATCCTTTTCCTTCCAGTGCTCCATGGCCAGTCTTTTTTTTTTTTTTTTTTTTTTGGAGCAGAAACTGAAAACAGGGTGCCCGTCCTGTCCAACCCTTTCAGTAAAAATTTTTTTTTCAGGTGATGGGCTGGTTGAGTACATTTCCGTTGGCGATTTGAAAACCAAATCCACTACAACTGTGGCCCCTTTCATGCCGTGGCATCCCTGTCTACAATGTTAGAAACGAGGACGCAAAAAGAGGACGCACTCTAAAATAGCACTCAAGTCGTTGGTTTCCTCCATTGGACACTCGATGCTGAACATCTTTTGGCCCATCCATTGTTGATGAGCACAGGTAAACTCTATGGATAACTTTGTGTTCGCCTTGGGGTACCCTAAGAAGTTCCCATTCCCCTCACCCATTTGTGATTTACAATAAGAGGGAGAGAAATCCGGTGGTTCCTGTTTGGCAGAATACACCCATATTCTACGGAACACGAATGCCCAAGATGTAGTGCACGCGAACATCACCCATGGCACCAGTTGGAGTTTGGCTCTGCATTACTCGGATTTTTTTCACCTTTCGGGTCTGCTCCTGTTTGCAAAAGATGGCACCGAATATGGGACTGGGAGAAAGCGAGGGGAATTGAATGGAAGGCTCCCACAAAACTTCCACAGGATGTTGGATGGATCTATCGATGAGGGATTTCCAAGCCCGATAGCCAAGGTCAACTCACCCAGGAACGCGAGACAAAAAAAAAAAAAAAAAAAAAAAAAAACCCGACATGCCCTCACCAGCTGACAGATGAAGTTCACCTTGGCGGGTGCTAAGTTCCATTCGAATTTTCGACTTGGTTCGGTGCTTTGCTGCTGGCCATCCATTCCTTTGTAGGCAATTCTTCTCAAAACCTGTCCCCGCCCTCCTTTTGTGGAAAAGGGAACTTGTGGATTTGCTCCCATAACTAGAGAGGAATAAGCCTCCTTACCCTTTGTATATATATGATTGGGTAGCTCTTCTCTTTTAAAGAAATTAAATATTTGTCTCCGTCGCCCTTCTTGACTCCCTTTTGCCAAGCTGTGCGGACCCACTGATTTAGTAGTAGAGCGAGTTGCTTTCCTGCTCCTTTTTTTCGTGGCGATCTTGACGGTGAAAAGCAGTGGTGGACCGCGAAACGAAAAGTATACTGAAGCGTTTTTAAAAGTAACGTCTGTAATTGTAGCTCATACGGTCTTTATTCAACCTTGGTAGGTAGTATAGTAAGAAGGGAAATAGAAGTACGTTTCATCGCCAACTACAGAACACATGGACGCATCGCTTCTGAATGTCTTCATGGTAGGGTCGGTCCAGCCTCCAAAGGGTTGGAAATCATCAAAGTTGGCTGTGTAGTCTGAATTCACACTTTGGATTCAATCAATTGTTAGCAATAGGGAGAACGAGAGGCATTGGGGCGGGAGAGATTCAGAGGGAATACTCACTACCACAGGACTCCTGGGAAGGGCATTCCATAGCCATAAAACGTCGGGTTGCCTCCGGTAATGGTTTGCCAATCAGCGGTAGTGGTACGAATCCCCCAGCGGGTCAAGGGCATCCAACCAATAGGATCATACCACTCCCTTCGCTTTCGATAGCCGGTTGATGGGGGATCAAGGAAAGGATTGCCGTTTTGTTGTAGTTCTTGCAGCCAGGCGAGATTGGATTGTACGTCTGGGAACCAATTCTGTGGATCCTGAACTACTATCCTATAGAAGATTGATGGAAGTCAGAAATGCAAAGCGTGAATCTAGAGGGTTAGGTACCAGAGGACTTGTGCCACAGAGCCAATCATGAATGAGCGGTATTCACTGTATTGAGCGGTCCAGGGGGCCAGTGCTTGTTGGATTTGCTGTTGTGCAGAGAGTGCTATCACAAAATTAAAAAGGTTTCCCAAAAGAAAAGAAGGCTTGTGTGTGGTTAGTGTATCCAATATATAGATTTACCACAAGTAGGACAAGGAACAAACATAAGATCGGCATAGAAAGTGTCATTGGGTCCATGCGGCAGAGTTTTCCAAGCTGCTTGGGCTGCTTGAACTGCAAAAGATAGAACAGAGCTGTAAGCTAGCTAGCGTTAGGCAATCACCAGTCAGTACCATTTGGGTATCCAGTTGGATCTGGCTCCCCATTTGCATAGATCTGGATTTTTTTTTTTTTGAAAAAAAAAAATAAAAAATAAATGAAATTATCACTAGGGTTCTTGGTTGTAACAAGAGGATACCTGGATGACGGGGCGAGAAATATTCGCTTGGTACAGACAATTGAAAGTCGCTTGAGATGTTGTTTCACCAGCGATCGAGAACATGTACCCACTGTTTGCAGAGACTTTATGCTCTGGCAGGGGAGGGCCATATGGCCCATTGTAATAGTATCCGGTGGTTCCTGTTCCATCGGCTGCTGCGACACTTTTGGGGGGCGGGGGCGGAATTCTGATTCAGGACATTGATAGAATTGAATAACTCGCACCTCCAAACCATGAAAAGACCGAAGTAGATGACAGACAGAATGCCAGCCATCGTTGTCCTCTTCTCGTTCTTTCTTCTCTGTGTTTATTATTTTTTTTTGTAAAAACTGAACTTGGAGCGGTGTTATTGGCGGAGAAACCCAAAGATGATTGCTGGGCTCAAAATCTGATAATGAAGGCTGCCTTTGTGCGGGAAGTAAGAAATTCATTGCGTGCAGCGGAAAGCGAAAGTGCTAGACAAAATATCGCTATTTTTTATTTGTTTTTTTTTGTTTTCGTTTTTGTTAGTTCTTCTATATCGGGTAATTTATCTTTGGGCGAGTCGACGGTGGCCATGACTTCCAAGTCATCCATGGCTGTGCTCTCATCGGCTTCTCCAAAGTGGTCCACTTCCACAAGTAATAAAAGTAACATATAGCAAACTAGAGCATTTATCCCTGTGTACAAGAAAGTGTGAGCTCGGGAGCAGAGTGCTAGAGTTGCGAGAACGTTACCCTCCCCCCCCCCCCACAAAATGAGAGGACCAAAATTTCAAATATCAACAGCGTTAATGAGATCCCACTACCAGCCGCTGGTGTCATATTAAACTGTGCCCAGAAGTTGGAACAACTCCGTCATTCTGGAGGCGGTACGCAGGGTTTAATTAATTGAGAAGTGTTGGTTTGTCTGAGGGTGGTCTTACCCAACTCCAAAAGAAATAACAACACCAACATTGGTGAAGATAACATATGTTAAAGTTCAATGATAGTGGATTGTCCAACAAAAGACCTATCATAAGCATTGAATTGACCGTGTCCATCTATAGTTGTAAGTTTAACGCTACTGATTGCGATTATGTTATTACCAAACACATGGACGCCGCAAACAACAACATAACCAATGGTGTAGGGAAGCCATTGTTCGCCGAGAGGACTGAGAGCTGTATCAAAGCCCAATCTGTTATTGTTGTGAGCAAGATTAGTGAAGGAGGGTCGGAATGGCAATACAATACTCTTTACCCGAAGAGAATCCCAACCGGGTACATCATCCATCCCCTTATTCATAAGCTGCATCACTGCGTATACGAAGTGGTTGGTGACTTCGGGCAGAGTGAATTAATTAAAGAGCGCGTTTTAGGTCTATCCTTTTGAAAGAAGTACTGAGTGTTTATGTAAAGATACCCCGGGCAGTAATCGCATTTTGTTTTGCCTTCTCCTCAATGACCAAGTGCGAAGAAGTCCCAATCAATGTAAACAAGTTAATCAAACGGGTGCTAGAGGGTAAGCGGGAGGTTCTCCCTTTCTGTTGATAGCGGAAAGCAGTTACCCATTACCCCATAGGAAGAAGGTGGATATCGAAGTCCCAACTATTCCCGCCATAAATATTGCAGGTCGCTAATGCTGTCGCTTACGCTAGTTGACCCAAAAGCTGAAACAATCCTAAGACGATCGTCCCAATAATTAGAGGGGTCAAACAAGTCAGAGTATCTCAACAGCTGCAAGAAAAGAGAGCTAAGAGGATTGCTGCTGAATTGGTGAGTCATTTAGGGCTTGCAGATTGCTTCAATAATTGGTTGTAGTATGTTTTGTAGATTTTTTTATTGAATTGGAAAGTGAGACGAACAAAAATGACTGTTTTTTGGGGGGGGGGTGGGATTAGGAAGAGAGTAACAGAAGAAAACAAAAAGTGTTGTTAATGCTTGAAATAAAAAAAAAAAAAAAAATTATACTTGTTTGATGGATGAGCCCCATTTGGAATTCAAAATATCAGCAAGAAGTTGTGTGCCTTCACCACGAGCGAGGATGTTCAGTTTGCCTCTTTGCTTGTGTCCTTTTGGGGCTTCCAAGAGAAGAATACGCTTCTTGGCTTTTGTGGTATGTTTTGAGTTGAGCACTGTTGTTCCAAGAATTTAGCTGGACCAAAAATCGCCCACCATATTTAAACTTGGCCCTCATAACTTCCCCATACCTTCAATACATCACAATAGAAGGTACACGGTCCAGACTCGACAGGTGTCTGGTCAAGAAGTCCTCACAAAATACTCTGCATGCATCGCACCAAAACATCTCAGACCACATCCCAATCATCTTTCACCTTCTCTTCCCCGAACCGATCCCAAGAGGATCATCTTTCTGGCGCCCCAACATCAGGCGCCTGAACGACAGCTCAGCATTGGCTCTAACAGATGTGTTGCGCTCTTGCTTCACCTCCCACTCGCCAGTACTTCCACAATGGGAATCCATCAAACGACAAGTTCGCGATTTCTTCTTAAGGTGCGACAGAGGGTTGGCAAACCAAAGGGATAGGGTTCCCAGGCTAACACACCATCCCCGTCTCTTAAGGAGGCATTCGAGAAGAGACTCCTACTTGGTAGAAATCAAGGCAGACACAACCAGAGGACTTCCCACGCCACTTCCGAGCTCACTGATTGATAATAACATCACCAGCAACCGCATCCCGATGTAAAATCCCCCCCCAAAGCGGAGACCTGGACTCTTCACAGTCGAGGATTTCGAACATATTCCGCCAATGAGTTCGAATCCATCTTCACACCCAAGCCTTCTACCCTCACCCCCCCTGCACCGACATGTGCCCTCACTCCCACAGAACTCCATAAGGGCACTCAACACCCCCATCACCGCACAGGATATTGTAGATGCAGCCTCACCAAAAGAAAAAAAACGCACCGGTTTTTTTCCGCTCAAAAAAGACATTTTTCTTGGAAAATAAGGAAAGAAGAACGCAGGTAAACCAAAAAAAACACAACAGGGAGGCGCACCAGTGTTGACCATGAGTAACACTGAACTTCAGGCACAACTTGCTGCGCTTCGTTTAGAATTAGCCGAAGCCAACAGAGCGAAAGAAGAAGCCAACAGGCGTGCCAACGAAGAGAAAGCAGCGAAAGAAGAAGCCAACAAGCGTGCCGACGAAGAAAAAGCAGCGAAAGAAGAGGCCAACAAGCGTGCTGAAGAAGCGAAAGCAGAGAGCGAACGTACGTCAATCCACCTTTATCCTCCATTATTTTTTATTCTGTTATGTCAATCATTTCCTTTTGTTTGCTTTTTTTTTTTCCCCCCCTTTAGGGATTCGAACCCTACCGAGCTCTGAAGCACGGGTAAAATGATCACGGGCGAGAAGCAAATAGGTTCGTTCATTCGAATGATCGTCACCGCTGGCTTGAAGATACATCCCAGCGATCTCATACTGCAACCCATGCGAGTCGACAT
>ERZ778023.4048-NODE-4048-length-13058-cov-55.025686_pt1 | contig 13058 bp, 13 predicted proteins | sample MGYA00375753_ERZ778023 | MGnify/ENA primary metagenome ERZ778023 (study PRJEB29350, sample SAMN05389822) | bioreactor metagenome | isolation source: Ammonium sulfate bioreactor | place: South Africa: University of Cape Town | collected 2014-04-04 ...
TGTGTGTGTGTGTGTTATTTGTCTTCAACACCATTGTTACTCTATCTTCGTTATACTCTGTGAGAAATTGTGTTGATAGAACGCAAAAAGAATGTTGTTGTGCTGGTGCAATCAATCCTTCAATTAAATCGGTCTCGTTTCCTTCTCTAACATTGGCATACATGCACACACACACACACACATCACAACCAACAGCTCGTTATATTAGCCTCGTCTTTCTTTCTTTCTTTTGTTGTTATTGCCGACGGTGTGGAAAGAAATCAGGCATCAACAAATGACGGAATATCCTTACTGATAAGGATAATCATTTTATGCGAGACTAGTATTATGTAAAATTATTCTTCTCACACATACACGTCTGACCTTTAACTATATTGTTTGAATTCAACGAAAATTGAATACGTGAACATAAATAATCAAAAGCATACCTTTGCTTTACTGAGAAGATCTTGTGTTGCAAGATTGTCAAGTAAAACTAACGTACTATTGGCGTTGTTCATTGGTATCAATTGATGTTCGAGAGAAGAAAGATTTTGTGTTCGAATGAAAAGCAGAAAATGGTGTTAAATACACGCGTATAGAGATAGGAGGAAGAAAAAAGAAATCAAAAAGGCAGAACGGACTTTGTCACTTGAGAATAGATATAGTTAGATCTTGTTCGTCGGTTTGCTTTGCTTCTTCTTTTTTGTTGTTAACCATCAATTCTTTTTGTGTCTCATTGTCATCAATGAAGAGAATAGTCATCAATAGAATGAACTGAAATTCTTGTGATGTCGCATAAAGAACCGCTTCATAGAATGTTCTTTTTCTTCTCGTTACTGATTATATTCGAAAATCTTGTTTCTACAAGTATGACAACGAGAATCAATGATGATGAGTGACTATGTTTATTTTCTTCTTCATCATCATTTCTCTTTCTTTCTAATATTCTTCAGTCATTCTGCGTGAACATCCGAGAGACAGCGCGAGGAAGAAGGAAAAAAAGAAAGAAACGAGACCGGATGCACACACATGCTTTCGCCAATGATCTCCTATCGTTGTCATTAGGTTTTCTTCTAACATTCTATCACATCAATTCTAATGAATACTATTCTCATTTCTTCGTGTGTGTATTTTTTTCTATTTTCCTGTCGTGTCGTCATCGTCCGACAATCAGACTAGCATATAAAACCATGAGCATCATCATTTTTATACATAACATGTACAGAGAGAAGAAGAAGAAAAAAACGATTACTTACTTTTGGATGTTTCTGTCGAGGATAGGCCGGCTTTGGATCGATCTATAAATGAAAAAGAATTGATGAAGTAGGTCAAATAACAGTAATATAATGTGTCAGTTTCTCTCTCTCTCTCTCTCTCGTTCTATTCATTCAATGAAATAAAAGACAATAATCTCGATTAAATGCAAACGATAATATGAAATTGTTTCGAATGCAAAGCTTTCTATTTCATATTTAACAAACAAAATATTCATCTTTCGTGTTTGGAAGTCATTTAAGTGAAAACAAAGTTCTATGTATTCATCTTGATAAATAATATGTCGCGAATGAAACGACGGGAAAAGATTAATGATCTTTAATTTAAATTCTTTTTTTCTTTTTTTTGCTTTATTCGAATTTAATCAAGCGAAACAAAACAATGAAATTAAATCGAAAAATTGTTTGTTGTTTATGTTTTGATGATATCATACTGTGCGAAAATGGAAACTGAAAAGGATATCCTCGAGCATGACGAGGCAAATCTCATCGTTTGATGCGTTTAGTCTCTCGAGAATAACACCGTTGTCGAGAAAAAGAAGAAGAAAAGGAATTGATGTCTCATTTCAAATTGAATTTTAACAAAAAATAAGAATAGGCATCATCAACAACGGGTGTTTTTCTTCTTTTATAAATTTTAACAATCAAAAAAAAAAGAAGAAAAAGAAAATAAAAGAAAAAATGGAAAACTTATTATATTATTATTCTTTTTCTACTTTTTTCCGTTGGATTCAATTTTTTTTCTTTTTAAATAAAGAAAGCATAACATGCCCAAACAGACAGAGTTAACCATTCGAACAAGACATATCAATTGTTTCTATTGCATAGCATTAGCTTTTTTCCTATTATCCATCATTCTCTTTGCACTATCAGCTAAACAAGAAAATGCTCTCGGAAATGATCAAAGTCGTATACCAGTGATTATAACAGCGTCGATTATACTTCTATTCGCTGTTATTATTGTTATTTGGATAACATATTATGCAGTTGGATATTTTCGTTTGAAAAAACATGCAAAATTAAATCGAAAAGCTCCAACAACAATTCAATCAAACCAAACATCGACTATCATTTTTGATAATGCAGCTTTTACAATCGATGATCCATTATCTCTTGATACAGCAACTCGTACTCAAACGTCGGCTTAATGAACATGAAAAAATATTAAAATGAAATAAGCACGAATGCACGCACTCATATCTACAATCATGTTTCCGTCGACACAACCGTTTTCTTTTTTTTTTCTTCTGCTCTCTATCAAATAGGAAAAAACGTCGCTAATACTACTGTTGTGTTACGCTGCTTTTCTTATTCTCTGCGTCTCATCTTTCTCCTTATTTGATAGTCATCTTAAACTCATTTTTCTTTTCATTGAACTTCGTGCACGCATTTCCTATTTGCCTATTACGCGTATGTTTTCCTGATAAATATATATCTCAATTATGAGCTCATCGTTGGAGCTGGATTAGCTCGTCGAGAAAGCAAAGCTAAAAACGATATTGTTCGTGCTTTTTAAACAAGAACTATGTCGAGACGAGAGGAATTAATAGATTTTCTTTTTCTTCTTCTTCTTTTTTTGTTTTTGTATTTCAAACATCTATATTAATGAGCGAGAGAATACTAACTAAATTCTAGGAAAAAAAATATTTACTAAGTAGAAAAGCGTCAAAACGAGCAAAGAAGAAAAAGAAAGATTCTTTCTTTTCCTTTTTACGCTTCTCAGTATGATGAGTCGTATGTGTATGTGTGTGAAAGAAAGAGAGAGAGAGAGAGGGAAGAAAAAAATCCTAGTAGTTAGCTCTGTATTCATTGTGAATAAATATTCGCATTTCCTGTAACGGTCAATTCAGAAGAAAGCAAGAGGAAAAAGAAAAGAAAGTTTGCCTCAATCATAAACTTTTTCTTTGTTATTATCATAAAAAAAAGAAAGTCTTATTTTCTTTTCATTTTTTATAATTAAAATCCTTAGACCTACGTACGATATTCTTTGTCAGTTATTTAACTTGTTCCGTATGTCGAAATCAACGACGGGAGATTTCTTTCCCGATTATACGTTATTTAAAAACGAACTAGCTATTCGAAATGAATACAGTCGATTTGCTTGTATGTTTTATTTATTTACAATCTTAGCGGTATTTATGAGTGTTATTTTATTCTTATTTGCCAATAATTTTTACTATGAAGAAATCGAAGAAATTCAACGACGTTTTATTCCGTATTTCGTACTCGGATTAATAAGTTTTATTTTATTTCTCATTTTTTTTCTCGGCTCAATTGTTTATACAATGAAATTCCTTCAAACATTTCAAGCGAAATCGTTACCAACAAGTCCACAAATTGTTCCACGTTCGAATAAAACTCACAATCAAATACAAAGAAAAAGCTCGTCAACTGATCAATTATTCATTACGAATACAGAAGAATCGTATTCTACACATGCAAAAACAATGATGAATGATAAATATAGAACTAAATCTAATCTTCCTTGTCAAACTGACGTTTAGAAACAAAACAAATGACATACCTGTTTCTCGTCGAGTGTATGAACGTCTTTTGCGAGAACTTTTTCTACGGAATTCGCGTCTTTAAATGTGATGAAACCGAAACCTCTAATTAAATATGATAAAAAAGACATGTGTTTGTGTTTGAATTTGATAAATAAATGAATTTTTATGCTCATACCTTGAACGTTTTGTAACGGCATCTTTCATAATCATACATTCTAAGACTTCACCAAATTGTGTAAAATAATTTTTTAGATTTTCTAAATATAAATATATTCTCATTTGTCATTTGATAAGAAAATCTTCGGGGAATCGATGATTAAGTAGTAGAAAAAAATAAATGTCAACGTCTATAGAAGATTTCCGTTCGAACTGAACATCTTTTTTTTGTTCTTTTGAAGAAAATAAAGTCGTTTTTCATTTGACGGATGTGCAATCTATCGATAATAAACGAACAAATCTTGAATTTATTAATGATTTATTATTCTCTTCCTCAAGTGTATTGAAAGTATCAATTGATATATGCAAATCAATCGTTTTGATGTTGAGTATTTGCTTATTCAGTATACGTATGTTCAAGGTGAATCTGTTCTATCGAGTGAATTAATTTTAAAAAAATATCTACCTGGCGATGTTTGCCATGAAAGTCCACCGATAAACATTTTTCTACAACAAGAAGAACGGTCAAGATCATTTTTGAAGAGATTGATTTACCTTTCGAATGGTTTTGGTGAATCGGGTCTATCACCATCTTCGGATTGTCCATCGTCTTCATCTTCTTCCTCCTCATCATGTTGACTAAAACAAAAAAGAGTGTAAATTAATGAAAATTTTTTTATTCGACTGTCACATATGATTGCTCAACAGATTTAATTATTATCTTGATAATACCGATCAACACACAATGACAGATATACATATATCTAACTATCAAAACATGCTTCTGTTTCAGTTCGAGTTAACCGATAAGCCCGTATGTATAAAATAGAGTTGACATTTTGACAGTAGGCGAGTAATTATTCTTTTTCTTTCGTTTAATATATACATAAAGACGTAAGAGATAAAGGCATAGCAAAAAGACAGACCCGATACTCTATCATCATTCATCAGCTACACAATCTTAATGAAGTTTTAACATATATATTCGCTTCTTTATTATTATTATTTCGAACATACTTCAAGTTAATTTTCTGTTAAATAGTTCAAGGTTCCTTTTCAGGCGTCGGCCTTTTTTTTCGTATTCTGTATTCAAATTTATTTATTGACATTCAATCGAGTCTTTTTTTTTATAATTCAATTAAAAATTTGAACTACAATCGACGAAGCGTACTCATATACTTATATATGTGCAGCATAACGAATTGAAAGAAAATCAAAAGGTTTCTGATTACAACGTATAGACACGTACGTTCGTATCTTACTTAGAATCGATGTAAAAAGTCAAATCATAAAAAAGTGCAACGTATATAATGTATTTTCTGTCGAAGAAAAAGACAAGAAGCAATTTGACCTAGAAATTAGTAGACGAGATGTTCTAACTGGCTTAATAGCTAGATAGAAGATTTATCCTAGTTGACATAAAGAAATGAAAAAAAAGCGAAGAAAATATCAAAGTTAACTCGTATTTTGTCATGTTGAGATTCGATTGATCAGATCAAACATGAGTAAATAAAAAGAGAAAAAGAAAAAGGAAAAGAATTAATCAAAAGGCTACAACATGTTTTTATTGATGCAATGTAATAAAGTAACCTTGTGTTATAATATACAGACATCAGAATGTCTCAATAATCTGCTTGCCTGTTCAAGTTATTCTCATACATTGACCCTCAGATGACACGTTTGTGTCGTGCTCAATCATTTTTCGATTTCTTAGGCCCATTTCTTTTCCTAATATCGACGCGACAAATAGACAGGCGCATCTCATATTTAATCTACGGGTAAGTTGTTGACATGTTAGACGTAAATGGTAGATAGATGAGAGAGAGAGAGGGGGGGGAGAGTAAAAGTGCCATAGGCAGAAAAATCCGAATCATCATTGGAATATCCCGTTCGCGCTCGTACGCCTACACTACCATATGTTTCTAGAGATTATACCGACATGGATGAAGCTATCCGAAGAGACAACAGTTGAAACTACGATAATTATAGACAGATTCGATGTCGATTTGTTATTTATGCATTTAGTTTTAACCGTTTTCTCTCTCGATCCTTACCCATTGGATTGATATTGAGGCGATCTGCCATTTACATGTGGAGAATAATAGTGTGTTGCAGGTGTATATCGATAAGGTGATCTGGACGTTGCCGGTAGATCAAAATGATGAGATGGAGATGAGAGCGAGTGATGCCATGTTGGCGAACCGTATTGATGATGATGATGCGAATAATTCGGCGAATAATAGGAATACTGCGGCTGGGATGCCACAGAGTCTTTCATTCTATACTATGTTCTACAAAAACGATGATCAACAACATTCATTTTGAATAGATAGAAAATAATACTCGTAAAGAGAAAGAGAAGAAGCAAAAAAAAAGTAAAATAAAAGTAAAACAAGGTCGACGTTTCTGCATTTAACGTAGGAGAATAGACACGTGTATAGTGTGCCATCATTTTCTATCATCAAAGAGTGCGCACAGAGAAAAAAACAGCAACATTACGATGGAGAATAGAGAAAACAACGCACACATATTCGTTGAATAGTTATATACACACACACACGCATACGCATGCGCGAGAAAAAACACGATAGAAAGAAAAATTATGACGAGAAACAGGAGAATAGAGTAAAAGAAGGCATTTTTCGCTCTTTTTTTCTTTTCTCTCGATTTCTTTTGTTAAATTTGTTGTGCTTGACAAGTCATTTCTACCAACGTTGCATCTCGATCTCGTCATTTCTGTTTTTTTGCTTGCAAATTTCGGCTGAATACTTAATAAGAATCTACCTAATAACGTGATTCTCAAATGTAATACATATTTCTTCTTAACACTCGACTTCGAGTAGATGACTGTTAATGCTTACTGGTTGTGTTGTTGTTGTTGTTGTTGTTATTTATTTCGTACGACGAGAGAGGAGAGAGAGTATCGATAGAAGCAGTGGCAAAAAAGAAAGACGCACAGAGAAGAAGAAGAAGAAAAAAGAAAATAGTAGAACGAAGAGAGAAAAAAAAACGAAAGACTTGATGAAGATCGATGGCAGTAAGGACCTCTTCCTTGTTCTCTTTCTCCTTCTTCTTCTTTTCTAACATCGGTCCGATCGACACCATGCTATACCAATACAATACTAAATAATCAATTCCCTTATTATCGTCATCAGCGTACGAAAGAACGAACGACAAGTACGCGACAGACAGCAAGGAAAAAGAGAACACAAAAAGCTAGGAATTAATTATCAGTTTTGACTTAGGTAAGAATGAAAGACGAACTAAATTGCAACAGAAAAGAAAAACATCCTTGCATAAATACATCGAAAGACGAAGAAGAAAAAAATGAGTCGTGAAATAATCATCAAATGATATACGATTATATTCCACGATGACGAGAAAAAGGAGAAAAAACACGAAAAAAATCTATGACATCATTATTTAAATAAATATCGAAACTAAATAGAACGAAAATTACCCAGAAAATTGATTGAAACATCTTACGCAAACAGATCAATTCTGTTGAAAATAAACGAACAAAACAGTCATCATCATCATCATCATCGCACATCGTACCAGCAAGAAATATTCCAGTTTTTACCAATATGTCGTCATGACGGCATGCAAGTGCAAATTTTCACTGGACAGCATCAACATATTCACTTAGTCTCTCAACTTGTTTTTCCTAGCAGTTCTATTCGAGCGCATAGTTAGTCGACTGTTTTCAAGTGATTTCGCAAGATTCTATGTGGAATTCGATTAGCCAGTACTGATTTTCAGAGTGCTTTGCTCTAGATGTCCTTCCTTTACGATCAAACTAAAGAACTTTAAGAATCTTACTGTTCCATATTTTCAATTGAATACATCACTGACATAACCAAACCATCAATGTTGAATCTATTTGCCTTGTTCTTTCTCTCTCCCTCGGTTCCTTCCTGTTGTGTGTAACATTCAATATGATACGACCATCATTTTTCTATCGATCTATTCCAACGAATTCTATTGACCTTTTCAATTGTTAGCAAACTAGTGATCAAGATGATGACGATGCTTGTAGGTGGCAGAATAGATTCTCGCAAGTCGATATCATCTGGAGAGAGGAAGAAAAAAAACGTATATGATACTCCAAACGACTTCGGTTATGATTATGATAGGAGATAATCAAATAGTTGAGATAGCTGCAAGCATGTCGTGCAGTTTGATTTGTCCATGAAATCGTTTGATGTAAAAGATGGGATTAGACAAAATATCTGTTAATTGACGAGTCAATGTCTCTTTCGTATCGAGATAAAGGATATGAAGATAGATTTTTTATTTAATATTGATTATCTCGAAAGTAAATGACGTAATCAACTAATTTATGTCGAATATAGAAACTAGAAGTCATGACTACACGGAATGATATTGAAAATGATCAAAAACAAAGTACTTTTAATGATTTTAAAAGCATATGGAATCAAATTGCAAAGCTCAATAATAATCCGAAGAGATTTATCTTGTTTTTTTTCTCCTTCGTCGTATTGCTTTCTCTTCGTTTCATCGATGTACGAGAAGAAGAAAAAACGAATGTAGGCGGTAAACAAGTGTTCGAATTTAAATCTCAGGGCTATTTTAAACGTCTCGACATTTATTTAAAACGTTTTTATTTCAAATTTCATCTTCTTTTCGTAGAAGATGTCTCAAACAATAACAATAACAAACCTTGTTCAACTGATTGTCGTTGTTTGTCTCGTATATATTTCATTATTTATTGATAAAAGTAAATTAATTTTCCGATGAATTTATTCAAACATCATAATCGAAAAATTTCAGTTTCGGCTGCTGCCGGCTATTGCTATCAATGTAATTCAGCCAATCCATCGTGCCGAATGGATGTATCGGTAAATCTTCGAGTCGATGGCACGCCATGTAATGGACAATGTTATACACGCATAAATCGTGCTGCTGGAAGTGCAATCTATCGAGGTTGTTCATGGGAACATGGTTTTATGTCTCGTCAACAACCGAATACGATTGTTCTTCAAGGTGATTCAGTTTGGATGTTTTGTGACACACCCTAGTATGTTTTGCATTGAGATTAAATATTAATCGGTTTGTTTCATGCATTTTTTAGTTGCAATTTTGAAGCAACGGGATTATTAAACTGTAAATCAATTACTGAATTGATCTGTGAAATTATTATTGTTTTCTTTTGTAGCGGTTTGCTATCAACCAATATGTAGTTTTCTTAAATTTCCTGAAGATTGTGCATTGCCAAATGCTGATATAACTTGTGGTCGATTTTGTGGAAATGAATTATGTGGATCTCGGCCTGTTCGTCGTGTTCAACAACAACAACAACAACAGCAACATGTTCGTCGACAGAAAAACAGACCTGTTCGAAATCGTAATCGAAATCGTAATCGTAATCGTGTTCGTCGACAAAAACATCATCGAAAAAACTAAAACCTTGATTTGAAAGTTTTTGACAATGAAAACATTTTAATAATAATCATAATCATAATTTTCAAAAGAAAAGCATTTCTAATAGCGTCAACGAACGCCATCTAGGTATGTCAAAGCGAATTATATAAATGGCTCAATCGTACCTTTACATTTCTGTGAATCATTACGCATATTTATCTCTATCTATTGAGAAACGAATGGCGATATGTTTCGTGTCTAGTTAAGTTAATGAAATTTCCGTAATAAATAATCATTGATTTGCTAATGAATTCATTCAATTGAGTTTCAAGGTCAGCATAGAATTGAAATATGTCTCTGAGATATGAATACAGCTGGCTGATAGAATTGCGATCGTCGTCTTTCGTTCGTTGATTGTTGATTCGACCGAATATTTATTACATTTTGCATTTCGTAGGTAGAAGAAAATGACACGTCAATAAAAAGAACGACGAAGAAGAAGAAAAAGAAATGAGTAGGAGATAGACTTTATCACTATTTGTTTGTTCTAGATCTACATTTATGGTCTGATTTGATCTAGAATCTAAACATGAATGTTGGCATAGCACAAGGTGAACGCAATCCAAATAGTTCATGGCTTAATAGTCGTGGAGTTTGGCTAACTTATATTATTCTTGTTTTTGTTCTTCACTTTATTTTATTGAGTATACCTTATATCACAACACCAGTAGCATGGACATTAACAACAACTATTCATAATGTTGTATGTAGAGAAAAGCGATTCGATTTTACAAAAAAAAAACAAAATTATTGTCGAATTTTAGTGTAGTTTTTATTTATTTCATTTGATCAAAGGCGCTCCTTGGGAGACTAGTGACCAAGGTTTAGCACGTCGTTTTACATTCTGGGAACAGATTGATAATGGTATTCAATGGACTGGTACCAGAAAATTTCTTCAGATTGTTCCAATTGTTTTGTAAGAAAAAAGATTTTGTTTTTAAAATTAAAACAAATTGCTTTTTTTTTTAAATTAGATTCTTTATTGCCAGTTTCTATACCAAATACGACAAAACGCACTTTATTATCAATTTAGCCACAATGCTTTTAGCTGTTGTTCCTAAATTTCCTATTTTCATCGGCGTTCGTTTATTCGATATAAATCGTTATTAACAAAAAAGAAATCCTAACCGTCGTTTGGAAGTTTTCTCATTTTCGTTTTTCTTTGGCATATAAATATATGTATGATGTGTATGTTTCTATTCTTTCGCACGTAGATTGTCTCTTTTCTTAAAACAAGGATAAAGAATAAATTTCTAATCTTGAAAGACATATTACAGGATTTTATTCAGAACAGTTGATTGTTTTAGGAAATTCTCGAAGACCTTTCGAATTTCTTTGCTGAGATATATATATATCACTGATATTTTTTCAACAAATGTCACAATGGGGGTTGTGCCCATAACAAATAAATAAAACGCCTTTGACATTGTTTTTCCAGTTACAGAAACAATTGTATAAACAATACCAGGGATTCCAGCTGACATGAAAATCAAGTAAATAATTAAAATAGTTTTCATTACTTGAATATCACGTTTATATGCTTGTGACATTTGTTGCTTCATTAAAGTTGATCTTCATACTTGTTGATAAATATTCGTCATTGGAATCATATTTATAAAAAACGTCCGTTTTTTTTTATTGAAAAAAGTTTTTATTATTTGTTTAACAATTGTCTTTGGCAAAATCGAACGTTTCATGATATGTTATGCTCTGAATGATGGTGCAACACGAATAGGAAATAAACGGTAACTTAATCTAAGCCACTGTTGCTGAGCAACTTTTCGAATGTGTCTATTCAATACAATGATTGCAATTTTCTCGCAGATTATACCAATGGCTGGTGTTGAAAGAGAAAATAAATATAGACTTGTTGAATATGTTCGAAATCCATTCGATAGAATAACATGTAAACTCGATGCAATTGCACAAAATATAAATATACTTAAAAGTATAAGAATATTCGTAGCTAATTTTCGCTCACGTTTTGTTCTCAATGCTAAAGTTTGCCTATTTCGTCTTGATTTAACTGTATAACGATAGATAATAATATAGAAAATAATTATGATTATTATCGGTATACAACAAATAACAATGAATAAATATAAACAATGAAGACTGTAATGTATCGGTACGAGACATGCTTTAAATGGACGAAAAGTAATATTTGTACTAATAATAGCTGATAATGGACAAAGAAATGAAAGAAGTATTTGAAGAATTAAAAGATAGATATGACATTTTATAGATAATAAATAACGATATTTATATAATACTGTGTAAAATAAACGAGAACTCGCTTGAGCAACTAAAGAATAAAGAACGAGAGATATTGAAACATAGGTCAAATAGCCCTGAATTCGACATGACCAATCTGTCATTGTTGTTGTGTATGGATAAATAAATGGTAAAATATTGAGAAATGATATTTCACAAAAAAATAAACAACATAAACATGTATTCAATAGAAGAAAATTACTTGGTGTACGTAGATTTGGTATTTTATAAAGAAGATAGATGAGAATTGAACTGATAGTAGTTGAAAGTGCTGCCGAACAAAAGTAAACAGGACTAAGAGTGTAAATACCAATGAATTGATCAAATGGTTCTGTAAAATTCTCCTTCATTTTATTTTTGTTTCTTGATGAAATAGAAAATGGTAACGCTGAAATTTAACTGATGTTCTTGAAAATAAACAATTAAAATTTCTCTAACGTTTATCCATCAGTTCACCCGACAAAATATCCAGTGAATGCTCGTTTCGTTGCCAAGATTTTCAATCATTTAGAAATTTTAATTTGCTAATTTCCGTTCTACATGTTGAACATTAACATTACACTTTGAATTGTTTTCCAACAACTAAAGAAAAAAGAAACATGGTGTTCAAGTTGATATTTAATAATAATAAAAAAGATGTTTTAACACCAGTTTCATCTTCACTTGCTAATATCATACATTTACAAGTGATTTTAACACATTTTCGCATAGTTTATCTCTTGTTTGTTGTCTCCATGCTAATTTGTTTTTCACTCGTCGTTTATGTTCTCTTTGAAGTGCTGACCTCCTACGTAGCAATAGATATCGATTAGAAAGAAAAAGGAGAACAACTCAAGTAGCATTTGATTTTCTTATGAACAAGTCACGCTCGTCATCTGTCAAAAGTTAAAAGACAATTGTTTTGTTCTTTTTTTTCTCCTGTTGTGTTCTGCTTTGTCATTAGTTTTGAAAGTTCAATTGAACTATTTGATAAAAGATTAACACACCATCGCTCTCGTTTGCACAATCAATCAATCAATCAATAGATGTTTAACTATTCTTCGAACGTGCATGTCGAAAGACGATAATCATATCAAATCGATGCTTTTTCTTTCTTTACGCTTGATTGCTAGTCAGTTGACTTGGGGGCGTGTTTTACTTCTTTTTAAGATCAAAGAGGTGGAGATCAGCACCTCGTTTCTCTCTACAAAACGATTAACAATAAAATCAATCGATAACCGCACTTTTGTCACATCAGCATCATAAGAGAAGAGAGCGTATATATATATACGCGTTGAACAAAACTATTTCTCTATCATTCAATATGATATCAACAACTGTCCAAGGTGCTCCAGTTTCTTATTCGTCAATACAAGAAATTAACACTGTTCTCAACACACTTCTTCAATATAAATATCTTCAACCAGTTAATCAACTTTCT
>ERZ778023.4056-NODE-4056-length-13019-cov-3.808084_pt1 | contig 13019 bp, 10 predicted proteins | sample MGYA00375753_ERZ778023 | MGnify/ENA primary metagenome ERZ778023 (study PRJEB29350, sample SAMN05389822) | bioreactor metagenome | isolation source: Ammonium sulfate bioreactor | place: South Africa: University of Cape Town | collected 2014-04-04 ...
AACACACATTTCAAGCTGAACTACACAAAAACAGAAAACGTGGAGGACACTGATGACTTTGGTACAGGGAGCATGTTTGCAGAGGAGGAATATGATGCTGAGATTTCTCTTTATCCACCAATCGATGATGGTGTGGCCCTTCAGGGTGTGGTTGTGGTAGAGGGGAATAATAGCGATGGGGAGGAAGCGGTAAAACAAGGTCGAGAGGAGCCAAGCGCTTTAATAATTGAGGAAAAGGACGGAGGTGAGCAAGAGAAGGAAGAAGAGGAGAAAGGAAAAGCGAAGGAGGATGATGGAGTAAAAGAGGAGGTAGGAGAAGAGAAGGAAGACGAGAAGGGGAAAAGAGAAGGAAGAAGAGAAAGAGGGGAACAAGAAGGAAGAAGAGGAAGAGAAGGAGGTAAAAGAGAAGGAGGAAGGAAAAGAGAAGGAGGCAAAAGAAAAGGAAGAAGAGGAAAAAGACAGAGAAAAGGAGCAGACAGTGGAAGAAAAGATATCAGAGTATGACGCATTCCGCAAAGCGACAAACTCAGAAGATTCGGAAGAGACCAGGCGACTCTTCGATGAAGATACTCGACAGAAGCTCATATCCTTTCAGGCAAGGGATTTAGTGAAGTTCACGAACAGGCCTGCACCAGAAGGTAGGAGCATTGCTGAAGAACTCAGAAAGAGAGAAGACAGGGAACTTCACGAATTACTGGACAATGTAGGTGTCGTGAGACTGGAAAAAGAGGAAAAACAGGAGAAGGAGGAGAAGAAGGAAAGACAGAAGGGGAAGGAAGAGGGAAAAGAGAAGGAAAAGGAAAAGAAGACGGGGAAGGAAAAGGAAAAGGGGAAGGAGAAGAAGGGAAAGAAGAAGGGGAAGGAAAAGGAAAAGGGGAAGGAGAAGAAGGGAAAGAAGAAGGAAAAGGAAAAGGAAAAGGAGAAAGAGAGGGAGGAAGGTGACATAGAAAGAGAATGGAATGGAGGAACAGGATTTTTTAGGATGCACGAGAGTAAGAGATATGCACCAAAAGTTAGAGCCAAAAGGGAATCCCAAAAGCAGGAAATTGTTCGTCTGAGAGTGGTGCTGGAGGTGGCTCATCCCAGTGCTGACCGTACCTTCTATTTGGAAGGGGTTGACTCCTACCACCCTTTGCATGCCGAGCAGCCACGGACAAATTTACTATCCTTCTTGAGTTTGGCTCTTGATCACCATGTGCTGATCTTGAAGCAATTGAGAGGATTGGTATCCGAACCAGAGGAGAAACAGTACCTTCACAGGGTTGTGGAGGACATCTGCCGGATGAGCATAAAAGGGGAAGAATGGGAGGATGCATGGAAGCACATCCAGCGCGGTATGAAACAACTTCTGGGTGCGAAGGTGTATGTCCAGGAGCTTACGGCAACCAGAATCCAAGAGCTTGGCATCACCCTGTCGGTGGCGAGTTCAGAAGGACGCAAATGCGCACTGTTTCTTCGGAGGGGAGGAAATACAGCAGTTGACATCGCGCGCGCTTCGGGTGGAGAGATCGAAATGCTGCAAGTCCTCTATGCCCTCTATTCACCCTTTGTACACTCCGTGCTGTTGGATGAACCCGGCGCCCACCTGCATCCCTCAACCAGGTCACAGCTCTACGACCACATCACTCACAAGCATAGGGGCAAGGTGGTTGTTACCGTAACACACAACTCCGAGCTCATCTCCGAGAAGACGTGGAACGCACTGTATCACTTTGGCATCAGCCATTCAGTGGGCAAGGTTATACGGCCCCAACGCCTGCCTCCTTTGGGCCTTCTCAGAACACCCGAAATGCTTCCAACACTCTTTGCCCAGGGTGTGATACTGATGGAAGGACCAGATGATGTTCGGTTCATGAAAGCGGTCGATGCAGCACTGCAAGGTGGGCACCTGATTGCATTTAGAGCGCTCCTGAAACGCGTCCCCTGGCATATCTGGGGAGTCGGTGGGAAACTCAGCATGATCAATGCAATATCGTTTCTCCGTCACCTCGATGTCCCCTACATAGCCGTAGTCGATTACGATGCAATACAAGGGAAGAGCGAACAACTATTCAAGTTTCTGAACCTGCCAGAGGATGCCAACAAAGAACGACTTCGGAACTGTGCAAAGAAGCAGGGTGTATTTGCATGGCACAACGAACTCGAGCATATTTTCATCCGGGGCGGAGTCATTGAACCTTTGAAGCGAGACCTTTTCCTCCGCCCGCACCTTCAGGAATTGGTCGCCGCATTGGCTGTGATTGAGCGGGAACCAGCTGAGCGGGTTAGTATCATACCATCACTCCTACCGCAAATATCGTGGTCTTATAATGAGGAGAATGTCATCGACGACGGCATGGAAACAGATGCCGACTCTTATGAAAGTGAGGTCACAGAAAGTGACGACACAGAGAGCGAAGATCTTCCCATCTTTGCAGACCAGGACGAACACCCTGCTCGAACAAACGTGTACACGGCCCAAAAGCCTTGTCCCCCGACGAGGAGAAGAAGATCCGCAAGGCAGTCAAGGACCATTGGAAGAGCTTCAAGTGGGAAGATCTTGTAGATATTGTGGCATACTTGTATCATCACCTGGACAGTCAGCTCTGGGAGTTTCTGGATTACTTAGCACTAAGAACCAAGGGTCGGAATTCTATCAGAGCAGATGGTAACAGTCACCCTCTAATGACATTGTAAAAAATAACGATTAGCCCTCCTCAGAAGCTCTCACAATCCCATCCTGGTCACTTTCCAGACCACAACTGAAGGACGAAGATGTTCCTGAACGAGGTCTTGCAGAATTCATGTCTCCTGCTGTATTTGATGTGGCTCTAGGTTTCATAGCACAAAGGGTTGCGGAGTTCCAAGTGCTCAACCGAACAACCTTCATATCGAATGCTTGCCGAAAGGGACAGCACTATCTCATGCAGGACCAGTGGAAAAAATATCAGAGAATCTTCATTCCTGTCCAGCGACAAGATCTTGGATGGTACACTCCCGTCAATTCAAGCGCCGCTCACAAATACCTAGGAGCCTCTGGTTATGCTCGAAAGATGAAGAAAGCTGGAAGTGCATACTCTACAGTCATCATGACGACGGAGCGGAGCTGAGTGCACTGGAGCACATCAGATTCCTTCGCGCTTCTGCGATTGCTAGACATGACTGTGTTTCGCTTCCTTCATCCTCTGGCATCGCTATCCTGCGTTGGATGGAAAGACTGTACGAGGGTAAGTAATCAGGTAAAAGGTCGACCCGGCACATAATATCTTTTTTGCAGGCAGGCCTTATCCTTTTGATGCCAGCGATTGGATTGTAGCTCTCGAGAGGGATATTACTGCCTACTTAGAACTTTGTGGAATGTCGCCGCGTTTCAACGAGTATGAAGATCAGTCCAGCTTCTTGCATCGATACATGTCCTCACCCCAGACCAGGACAGAAAAAGACAAGGCGTTATTCGCGAACATTCAAGAGCGAAACCTAGCCATCGCCAACAGTTCTGGCGCCGCCAACCCGTCCTCTCAGGATGTCCACTCTTGGACGATGATCGATGTGCAGAATTGGGTTCAGACTCTCGGCTGGGAACCGCAGATGATTCAGAGGTCAGCTCAGGCGCTGCAAGAGCATTTCGTAGATGGAAACGTTCTGTCGGAGCTTTCCTTTGAGCTCCTGGAAAGGATAGTGGGCAACATCGGGCTTGCCATCAAACTAAGAGATGGTAGCTAGTGCCTTTCCAGGATAGAAGACCCGCCCTCGCGAAGGCGTTCAAGAGATGGGAGACCGTCTTTTGGAGTGACTTCAGCGTTGGGCGAATCCCAAGACAGAAAGCCAAACCAACCAAGCCGTTGTTATCGCAGGCTGCTGATTTGAGGCGCCATTGCACGGATTCGATATCTCCGGTGACAGTGGAATGCGGATTGACCTTCAAGATCTGGACGAAAGGATAGGGTGTATTCAAGGCGTCGCGAATCAAGTGACTGAGATAAGAGTATCTTAAGGGTTTCTCGACTCTTCTTGCAGTGGAGAGAACGGGATAATGTTGCATGATATTGTAATGTATGATCGTCGAACTTGTGCTGTTGCGGATGTGCTTCGGAGCTATTAAGCAGAATGTTTAGGCATGCTGCTCTTTATAGTATGACGGTGAATTAAACAGCACAGAATTGAACCAACTACGGCATATTCTGAGTGGCACAACCAATCACTCAAGATTCTGAGTTGCAGGAAATTGCGACAAAAGGATTGCGCTTGATTTGACTGCAATGCCGTGCAACCAATCACTCAAGATTCTGAGTTGCAGGAAATTGCGACAAAAAGATATTTCTTTCTTTTAAATTGCTTGTTTTTGTTTGCATTATGAAAAAACAGTTCGTTCTTGCGGAAAGAAACGAGAGAAATGACAGCAGCACTGATGTACACAGCCCTCTTGCTTTGGCTATCCGTGTCGCCCATTTTCATGCAGTGTTGTAAGGCCTGCACCGACAGCAAGCAGCTCCTTTTGCACTGGGCGATCAAGCAAAAACACAAATACGTTTTGACGCCAAAAATGCATCTCAGCTACGCTGACATCATTGAGCGACTGGAAAAGCAGATAGACAACACTACTTGCTGGGGAATCCACGAGAGCCTTGACAAGCAATTCCACATTGCTCAGCTGGAGGGCTTCAAAGCCGAGCAAGCAAACATCTGTGTTTCGTTAGCCAAAGATTTTGATGAAACGCTGGACCTCCAAAATTTTCGACGCTTCTTCCACCGTGGGTGGAACTATCGCCGCGGGGTGCCCCGCTGGTACGCCTTCAAGAGCCCAAGCGATGTTGCCAAGACAACAACTGTTAACAAAGGCTCCGGGGAGAAGAGGAAGCACGACGACGTTGAGGATGACGATGGAAGTTCGAGCTCATCGTCGGATGGTTGCACTCACAACCGTTGGAAAGCATTGTGCATACGATCCACATCCGAAGAACAGGAGGAGATTCCCGACTCGAGTCTGCCAAATCTACAACTCACGATTTCGTCTGCTCTCCCTCCTGACCTTCCAAAAGAAGAATTGAGGCCGGCTGACTCTCCTCTGCGGAATGAAGAGAGCAGTGATGACTGGATTGGGGATATGGAGTCTGGCATCCCTAGCGATGAGGGGTGGTGGAACGGACCAGGAGACTCTGACTGCGAGACCAAGTGGAGGCCAGCTGTTAGGAGTTGAGGAAACGTCATTCGTCCAGACCATTCTGGCCTCCCTACCTACGTGATATAAAGTTGCATTATCACTGTCAAATAATCGCAGGCTTTTTACCCTCCGCGTGTGTGCAATAGCTGCATCCGCATGGCAAGACTCATGCGAAATTGTAAAGATGCCCTTCACAATCATATCATCTTTCCGATTCGTAACACCCACCAAGCACTAATCCGTGATGTATTGTCGTGAGTTAGAATAGATAGCTGTTACGCCTAGAACACGATACCCTCCGCACCCTCGGCCTTGTCAATGTAAGCTGATCGCCTCTCGTATTTCACCAACCTGATAGTCCTTATCGTGCATGCCACACCACATAGATCTGTTTGATATTTTATTAATTTCCGGGTTCTGTATTCAAATGTACGGAGGAAGAGGCCGTACCATCTTGTGTGGCCTCGTGCTTGGCAATGTCTTCTTGGTTTCAAATTTTGGGATCCTGGCGATGTTGGTCGTGATCGTTGCCACTCTTTCATGGATCATTCATGCCATCTACGGCGGACCCTGAAGTTAGACTGTTGGGATGAGACCCCTTTATCGTGTTGCTGGCAGGCCCAAGGTCCCTTCCTGTTGACGGTACCAGTCTTATTGGTTGCTGCAAACCTGATCGTGGAGATCATTCTCATCGTTCGTTGGAGCATGTCACACTGGTGTGTTCTTGCAGCAGCCCTTCTTCAGTTGGCGCTGTTTTGGGTGTCAGGAGGACAAACTTTGCAAAGCATCCTTAATGCTTGGTACTATTTATTCGTGCCGGTATTGATCCTGAAATGCTAACCAAATGACTCAGGAATGGTCCTGTGGGGCAAGCTACGTACACCACAATACAGGATCACCATTAACTCCAGAGTGAAGGCGGTTCCAACACCTCATTTGCCTGCTGATTATCGCATATTCCTCGATTGCTGGAGTTTCCGTTGGCTGTAACAATTGCTTGCCTACTATTTCTCTTTATGGGCGCCGGGTAAGTTATCTCATTTCCTGCAAATGACCTCATCAGTTCCTACAAGAGATGAACAAAAGTTGGTTTCCCCAACAACTAGAGGCACTCCTCAAAGTTGCACATGGGGTCGCAATTTTTGCAGTAGCCTTGACGGTGCTCATCACCTGGCGTTCGAAAAAGATGTGGCTCTTCAGATCAGTCCTCTGTCGTCTTGTCTTTGGCCGGTATTGAATATTCCACAAAGGTGACCGGGAAGTAGGCTGCTCCCTCTCCTTGAATGCCTGACGTACAGTGGTGATACTGGAACCAAACAGAGTGACTGTCTCTTCAATGGTTAATCCAAGAGAAACCTCTCCAGTAGAGGTTGGCGAAATGGACAGTTTGCACCAATTGGTTTGCTGTACCAACAACATGCCATTGCAATGTAGCGGCCCCCGTCTCAAGATGGGCATATCCAGAGTGTAAATATTATCCAAAGGGGGTAGATATCGTTTGATATGGTTCCCGCTTGGACCACAAACATGCACTCCCGGTCTAAATCAAAGAGTTTTATTTCTTTTCCTGCACATACCATTCAGGGCTTGCTTCAAAAATGAACTCGCCCTTCTCAGGTGCTGTTACAACCCAGTTATACCCAAAATGATCACAACCGAGGGCAAGAAACACATCACGAACATTAGCTACATCCATCCTAGTTCCGCTTTCGATTTCTTTTGCGATTTCTTCAGGAGTGAAGCCGACGGATCCATGTTCAGAATAAATTGTTACGTAATTTCTTCGATTGAGGGTAATTCTGGTGTGGTGGTATGATTTAGACAGAACTGCTTAATGAGAGAGCTCATAGAGAATAGCAACGTACCTATTTGGTATTTCGATAAATTCTATGTGAATGTCGTCTTCGTACGCGTTTATCAGTGTCTTCATATACAGAGCCATCTTAGCCGATACATCGTGCTTCGCTTCTTTTCCTCCGGTATGTGGAAGTTGCGTAAAGAGTTTACCAAGAGGACCCTCGCCCATCAGAGCCTTTTCAAATTCATCCCGCACATGTCCTTCATGAAAGTGTCCCTTGTCTTGTTGGCGGAGATGTTGCTGCTTGCTAAGCCTGCGTAAGACCTTTTCAATAGTTGCCGCTTTCATCAGCTTATCTTTCTCTTTCTCGGTCAGTGGGTACCACTGATCTTCGAATTGTCTTGCCTTCCCCATTGCAGCTTGACGTACATATTTCTCCGTCACTATCATGTTCTCCACCCATGTTATATCTGCCGACTCCTTTGATAGTCCCGCTTTCGTTAGCCTCCACGTTCCTCCTTGTGCAATGACACGCGGATTACATCTTTCGGACATCGAATGCCCCACTACATCCATGTACCAGCTATCGACAGTATCGTGGGTTATCATGGTGCGCTTTCCTTCCACGAATCCACGCTCGGGCACCGTGGGCACCAGAACAACGCGCTCCCCCGCTAACGACTGATGGACTTCCACCGAAGCGTAGATCTTCACCACGCCAACAGCCCATCCCGGCAAAGTGGGAGCTACAACCGTAGCCTCCAAAATGGCCGGCAGATGCACTCCCGCAGCTTCAAAGTCGCATTTGGGTGGCACAACGACAGAACCCATCGGCGGCTTTCTTTTCTCTCGGCGCCAAGAATAATTGCGCTATTACAGGTCTGCCGACAAACAGAAATTGCACACGTATGTGGAGGGAAGTGACTTGCGTCAGGACGTTGCAAGGTGCAACGCTTGTGGTACTGGGCTTGGATATAAGTGTCGCGCTCACGAAAGACAGAAACGAAGAAAAGAAATTTACGTCGTGGAGGGAGTTCAAAACCGAATGGCAAAAGCACGACTGGTATTATTGCAACCCAACGGCGGACAGCTCGGTGGAAGCACAGCGGTACAACTATTTGAGCGACGTCGTGCATGATGTGTACGTCAAGCCGGCAGAGTTGACCCCGGAACGCGAAAGGGATCCGCGGCCTGTGAACAATTACATTTGTCGTGCATTGTATGCATCCGATCCTGTGCATCTTCCGAAAAGCCCCTCGCTCGTGACAGATAAACTGATCGACCTCGATAGGTTGTTCCACACACAGGAGAGCATGAAAGCTTTTCAAACAGAATGGAAGGAGCAACCTTCCGCGTTCATAGAAATGCAGAGCAAGGAGGAACAACTACAACAGATGGATGCTGTGGTCACGTATGCCTTCAAACGAATAGAAATAGTAAAGCTCACATACCGCAGAAGACTCCAATGGTATGACTTTGTACCTTTTATGTCACATTTTCTTGGGCATTAAAGTTCTTTCTTCTTGTTGTTGTGCATATCACCTGGGGCCAAACAAATTTGTGTTTCTTGAAAACTTTAAGTTACGTGCTAGTTGTAACCATTGTATGATAACATATTATGTTCCATTCTGGCAGCTAAAAAAAAGTGTCCCATTGGCCGTCACGCGAAGGTGAAACGCCTGCAGGACGTCAACTTGCCACTTAAAATAGTAGGCAATGGACGTCCTTTCTGACGTCAATCCAGCGTTTCACCGTCGCGTGACGGCCAATGGGACACTTTTTTTTAGCTGTGGTTGCCATATTAGGATGGCGAGGAGGACGGGCGGGAGACCTTAAGTCCTAGATTACATTGCGCTCCATCATGCCCCCGTTCTGCCGCAGTTTTATATAACCTGACCGCTTTCCTCTGGTCGGCGGGTACGCCTGGTCCTCTATCATATCTGTTGCAAAGACAAATGTTGAGTGTCCGAGAGAGGAAGTACTCATACATGCTGGCTAAGGAGAATATCGCGTTTAGGAACCCCGAGCTTGCGATATCTTGCATCATGTTGAAGGCTTTGACAGGATCGAGAGGTACATGAGTGCCATTTGCATAAAACAGCACTATATTCCTCTTCGCAGCCATGTTACCCTATTGTGTGTGTGTGTGTATCGCAGAAAGCAACGCTCGTAGCCCGTTACGCCAAAAGGGTGGCCACCTCAGTTGGGTGGTTTTGCTCCATCTAGTCATTGAGACCAGACAGAGTCGTTCAGTGATTATTGCCGCGATAGTGTGTGTGTGTTTGTTGAAATTCACAGAATTAGTGAGTTCAAGGAATGAACAGAGAATACACCCTGTTATATTTCTTTTTATTCTTAAATATATTCACCTTCACAATCTTGATCTGTACACACGGCTGTTACTCCACTTGTCCTGTCCAGCTACCACTAGTCCTCCGCTAACAGTGTGTGTGGTGTGGGTGTGGTAGGGGTGGTGGTGAATACCTTGGCTGCAGCGATGGAATAGTACTCGAAGGCCTTCTTATAATCACATGGTACAAGGCTATTCAGGAAGGAAAGCTCGAGATCAGTCATTGCTGTGGAAACAAAGCATGTGCTCATGGTGGCCATCTCTGTGCCGAAAGCTCCTGAATCAACAAAACACGAATCACCTGTGAGGTGGTCGTCTTTGTTGGTGAGCAGGAAAAGAGTATATGCCGTCACGATCCGCCATGTGTTGTCACCGCCAACAAACGAGCTCAAGCATTCCATTTCTAACAATAAAGAGATGGATTTTTTCTGTCATCTGTGTTTTGCCACACTCATGACAGAACCCCCTTTCGGAGGTGGACCGACTATATCTTAAGCTCCAAGGGAGCCCATCACCATTTAGTCTGTGAACTGCATCCAATAACACAAATGAATGTGCCTTCGGACTTGGCTGCGGATTGCCCATTGTTAGCATCTCCATCGCTTTTACCATACCCAGGGCCAAGAAACCTTCACGAAGCTTGCAAAAGGGAGGTTGATGGTCCCTCAAGACATGGTGCACGATTTTTGGTCCTGTACTCTTCATAAGTTTGTTGAAATTGTTTGACCCTAGCTTACTGATTCGTGGTCCTGTGGTGGTCAAATGAGCAGAATTTATTCGCGATTGAAAAGTAGGTACTACATGATCTCCCCTCCAAGAACCTATCAATCAATATGACCATTTGAATTGAAACTTTCAAACAACATTGTCACTACTTTATCAACCAATTAACAATGTACATTTTATCTCCATTTATGGAATACATTTTGATTGGTAATAAAAAAGAAAACACACCCCTAAATGTTAATAAAACAAGGAAAAAAAAATTTTTTTGTAAATACTTACTATTAAAAATAAGGTAAAGTGAAGATGTAATCAAAATAAAAACAAAGTCTACAAATGGTGCACACTTTTTGGACACAAATAAATTTTGTTTGTTTGACCACCACAGGACTGCGAATTAGAGCTGGGGTCAAACAATTTCAATGTACTAATGAAGAATATAGGGACTGCAAACTGGGTTTCATATTCAGTTAACTCTTTGCTTGTTTGATGATGGTCCTTTTGGAGTTTTCCAAAGAATATCCTTTATCTTTTTACAATTTTTTTCTCCAGTCTCAAAATCAAAATCACAAATTAAATTTGATTTTTGATTGACAAATGTATGGGGTACATACAACAAGAACTAAAGGGATATGGTGTGCATTTTTCTGTCTTGAATAAATTCTGCTTTAACCACTGCAAAACCATGAATTAATAAGCTGGGTCAAACAATTTCAACAAACTTATGAAGAGTATGGGACCAAAAAGTGTGTAACATATGCTTTCAGGCTTTAGGATGTTGTAAATTGAACACTATTGTTTCAAGAATTTAACTGGACCAAAAATTGTACACCAAATATTTTAATGTCAAAATTTTCATTTTTTTTAAAAAAAAAACTAAACACATTTTAAACATAAAAACAATATACAATTTATGATTGAGTGATAAAGTTTGAAGGAAAAAAAGTATTTGATATGGTATGCACTTTTTGGTTGTGAATAAATTCTACTCATTTGACTACCACAAAATTGTGAATCAGTAACCTGAAGTCAAACAATTTCAACAAACTTACAAAGAGTACAAAACCAAAAATCACACACCATATTTACACAAAATAATAATTACACTTTATACACTTGGTTTTAGTTTATAAAGAAAAAATAAATTTTTTTTCACAAAAATTAATATAAACACAAAAATGAGTACATAATATATAATTGAGTAGTGTACATTGAATTTAATCCACTTAAATATGATTATTACACACTCTGTGCACTTATTTTCAGTTTTACCAAAAAGAAAAAAAAAATTTTTAAATAAAATAAAATTCAAAATAAATAATAATATTTACAAAAAAAAACAAAAAAACAAAGAACTTATGATTAAAATTGCTCAGTGTCGTTACCTTGTATTTTCCTAGCAAAGTCAACGAGTACCCAGTGGAGCACAGTGTTCACCCCCGCAATTGTTTCCCGCCAAGGGAGGATTTTTGCACACCGTTACGTTCGGGAATTGTGTTGCCAGTTCACTGATTAGCCGGTAATGGCTTTTTCACAAACACCAACCGCACGGCGAACATGAGTGACACGGACAACAAGGGTAAGTCCAAGGCCGAGAAGCCCAAGGTGACCACAAAGCGCGAGGGCAAAGCGGGCGAGTCCAGAAAGGGCTCAAGTGACGATGAGGATTATGAACTAGAGACGCTTAGTGAGGCTCAAAGACGAGACCAGGCAGAACTTATTAAGCTTAGCGCGAAAGGCCGTGCAACTATTGCCGACAACGGTTTGCTTTACTTGTTATATCGTGTCGAGCACTACATTGAGAACCTCCAGCCAAGCCAACAAAGTGTAATTCACCAGAGTGCAAGCCAACAACGGAAGCCGTGGCCTGACCGTATGGCAGCTTTCGCCGACGGGGTCACGGCAACCAGCACGTGGCTGACCGGATTCCTGTCGTTCGGTGTGCTCGGATCGGCGTTCACGGGGACCAATCCAGCTCCCAACGAGGTCATCGTGTTGGTAACTCTGTCACTGGCGTGCTTCATCTTGGCGATCTGCGCATCCCTGCTCGGGAAGTGGATGGCCATGGAAGCCGTGGTGCAAACGGACTCATGGACAACATGCTTCAAGGACATCGAGGCTGACGCCGAGGTGTCGTGCTTCTCACGTGGCATCACACTGCTTGTGCTCTCGACCGGCGGCATCGCGTGCTTCTGTGGACTCAGTCTATTGCTGTTCGGCTTCTTCGCGTTCGCACACATCACAGAGAGCGGAAGCTGGCCAGACGGCATCGTGACGATAGCGGCATTCTTCACGGCGTTCCTGCTGGGGCTGGCCTTGGCGGCCACATTCATTTACATGGATTGCCATGAGAAGATAAGGGACAGATTTAAAGGCAAAAAGGTGTGCTGATTGTAACCGATGCGGCATTGCACAGATACCGTCCACAAAGGGAACTGGCATTGGCATCTTCCTACTAAATAAACTTAGTACGAATATGGAAAGCAAGTTTATTTGCAAAGAATTATCCGGCCGCTAACCAACAGAACGAGTGACTGGCCTCCGTAGTAGTAACCCTTGATTACTTTCTCAGAGAGAAAATACCGGTTGCTACCCATCACATGCCCATGTTTCCCGGCAGTTCGCTCGGGTTACCACGGTACGTTTATAACTCCGATAACTCCGGTATGGTAACCCTCCGTAATTAGCTTCTTCTGCTTCAGGGCATGCTACGAACGAAGCAGTTTGGGCCAGGGTGATGCAGCTTTGGTTATATCGTGTTTCTTGAAAAGTTGTTCTCCGTACCTGGCATGTGGGTGCTCCCCTTTCCCGCCGGGCCTGATCTTGCGGCCCACTCATCCTCCCGGGCGCTGTTCTTCCCTGCAGAGGGTAATAAATAAGGTGCGTCCCTCTTGCCGAGAGCGTAGAATCAACGGCAACCGTTACCAACGACATTCTTTCTTTTATTTTTTGTTTGCATCCGGTGGCTACATGGACAGCGGAGAGAGAGCTCCGACCGCAGATGAGAA
>ERZ778023.4076-NODE-4076-length-12937-cov-4.459789_pt1 | contig 12937 bp, 8 predicted proteins | sample MGYA00375753_ERZ778023 | MGnify/ENA primary metagenome ERZ778023 (study PRJEB29350, sample SAMN05389822) | bioreactor metagenome | isolation source: Ammonium sulfate bioreactor | place: South Africa: University of Cape Town | collected 2014-04-04 ...
GGGTCTATAGGCCAGGTTGAGGGCCACCATGGAGAGGGCCAGTACCAGCGCCGCCACTCCGAGCAGGGCCAGGGTGATCTTGCCGTTGAGCGCCTGGGTCATGGCCCGGATATAGTCGAGATCCACATAACCGGTCAGGGTCCACTCGCTGCCGCGAATATCCAGCTTGTTGGGGCGGCTCTCGCTCTCTCCCTGAGGCTTGCTGCTGTAGAGCACCTGTCCCTGACTGTCGGTGAGGGAGAAGTAACGCCCTTCCCCGCTTACCTTGGTCAGCAGCGTCTTGAACTCGCTCATGTCGAGGTAGTAGAGGTAGGCGGAGTCGGCACCGCGCGGCACCAGGATGGAGATGACGGGTTTGCCGTCCAGCTGCTCCAGCGGGCTGACGGTGATCTGGTTGTTGGCGGCGGGGATCAGCTTGCGCAGGGCGTCAACCCTGGCCTTGTCGTCGATGACCCCGTTCGCGTCGAATGCCATGTCGCCAATGAGCTTGACGATGTTGTGAAAGCCGGTCTCCTGCAGCGCCTTCTTGACGCTGGTCACCCCGAGGTTCAGGTTGGCGGCCAGCAGCACCTTCTGGTTGATGTCACCCGCCAGCTTCTCCCTGACCAGGGTGATCTGCTCGTTGATGTTCTGGGTGGCCTGGGTGCGGATGTAGCCGCTGATGAAGTGGTTGACGCTGAACCAGGCGGTACCGATGGTGACCAGAATGGCGAGCAGCAACAGCACGTTGATTTTGACTTTGAATGCCATGGTATGGGTCCCTCCAAAGAGAAAGGGCCGGGATGACCCGGCCCTCCCTGCCAATGCTTACTTCTTCTTGGCGTACTTCATGGAGTCCAGGGCTACCGCCAGGATGATGATGCCGCCCTTGATGATGAACTGCCAGTAAGGGCTGACACCGATGTAGGTCAAACCATAGTTGATCAGCGTGAAGATAAGTACGCCGGTGATCACACCCGCGACAGTTCCCACACCGCCGGCAAACGAAACGCCCCCCACCACGCAGGCCGCGATGGCATCCAGCTCATACATGAAGCCGAGGTTGTTGGTGGCACTGCCGATCCGCCCCGCTTCCAGCATGCCGCCGAAGGCGTAGAAGACACCGGCCAGGGCATAAATGACCACCAGGTTGACGGCGACGTTGACGCCGGACACCTTGGCCGCTTCCGGGTTGCCGCCGATGGCGAAGATGTTCTTGCCAAAGCGGGTCTTGTTCCACAGCACCCAGACGAAGACGCTGGCGATGGCCGCATAGAAGGTCAGGTACGAGAGCTTGAACCCGCCAATCCGGATGAAGCCCTGCGCAAAGTTGGAGAAGCGAGGATCAAACCCGGCCACCGGGGAAGCCCCCACGGAGTCGAAATAGAGGGAGTTGATGCCGTAGACGATGATCATGGTGCCCAACGTAGTGATGAAGGGCGTCACGTTCAGGTAGGCGACGATCAGGCCGTTGACCAGACCAATCAGGGCCCCCACCACGCACACCAGCAGGATCACCGCCGGAATGGGCACCTCCCCCAGGGTGGGGAAGACCTTGTTGACGTTGGTCAGGGCCTGCAGCATGGTGGCCGCGATCAGCGCCGCCAGGCCGACCTGGCGACCGGCCGACAGGTCAGTACCCTGGGTGATGATGATGCCCGCCACCCCGAGGGCGATGATGACCCGTACCGAGGACTGGGTCAGGATGTTGCTGAGGTTGGTGAGGCTGAGGAAGGAAGGCTCCTTGATCACGATGATCATGAGCAACACCAGCAACACCACATAGATGCCGTTCTCTTTGAGCGCCTGCATCAGATTGAAATTTTTAGCCGACTCCATAATGTCTTCCTGTCTTTATAGGTACAGAGATGCCAGGCGCAGGATCTCGCTCTGGTCAGTTTCTTTGGTGTTGACGATCCCCGCGACCCGGCCATTGCTCATGACCATGATGCGGTCCGTGATGCCGAGCAGTTCCGGCATTTCGGAGGAGATGATGACGATGCCCTTGTCCTTCTTCGCCAGCTCCAGGATGAGCTGGTAGATCTCGAACTTGGCGCCGACGTCGATACCCCGGGTCGGTTCATCCAGCATCAGGATCTCGGGCTGGGTCAGCAGCCAGCGACCGATGATCACCTTCTGCTGGTTGCCACCGGAGAGGGAGCCGATCTGGGTCTGCTGGGTCGGTGTCTTGACCCGCATGGAGTCGATGACCCACTGGGTATCGCTCTTCATCTTGTTGTCGCTGAGCAGCCCCATGGATCCCTTGTAGTTGTCCATGTTGGCGATCAGGGAGTTGAAGGCGATGTCGAGGCGTGAATAGATCCCGGTGGAGCGGCGCTCCTCGGTCACCAGGGCGAAGCCATTCTGGATCGCCTCGTGGGCGTTGTGGTTCGCCACCTCTTTGCCGTGCAGCTTGATGGTCCCTTCGCTGCGATCGCGGATGCCGAACAGGGTCTCCACGATGTCGGTGCGCTTGGCCCCCACCAGACCGGCGATGCCGAGGATCTCCCCCTTGTGCAGGTTGAAGGTCACGTCCTTGATGGAAGGCTGGTTCTTGGCCGTCAGGTGCTCGACCTCGAGGATCACCTCTTTGGGCTGGTTGGTTTTTTCCGGGAAGCGCTGGGTGAGCTCGCGGCCGACCATCATGCCGATGATCTGATCCATGGTCATGCCCTTGAGGGGCTGGGTCGCCACCCACTGGCCATCCCGCAATATGGTGATCTCGTCACAGAGCTGGAAGATCTCTTCCATCTTGTGGGAGATGTAGACGATGCCGCACCCCTTCTCCTTGAGCTTGTTGATGATCTTGAAGAGGTGGTTGACCTCTTTCTCGGTCAGGGAGGAGGTGGGTTCGTCCATGATGACGATCTTGGCGTCATAGGAGAATGCCTTGGCAATTTCGATCATCTGCATCTGGGAAACTGACAGGGTGCCGACCTTGACCCTGGGGTCGATGTCGATGTCCAGCTCCTCGAAGATATGCTTGGTGTCCTGATACATCTTGCCGTGGTCGACAAACAGTCCCTTGGTGGGATAGCGGCCGAGCCACATGTTGTCCATCACGGTGCGTTGCAGTACCAGGTTCAGCTCCTGGTGCACCATGGAAACGCCATTCTCCAGCGCCTCTTTGGACGAGGTGAAGTTGATCTCCTGTCCCTTGAAGAAGATCTTGCCCTGATCCTTCTCGTAGATGCCGAACAGGCACTTGAGCAGCGTGGACTTCCCTGCGCCATTCTCGCCCATCAACGCATGCACAGAATGAGGACGGACCCGTAAATTGACATTATCGAGTGCCTTGACGCCAGGAAAGCTCTTACTGACGTCAATCATCTCCAACAGCCATTCTGATTGTTGCCGTGTTGTCATATCAGCCATCACATCTGGTTGAAAAGAGGGCAAGGGGATCTCCCTTGCCCTGAGGGGAGGAATTACTCGAATTGGGACAGGTTGTCTTTGTCTACGCCCACGTAGGCAACGCGGACGACCTTGTTGTCGATCTTCCAGTTGGTGCCTTCACCGGCCGGCTTGCCTTCGGCCAGGTTCTTGGTCAGCTCGAAGGTGGCCTTGGCCTGGTTGGCCGCATCGTTCAGCACGGTACCGGCCATGGCACCGCTCTTGACCATGGCCAGGGCTTCCGGCAGGGCGTCAACACCGAACACCGGGATGGCGGTCTTGCCCTGGGCCTTCAGGGACTCCACGGCGCCCATCGCCATGCCGTCGTTGTTGGCGATGACTACTTCGATCTTGTTGGCGTTCGGACCGGAGATCCAGGCGTCCATCTTGTCCTTGGCCATGGCGGTATCCCACATACCGGTATCCATGTGCAGTTGCTCGGTCTTGATGCCGCCATCGTTCAGGGTCTTGACGACGTAGGTGGTGCGTGCTTCCGCATCCGGGTGGCCAGGCTCACCCTTGAGCAGCACGAACTGGATGACGCCATCCTTGTTCAGATCCCACTCGGGGTGCGCTTTCCAGTGCTTGGCGATCAGCTGGCCCTGGATGATACCGGACTCCTTGGAGTCGGTGCCCACGTAGTAGGCCTTGTCATAGCTGGCCAGGTCGGCCGCGCTCGGTTCCTTGTTGTAGAAGACCACGGGGATCTCGTCCGCACGGGCCTTCTCAATCACGACAGGGGCCGCCGCCGGGTCAACCAGGTTGATGGCCAGGGCCTTCACGCCCTTGGCCAGCAGTACATCGATCTGGTCGTTCTGCTTGGACTGGTCGTTCTGGGAGTCGTTCATCAGCAGTTCCACACCCGGGGTGGCCGCCGCTTCTTTCTCGATGGCCTTGCGCACCACGGCCATGAAGTTGTCGTCGTACTTGTAGACGGTGACCCCGATACGGGTATCGGCCTGGGCTTGGGCTCCCGCCATCAGTCCCATCAGCAAGGTGGCAACTGTCGTGAGTTTTTTCATTGTTATGCTCCGATCTCTATCTGTTTTTTGTAGGGAATGCTGTACACCGTTTGAGCTGGCGCCAGCCTAATGTAATCAGTTTGTTGTGAGGCGGTCTGTGATCCTGGCAACAAAATGAAAACGTTTACACTCTGTTACATAGCCGTAATATTGTTAAAAATTAAATAGTTACGTGAGAAACTGCCTTTGGGTCTCGCCATCTCGCGACGGCGGGTCCGGCTAGCTCAGACGGCAGTGCCACTGATAACGACCCGGCAACAGCCAGAACTCGGGCCGCACGCTCTGGCTCCAGGAGTCGTCGCCTCCCACCCCCATGTGGAAGCCATCGAGGCACAGGTGCGTGCCCCCCAGAGCCACCAGATCGGTCTGGTGACGGGCTTCGGTCAGCTGCTGCTGACTGTAGCGGCTGACACTGAAGTGGAAGCGCCCCTCCACCACCAGATCCCCCAGTTGCAGTGCGCGGGTATCGCAGCGCAGTCCGTTGTCGGTGGGGAAGACATAAGGGGTGTGCAACGCCTCGATGGGCAATTGCCAGCGACCGAGATCAGCGGCGAGCCGGCGATCCGGGTAATTCTCGTGGGGGCCAAGCCCCAGCCAGCTCACCGGGGCACCTTCGGCCGGTTCATCAGCCAGCCAGAGCCGGGCACCGATGCGCGGCAGGGAGGGCATGTCGGCGGCCACCTCCACCTCGATGGCGAGGTGCATGGCGCCCTCCCCGTCCATCCTGTGATGCCAGCGGGTCAGGATCTTCGGCTCGTCACCCACGAAGTAGCCGTGGTGCGCAGTGATAAGACCCAGCTCCGGACTCGCCTCCAGGCCGAGACAGCGGTGCTGCAGATCATTGAGTCCGGCCTCCTGCCAGCGGGCAATCCAGGCGTTGGGATCGGCGTGATCCGCCTCGCTGGTGCCGATATCGTTGTCGAGCGGCGCCCGATAGAAGTGATCGGCGATGGCGTCGCGCAGCCGCTCGCGGCCCTGCTTCTGCCAGCTGACGATGCGACCACTGGCCTTGTCGAGCTGCCACAGGGAATCTGCGGCGCCAAGCACCCAGTGATCGCGCTGCTCGGTCAGGCTGACCGCCGGGCAGGCCGACGGCAGCGCCAGGGGCGCGGGCAACAGGCATTGCTGGCGAGCCACCTCGTGACCCGCTCCGGCCCAGGCCGTGGCGGTGGGCTGCACGATGGCGAGATCCAGCCAGGCGAGCGCCCCCGGCGCAAAGGCCGGCAGTTGCTCCAGCAGGGTCAGCGTCACGCTCCCCCGGGGAGCCAGCTCGAGCGGGCATTCACCCTGGCTCACCACCACGCCGTCTTCACACAGACGCCACTGCAGAGTCTCGTTATCCGTCTCGCGGAACAGGTATTCGCTGCGGATCTCCACCGTCAGCGGCTGGCGACCCTGCAGGGTAAGAACAAAGGGCTGCTGGGCACGCCGGGCTTCAAACAGGGAGGGATGGGGGGTGCGATCGGGGAACAGCAGGCCGTTGCAGCAGAACTGGCGATCGTTGGGAGTGTCGCCGAAGTCGCCACCATAGGCCCAGAAATGGCGGCCATCGTCGGTCTGCTTGTCCAGCCCCTGATCGACCCAATCCCAGACAAACCCACCCTGCAGCCGCGGATGATCGCGAAATGCCTGCCAGTAATGGGCATAGCCCCCCAGGCTGTTGCCCATGGCGTGGGCGTATTCGCACAGGATCAGCGGCCGGGTCTCTTCCGGCAGGCCGATCCACTTGGCCAGCGCCCACTTGGGCACCGCCGGGAAGGGTTGATCTTGGTGGGTACGGGCATACATGGGGCAGATGATGTCGGTGGCCGGGGTGTCGGCCCCGCCCCCTTCGTACTGCACCGGGCGGCTGGGATCCGCCCCCTTCACCCAGCGATACATGGCGTCGTGGGCCGGACCATAACCGGATTCGTTCCCCAGGGACCAGATGATGATGCAGGGGTGGTTGAAGTCCCTGGCCACCATGCGGGTGACCCGCTCCAGGAAGGCGTTGATCCAGGCGGGATCCCGCGCCAGCCGCCCCATGGGGGTCATGCCGTGGGTCTCCAGGTTCGCCTCGTCCACCACATAGAGGCCGAGCCGGTCGCACAGGCGATAGAGCTCGGGGTGATTGGGATAGTGGGAGCAGCGCACCGCGTTGAAGTTGTGCCGCTTCATCAGCAGCAGATCCTGCTCCATGTCGGCCGGGGTCACCACGTGACCCGTGGCGGGATGGTGTTCATGGCGATTGGCACCACGAATCAGCAGGGGTTGGCCGTTGACCCGCAGCAGGCCGCCACGGATCTCCACCGCCCGAAAACCCACGTCATGGGCCTCGCTCTCGAGGACGCTTCCCTGCTCGTCCAGCAGGGTCAGGGTCAGGCGATAGAGGTGCGGGGTCTCGGCGCTCCACTTGTGTGGGGCCGTTACCGTCAGGCACAGCTCGGCGCGATCGTCATACACCCCTTTCTCGTCGATGGCCTGGGTGCCGATCTGCTGGCGCAGGGTCGCGACCCGCTCGTCGCCATCATAGAGGTTGGCCTCCACCGACAGACCGGCTCCGTTGGCCGCCTGCAATTCAACCTTGAGGCGGGCATCCCGGTAGCAGGCGTCGAGCTCTGGCGTCACCCGGATATCCATCAAATGACGGGTCGGTTTGTGCAGCAGGCTGACGGAGCGGAAGATGCCGCTCATGCGCCACATGTCCTGATCTTCCAGATAGGAGCCGTCAGACCAGCGCAGCACCAGGACGGCGAGGCGGTTGGCCCCGGCCTGAAGGAAGGGGGTCAGATCGAATTCCGCCGGCAGCCGGCTGTCCTGGGAGTAACCGACCCAGTGGCCGTTGCAGAAGAGATGAAACGCGCTGTCCACCCCGTCGAAAATGATCCGGGTCTGCCCCTCGGCCAGCCAGTCCGCAGCAACGGTGAACTCGCGGGAGTAGCAACCGGTGGGGTTCTCGGCAGGCACCCGCGGCGGGTCGCAGGGAAAGGGGTACTTGATGTTGGTGTAGATGGGCACATCCGTGACGGGTCGCGCCCCCGGGTAGGCCGCAGCCAGTTGCCAGTTGCCCGGCACCTTGATGGGGCAGGCATCCGGCAGATCCTCCACCAGCCACTGCTCCGGCACCCGCTCCGGGGCCTCGAACCAGGAGAACTGCCACTCGCCGTCCAGCAGCAGGCGGGAAGGTGACAACCCCCCTATCCTGGCTTCCCCTTCACTGCGCCAACTGGACAAGGGGGTATGGGCTGGCAACCGGTTCACGGCGGTGATCCCCTGGGTCTGCCAATCCTGACGGGCCACTATCTCCCTGAGCATGCTTCACTTCTCCCTGCATTCACGCTGAAAACCACTGCAGTGTAGGAGAGTTTTGCCCGGTGATCGGCGATCCCGCTCACACAGATGTAAACGATTACACTCGTTTTGTTAAGTAAAACGGAGTAAAAATCGGATAAATCCGAGTAAATAACCCCACGGGGGAAAAGCGGACCTTCGGAAGGGCAAAAGATGCCCGGGAGTGTGAAACCGGGAGGCAATGGCCGAACCAGCTGAGCAAGCCATGGCAAAGACCCGACATCACGCCCCCCCCGCTCCATCAGGCGTTGGAGCGCCTCAACCCAGTTCCGGGCACACAGCCCGGCCTCTCGAAGGAGTGTGCAGAGACCACGAGAGCCCCTGCCCGGCGCAGAGAAAGCCATGGCAGGCGTCTGGCAGGATCTGGCCGGAAGTGAGGCTCGGCAGGCCGGGGGAGAGGGGCTCGTGACAGACGAGCGGGAAGAGCTGCCGAGTTCGGCAGGCAGGGAGCGTGAGGGGACGGTTGTCACTCCTCAGGCAACCCTCTGTGGTCTGCGCTAGCCATGCTCTGAGCTATCTATCGTCTGAGCTATGGGGGGCGCGTTATGGGCTGCAGTACGGGTTCGCCAGGTGCAGCGCTTGCGCCGACGGGGGCGCAAGCGCTGCGATCAGGACCTGACGGGAGCGACCGAATGGCGGTTGATCAGGGTGGGGGTATAGATGCGACTCTGCACCGATTCGCTCTCCCCTGCGGCGAGTTGCAGCGCCAGCTTGGCCGCCTGGGCCGCCATCAGCTCGATGGGATAGCGCATGGTGGAGAGCTTGGGTCTCAGGTATCTGGCGTAGATGATGTCATCGAAGCCCACCACAGAGACCTCTTCCGGCACCTTGAGGCCGTTGTCCGCCAGCACAGAGATGGCCCCTGCCGCCATGGCGTCGTTGTAGGCCACCACCGCCGTGATGGGCAACCCCTTGGCCAGCAGGTTGAGCATGGCGCGCTCGCCCCCCTCTTCATTGGGCATGCCGCTCTCCACCAGCTCGGGATCGGCGAAGACCTCCGCCTCCGCCAGGGCATCCTGATAGCCCTGATGGCGCAACAGCGCATCCTCGATGGCGTGATCCGAGCTCAGGAAGGCGATATGGCGGTGGCCGAGATCCAGCAGATGACGGGTGGCGGTCGCCGCACCCTGGCGGTTGTTGAGAGCGATGCAGCGCCCCCTCAGACTCGGAATGTCGCGGTTGATCAGCACCATGCCGGGGGCGCGCAGGGCGTAGTCGACCAGCTCCTCGTCGCCAAGCGCCTTGCTGTGCACCACCAGTGCCTCGCAGCGTTTGCCGATGAGCAGCTCGATGGCCTCCCGCTCCTGCTGGGCGCGGTGAAAACCATTACCCATCAACAGGTGCAAGCCCTGCTCCACCGCCACCGCCGCGACCCCTTTGACCAGGGCGCCGAAGAAAGGATCCGCCACGTCACCCACCACCACTCCCATGGTGTCACAGGTCTGGCTGACCAGGGCCCGCGCGTTGGCGTTGGGGGTATAGCCCAGCTCGGCCATGGCCTTCAGCACCACCTCGCGGGAGGCGGCACTGGCCTTGGGTGAGTTGTTCATCACCCGTGAAACCGTTGCCACTGACACATTGGCCAAACGGGCGACATCCTTGATGGTGCTCATGCTGTTTTCACTTATTTCACGCTGCAACTGGCCGCATTATACCGTTCAATGTCACTGATAACAGGGGGAAAAATCAGAACTTGCCACATTGGTCGATGAAAACAAGTGTAATCGTTTACACATATTTGTTAAGCAGCTCACAGTTTGCCCGTCAGCCCCTCGGCTAGACTCCTGCTCAGGCTTTCCTGATGCGAGGAGTTGAGGGTGGAACAACGGATGAAAGTACTGGTCACCGGCGGTTGCGGCTACATCGGCAGCCACACCTGTCTGGCCTTGCAGGCCGCAGGCATGGAGCCCGTGGTGGTGGACAACCTCTGCAACAGCAAGGCGGGCGTCCTGACCCGTGTCGCCGCCATCAGCGGGCGCGAGCCCCGCTTCTACGAAGGGGACATCCGTGACCCGGCCCTGCTGGATCGCATCTTCAGCGAGCAGCACATCGACGCCGTGATCCACTTCGCCGCCCTCAAGGCGGTCGGCGAGTCGACCCGCATCCCGCTGGACTACTACGAGAACAACCTGAGCGGCACCCTGGTATTGCTGCAGGCGATGAAACGGGCCGGGGTACGCAATCTGGTGTTCAGCTCGTCGGCCACCGTCTACGGCGATCCCGCCAGCACCCCGATCCGGGAGGATTTCCCGCGCAGCGCCACCAACCCCTACGGCCGATCCAAGCTGATCATCGAGGAGATCCTCGAGGATCTGCAGCGGGCCGAGCCCCACTGGAGCATGACCCTGCTGCGCTATTTCAACCCCGTCGGCGCCCACGAGTCCGGCACTCTGGGGGAGGATCCCCAGGGCATCCCCAACAATCTGATGCCGTTTTTGACCCAGGTCGCCATCGGCCGGCGCGACTGCCTCTCGGTCTTTGGTAACGATTACCCAACCATCGACGGCACCGGGGTGCGCGACTACATCCACGTGATGGATCTCGCCGAAGGGCACGTCAAGGCTCTGGAACACTGCGCCGGACGGGGCGGTGTCCACGCCTACAACCTGGGCACGGGCCAGGGCCAGAGCGTGTTGCAGATGGTCGCGGCGTTCGAGGCCGCCTGCGGTCGGCCCCTTCCTTACCGGATCGAGCCACGGCGCCCCGGCGACATCGCCGAGTGCTGGGCCGATCCCGCCAAGGCCGCTCGGGAACTGGACTGGCACGCCAGCCGGGATCTCGCCGCCATGTGCGCCGACAGCTGGCGCTGGCAGTCCGCCAACCCCAATGGTTACGAGGCGTAGGCCCTGGCCTGCGCCTTCGGATGTATTCAACTCACAGACTGGAGTGATGATGTTCAACCCCGTTGATCACCCCCACCGCCGCTTCAACCCGCTCACCGGCCAGTACGTGCTGGTCTCCCCTCACAGGGCCAAGCGCCCCTGGCAAGGCCAGGTCGAGAAGGTGAGCCTGGCGCCGAGCCAGGCCCATGATCCCGACTGCTTCCTCTGTGCGGGCAACACCCGGGTGACCGGCGATATCAACCCCGACTATCAGGGCACCTTCGTCTTTACCAACGACTTCGCCGCCCTGATGCAGGACACCCCGGCCGCTGACGCGGCGCCGGATCCCCTGCTGAAGCTGGAAGCCGCCCGGGGCACCAGCCGGGTCATCTGCTTCTCGCCGGATCACGGCAAGACCCTGCCCGAGCTGCCCCTGCCCGCCATTGAAGGGGTGATCACCACCTGGATGGACCAGGTGGCCGAGCTCTCTGAACAGTGGGAATGGGTCCAAGTCTTTGAAAACAAGGGCGCCGTCATGGGCTGCTCCAACCCGCACCCTCACGGCCAGCTCTGGGGCAGTGACTTCCTGCCCAACGAGATTGCCCGGGAAGAGGCGCACCAGCGCGCCTGGCTGACCGAACACGGCCGCCCCCTGCTGCTGGACTATGTGGAGCGGGAGCTGGCGGATCGCTCCCGCATCGTGGTGGAGACGGCCCACTGGCTGGCGGTGGTGCCCTTCTGGGCGGCCTGGCCGTTCGAGACCCTGCTGCTGCCCAAGGCCCATGTCCCCTCCATGCTGGATCTCACCCGGGAACAGCAACAGGACCTGGCCATCGCGCTCAAGGAGCTCACCAGCCGCTACGACAACCTGTTCCAGTGCAGCTTCCCCTACTCCATGGGCTGGCACTTCGCCCCGCCCCGTTCCGACTGCCCCGAGGCGTGGCAACTGCACGCCCACTTCTATCCGCCCCTGCTGCGCTCCGCCACGGTGCGCAAATTCATGGTGGGCTTCGAGATGCTGGCCGAAACCCAGCGCGATCTCACCCCGGAACAGGCGGCGGAACGGCTGCGCGCCCTCAGTCCCATCCACTACAACGACCAGAACCAGTCCAACGAGGAGGCCCTATGACCCCGAGCCAGCGCGTCAGCGCCGTGTTTGCCGAGCAGTTTGAGCAACAACCCGACCTGCTGGTTCGGGCTCCAGGCCGCGTCAACCTCATCGGCGAGCACACAGACTACAACGACGGCTTCGTGCTGCCCTGCGCCATCGACTACGAGACCTGCGTCGCCATCGGCCTGCGCGGAGACAACCTGGTCGAAGTGATCGCCGCCGACTACGACAACCAGCGCGACCGGTTCAGTCTCGATCAACCCATCGAGCACCACCCCAGCCAGCGCTGGAGCGACTATATCCGCGGCGTGGTGAAACACCTGCAGGCACGGGGCCACGCCCTGCGCGGCCTCAATCTGGTGGTCTCCGGCAACGTGCCCCAGGGGACGGGTCTCTCCTCCTCCGCTTCCCTGGAGGTGGCCATCGGCCAGGCCTTCAAGGAGGCCCAGGGACTGGCCATCAGCCAGGCGGAAATCGCCCTCAACGGCCAGCAGGCGGAGAACCAGTTCGTCGGCTGCAACTGCGGCATCATGGATCAGATGATCTCCGCGAGCGGCAAGCAGGATCACGCCCTGCTGCTCGATTGCCGTTCCCTGGAGACCCGGCTCATCCCCATGCCCACCGATCTGGCGGTGCTCATCGTCAACTCCAACGTGCGCCGCGGCCTGGTGGACAGCGAATACAACACCCGTCGCCAGCAGTGCGAAACCGCCGCCCGTCACTACGGGGTCAAAGCCCTGCGCGACCTGGATCTGGCGACGCTGGAAGCGGGCAAGGCCGGTCTGGACGAGGCCTGCTATCGCCGTGCCCGCCACGTGGTCGGCGAGAACGCCCGCACTCTGGCGGCGGCCGATGCGCTGGCACAGGGCGATCTGGTGCGCCTCGGTGAGCTGATGGGCCAGTCCCACGCCGCCATGCGCGATGACTTCGAGATCACCGTGCCCCCCATCGACGGCCTGGTGGAGATCATCAAGGCCCGGATCGGCAGCGAAGGCGGTGTGCGCATGACCGGCGGCGGTTTTGGCGGCTGCGTGGTCGCCCTGCTGCGCCCCGAGAAGGTGGCCGAGGTGATCGCCGTGGTGGAGGCGGAATACCCGGCCCGTTTCGGCCTCAAGGCGGACTGCTACGTCTGCCGTGCCAGCGCAGGGGCCGGCAGACTGTAACGCACGCCTGACAACGGGTGACGCCCCCTGCCCGGCACTCGCGACGCCGGCAGGGGGCGACGGGATCACGACGGGGAACCGCAAACCATGATGAGATTCGAGCTGGAAAACGAGGAG
>ERZ778023.4084-NODE-4084-length-12892-cov-59.633014_pt1 | contig 12892 bp, 16 predicted proteins | sample MGYA00375753_ERZ778023 | MGnify/ENA primary metagenome ERZ778023 (study PRJEB29350, sample SAMN05389822) | bioreactor metagenome | isolation source: Ammonium sulfate bioreactor | place: South Africa: University of Cape Town | collected 2014-04-04 ...
CACACACACACACACACACACACACACACACACACACACACACACACACACAGACTGACGAGATGATCATGATCTCCAAGACCGTCATCGAATCGGCGATCGCTGATACCAAGAAGCTCTTGGAGGAGGAGGGCATTCTCAAGCTTCAAGGCAAGTCGCGCGAGTGGGTCTGCCAGCTGTACGAGGTGCTGCTCAAGAACGGCGAGTTGTACTTGAAGCACATCAAGCTCGTGCAAAAGATGCAAGCACTCAAGAAGCTCCAGGCTCAGGAGCGTCGCGATGAGACCCTTCGCGCTCCTGGCTCACGCGTAAGCGCGCGTGCTCGATCGGGCTCGCAGTCGCGCGAGATGCAACAATTTGCTGAGGACTCGGACCAGCCCAAGAAGGGTGGCTTCTGGTCGATCTTCCAACGCAAGTAGGCAGCCGTGCTTTGAGAGCACGATCGCAAACACTCCTGGTCGATCAACTGGTACGCGCATAGCAACGCATTCATACTTGGCGCCGAGCGTCTGCTGCTTCGCGCACACACGGGCGCGCTTGGTTGATATACCCCTACTGACTGTTTCGAATTAAAGCGGCGTAGTGCGAAGCCAAGTCTGGTCGCGACGATCTCGAATGATCGATATGTTGAGTGGCCGATTGTAGGCGCGATTGTAATATTTATCAATACTCCCGGAATGAAGGAATGAAGAATGAGAATGCAGCAAATAAGGACAGCTTTATATCGTAGGAGAGAGAGAGAGAGAGAGAGAGAGAGAGAGAACTTTACAGGTTGCAATTGTGGATTATGGAGATAGGACACTAAGAGGAGGTACACGCGCACAAGTTTCATACACAAGCACAAACACAGTCATGAGTAACAAACGCGACGGCATACATAAATATAACGAGCTCGCGATACAGAATAAGAAGAGTTCGAAATATGGGGAGAGATTTACACACACACGAGAGTATAGATATAGGATCGATCTGCCCATCACCACCGGCGGCGGCAGCAGCAGCAGCCGCTACGGATACGTGATGGTTGTTATGGTACTGTTTTCTTGATGCTGCTGCTGTTGTTGTTGATAGAACGTGGCCAACGGCGAAGGCGAGTAGGGCGAGGCGGTCGGCGAAGCAGCGGGAGAGGGCGAGATCGAACGCGCCGGTGAGGCAGTGGGCGATGGGAACGAGGGCGCAAGTTGTAGGAGCGAGAATAAGTGCTCGCTCGAGTGTTGGCGACTTGGCGGCCGTGAGGAACGTCGATAAGGGTGGTAGTGGCGGGGAGGTTGGGACTCGTCGATTTGGTTGAGGATGGTAGAGATAGATGGCAGTAGGTTACCTTGCTGCTCCTCTTGCTGGCGATCGGCGGGTTCTGGAGGCGGGGTCGTTGTTGGTGCGTACTGCAGGTAATGTTGGTGCTGTTGAGATTGTTGAGATTGTTGTTGTTGCTGTTGTTGTTGTTCTCGGAGGAGAAGTTGCTGCAGCCGATGATGGTGCTCTTGCTGCTGTTGCTGTTGTCCCTCTTGGGAATGGTAGACAGCCGCAGCAGGCTCGGAGGCGTCAGAGACAAGTGTGGCAGCAGCAATGGCTTGAGAGAGGTTGGATTCGACAAGGAACGGATCTTGTAGCGGTACGACCGACGTGGTGGTAGTGGTGGTAGTGGTGGTGGTAGTGGTGGTTTCTGCCTTGTAAGTGGGATCGAATTCGTAGTCTGAGTCGGTGGTGGTGGTAGTGGTGGTGGTGGTGGTAGTTGCAGGAGCGGCACCGACAAACGGATAGGAGTAATGGTGCGCAGCTGATGGAACCGCCGAAGCGGCAGCAGGTATAACAGCGACGGTAGCAGGTGTGGAAACGATTGCTAGCTGTCCGTCTTGCGGTTGCTGTTGTTGTTGTTGCTGTTGTTGCTGGAGTGGTTGGGTCGGTGTCTGTGGCTGCGCGCTTGGTGATGGATAGTGCATCAAGTTGGGCGTCGAGGTCGAGGTCGACGGCGAGCAAAAGAATGCTCGGCGGCGAGCGATATCGGCTCGTACGGCTGGAGTCGCTCCACGAATGCGCAGCCGCGAGGTCGCTGGTAGCGCGGTGGTAGGCGAGGAGGGCTCGGCGGCGGCGGCGTGCATCGCGATCGGCGTGGCGGCCGTACCGAAAGCGGCTTGGTGCTGTTGATGTTGATGCTGATGTTGCTGCTGATGATGGTGTTGCGTGAGAGGCGAGCCGACGGTTGGAAAAGGCTCCGACGGCAACGGGTCGGCCTCGAGCACTTCGATACTTGAAGTAAGGTAGGGAGACGAAGACGAGGGAGAGGCCAGAGGGGACGAGGATGTAGCCAGAGAGGAGGTCGGTGTCGTAGCTCCGCTGGCGGCGGCGGCTTGTTGGGCGCGAATGTTGGCTCGAGCGATGGCGGCCGCATCGAGGAGCGTTTGACTGAAGCAACCAGTAGACCAGCGACGCACTTGCTGCACCTCGTTACAAACGAGATGGCCATCAAGTGGGTCGATCGTGAACCAACGACGCGTCGTGGTGCGAGTGATGAGCTCCTCCTGCTCGGTCATCACCACTGGAGCGAGTTCGGGCCGCGAGTCAGGCGGTAGCTCGCCTGAGAGCGCCATCTGGTTCGTGTATGTGGTAGGAGCCATGGCTGTAGGCAGGCCTCCAGCACCGCCAGCGTCAGAGCCGCCGCCGCCGACGAGCATCGCTGCAGATGCTTGGCCGAGCATGAGCGGCAACGTCGTCAACGAGGTGGAGGACGACGACGGTGAGGTCGATGACGAGGAGGCAGCCGACGAAGCTCCCGACGATGGCAATGACGACGGCAAGGACGACGTCAACGATGAGGCCGACGGCGTGCGCAAGAGACTCGGCATGGCACCATCGATCGCGGCCGCCACGGTTGCGGAGGCGGTTGCCGCTCCAAAGGAGCTCGCGCCGCTGCGATCGTTAGCGCCGCCGCCGCTGCCACCGAGCGTATCGTACGAGTAAAATGAAGGCGACGCTGGGGATAGGCCGTGGTGGTGTTGTTGTTGTTGTTGCGGCTGCTCACGGGTGCGCAGTGGAGAGGATATGGACGGCGCGATCGAGGTCGGAGGGGGAGGAGCAGGATACGATGGCGCAGGAGAGTGGTGGTGGTAGCCCCGGTGATGATACGGCGAGGCCAGTTCGGCCGCTCCTCCTGCTGCTGCTACTGCTGTGCCGTCCTGGTGGCGATGCTGGTGGTGGTGGTGGTGGAGCTGGTGATGGTGGAGGCCATGGTAGTCATCGGCGCCGTTGGTGGCGTGGGCGTCGTCGAGTTGCATAGGCAACGGAGGCGGCGACAGGCTGGCCGCGCGCGACAATACTTGATCGTCAGCGAACCCGGCGCCACCACCACCGCCGCTATCACGGCCGTCGTCCATAGCGTTGCAAGTTGGTGCTCAATAGAGAACACACATACATACAACCGAACCAACAGCGCGCGCGAGAAGAGCGGAAGGAAGGAGACAGAGAGAGAGTGTGCGTGCACGTGAGAACCGCAGTGCGTGAGGGGAGGGAAGCAAAAGAAGAACAACAGCAGCAACACGCAGCGCAGCAGCAGCATACCCTCATCAGCCTCCTCAGCACCTTCACCACAGCAGCCAGCCATCCCATCGATATCGTTCGCCTGAGATGCCGAGGTACGCACGTCTGCTCTGCAAAAAGGGAGCAGTAACTAAAGCCCGCATTGATTTTGGAGATGCCCCGGTTGTATAAGGCTTCCCTTGAGCTCGACTCGTGCTATGCTGTTCTTTCTCGCTGCTCTTCCGCTCCTCTTCGTTGTTCCTCTCCTCTCGCGCCGCGCATCCGATGCCTCCCGCTGTCGTGTATCGTGCTCATCGAGCCTTGGCCATCGAGTATCGGCCACTAGGTTTGATGTAGCGTATCATCTGCGATGCTACTAGACTAGTATCTGCTTATTATACAGTATGGTATGTATTTGAGGTTGTTTCGCTCTCTCTTACGCTATCGCCCTATCCTTCTCCTTGTCGTGTGACTGGCTCGTACCGTCATGCGTCCTCTCCTCTCCCCTTCTTCTCTTCCTCCTCGACCTCCTTTGTGATGACCCCAGGCATTTGTCCGATCGTGATTCCACATGCAGAAAAAACTCCGCTACCATTCAACGTCTGATCTCTTACCTTACCCTATCACTCACTCCCTTTCACTCTACCAATCTGCTTTGCTTGCTCCTCTTAAATCCTGCGCGTTACAATGCGACTCGGTTACTGAACGTATTGTGCATCTCGTGTTGCAGTGAATCAGACCTGCTCTCTCTCTCTCTCTCTCGGATCTGGGTGCCGTTGTTGGTAAGGGTTTTGGTTCGCCACTCATTCGAAATCGCTCGAACGCCATGTGGTATGTTAATGCCGTGAGCGCCCTCTGCTCTCTGCTCTCTCTCTCTCTCTCTCTCTATCTATCAGCTATGCTTGTGTATGAGGAAATTGATGTGCAGACCACCGTGATGCAACAAAAAACAACAAAACTACAATTCTCTGACCACCTCCCTATCAACGCTTTCTCTATCTCTATCTCTCTATCTCTCTACTCTCTCGCCGCTTGGTGAATAGTGACACTTACCTCTTGCGTGTATCCTGTAGAAGCTCGTATTCTTGTGTACAATCTGGCTCATGCCCAGCCTCATCACTCAATCTACAGCTGCTCGCTGTGATAAAAGGTACGATCTATTGGCAATATGGTGTTGTGCTGTTGTGCTGTGCTGTTGTATGCTCGAGGATTTCAAGGTAATTTGCGCCTGAGTGTTGGTGGGCCTTCTCATTCACTGCCCACCCTCGTTGAAGACCATTTATTGTCTATGAGAGCACCTGTTCTTCTATTCTCTTCTCTTTTGCGCTCGCTCCATGTGTTTCTCCATTCTCGATATTGTTCACTGACTCGGTTGTTTGTATTGCGGCTGATTAGGTATGGAGGTTCCTCGCCCGTGGTGATCGTCGTCGTCGCGTCACGTTTTGTGTTATTTCAGCGCTTGGATTTTTCGGGGATTCAGGAGGCACGCGCCTGCGGTCACAACAGTAAATGCGTATCGAAGCGCGCACTCGATCGCCCATTTGATGGCACTTGCGGTTGCTTGTGTTGAATACGCCGCTGCCTGTCTGATAGAGGGGCAGTGGCTCGTGTGCAGCAGCTGGCAAGGCTAGGTTGGTGCGAATACACACCGCAGGGACAGAGACAGAGGCTGCTCGCACGAGGGAAAGGAGTGGTGGCTCGAGGCGCGATCTTGTGATCTTCTGCTTGTCGTCCGCTGCCCTCCTCCCTCTCGTTCGCTCCTCCGCTCCGTCTTTGGCCGGCCTTGCTCGCTCTCGCTCTCTCTCGGCTTCTACGGGAATGGCACTGTCGATGGTTGTGTCCGAGGTATCGGGGACCCTCGCGAGCTTGACGACACACGCCGCGCAACGTGTGAGCACCGCCTCGCTGGGTCTCGCCAGCGAGCTGTCGCACGACGCGCTCACGGTGGCGAACCACCTGCGGTTGGGCCTGCAGGCCTCGCTCGACGTGCGCACATGCAAGAAGAAGATGCAAGAGCACCCCGAGATCGTAGGCTTCATCAAGGAGCTGCTCTTCATCAATGGTTGCTTCCAGATAGGCATCCCGATCTTGTTTCTCTTCGTGCTGCAGCCGCTGCTGCAGTCTCTGTTCCCCGACGGCGTACGTCGGCGCACCGAGGCAGGCGCAGCAGCCTTACAGACCATTAGACTATCGACGGCGCCTCTCGTCGAGATGCGAGATTACCATTGACACGCGCGCGCTTGTTCTGTTCTACGTTCTGTCTTCGCCAGTCGGCCTGGGGTAAGGCGCTCGACTACCTCATCTTCGCGCTGTTCCCGGTACGACGGCGGCGTCGCAAGACTCAAGACGATCGTCGCCGTCATCTCACACATCATATGCTCGCTCGCTTGCTTGCGTTGTCGCAGCTGTTGTGGATGATCCCCGTATACTTTATCTCGCTCGGTCTCAATTTTCTCAAGCGAAAGGCACTCGCAGAGAAGCTCATCACGCCCGAACAACGGAGCCTCTCGTCCACGTACGCACAAGCTCCTTCAGGCACAGATTCCCTCGTATTATTGCTCGTGGTTTTGTACTCCATTCGTTGTATCTGCTTGGTCGTTGGCGCTTGTATTTTATTGATGCTTATATTCCATTGGTGAGTGTATTTTATTGATGCTTGTATTCCATTGGTGCTTGTATTTTATTGGTGCTTGTATTTTATTGATGATTGTATTCTATTGGTGCTTGTATTTTATTGATGATGGTATTTCATTGATGCTTGTATTTTATTGATGATGGTATTCTATTGATGCTTGTATTTTATTGGTGCTTGTATTTCATTGATGATTGTATTCTATTGATGCTTGTATTTTATTGGTGATTGTATTTCATTGGTACTTGTATTTCATTGATACTTGATGCTTGTATTCTATTGATGCTCGTATTTCATTGGTGCTTGTATTTCATTGATGAGTGTATTTTATTGATGCTTGTATTTTATTGGTGAGTGTATTTCATTGATGATTGTATTCTATTGATGCTTGTATTTTATTGGTGCTTGTATTTTATTGATGATTGTATTTTATTGGTGCTTGTATTTTATTGATGCTTGTATTTCATTGATACTTGTATTTCATTGGTGATTGTATCTGATTGATGCTTGTATTTTATTGATGCTTGTATTTTATTGATGATGGTATTTTATTGATGATTGTATTCTATTGATGCTTGTATTTTATTGGTGCTTGTATTTTATTGATGATTGTATTCTATTGATGCTTGTATTTCATTGATACTTGATGCTTGTATTCTATTGATGCTTGTATTTTATTGGTGATTGTATTTCATTGGTACTTGTATTTCATTGATACTTGATGCTTGTATTCTATTGATGCTTGTATTCTATTGATACTTGTATATTATTGATGCTTGTATTTCATTGATGCTTGTATTCCATTGGCGATTGTATTCTATCGTACGGAAGTGGTGGCGTAGCTTTCATTACTGATTGAGTGCTGGATTGTTTGGTACTGAAGGCCTCTCGAGGATTTGGCAGCCGAGACTTTGATTCTCTTGGTTGTCGGCATGCAGGCATTTGCCTTCAGCCTGGTGCCTCACATCGGACACTTGCTGTCGCTCATCATTAACTGCTGCCTGAACTCGTTTGTGCTGTTCGAGTACGCTTATGCGACAACCGCGTTTTATTCGCGTGATTTGATTGTATTTTGTTGACACCGACTCACCGACTGGCCTGCGTGTCTCGCAGCTACCGTTTGATGGGCATCGGCGTCAAGTTCTTGGGCAGGATCTCGCTCGTAAATCGCGAGTGGATTTATTTTGTTGGCTTTGGTATGAGAGTTGTTTCAAGGACTGGAGAGCTCTCGTTCTTACGGTTGATGATATCATAGGCCTCCCGCTGACTCTCTTCTCGATGCTACCCTACTACATTGGTTGTACCTCGTTGTACGTAATAATACGTGCTCGCCGATGAACATCGTCCACCTCTGACTGACAGGCATATATTATCATTCTTCAGTACCGCATACGTATTGAGTACCGCCGTGTATGAGTGTGCATTCCCGTGGGTATGTATTCTCGTGGTGAGCCATATTGTAAGAGAGCGAGAGCGAGAGAGAGAAACATACTGATCGATATGTCGTTATTATGTGCCAAATGTAAGCTCGTTATTTTGGCCTCTTGCGTCTCTACGACCCGAGATATCCCTACCACCCAAACGATCTGGCTGCCAGCCACGGTGTCAATCTTCCAAGTACGTGCGCGCGACGGTACTGCGCACATTGCACGATACAGGCACGACCGTAAAGTATTGATCGCGCGCTCGATATCATAGTGGGCGGATCAAATTACGGGCCACGTATGTCGTTGGTTGTTCGTCAAGCTCGGCTTGCCATCGCGCATCGGTTAGATATATCGAACCCAAGCACCCAAGCCAAGCCGCTACCGAATTGCGCTTGCTTGAAACCTCTGCTTCTTTCTCTCTCTCTCTGTCTCTCTCTGTCTCTCTCTCTCTCTCTCTCTCTCTCCATTCGTTTGTTTAGTGCTTTCTGGTTGTACAAAGCGCACACTGTCAATACGACATATGACCCATTGAAGTTGTTACTGTATGTTTGGGAGGCATTTCTCTTAGCGTTGGTGTAGCCACGGCGGGCTTGCGGCCTAGCGACCGCACTCCCAAGCCTCGTCCGAAACACGAGACTACCGCACCACGGCGCGCGACTAGATTCAGGTACGAGCGAGGTCGAGCCAGCAGGTCCCCCACAGCAGTGGACCGCGTACGCAGCTGGAAAAGTGCGTGAGATTCATACCCCGGGCACGGACCAACGGCTCTCTGCGCCGCAACGCTGAGGAAAAGAGGTGGAGCAAGGGGAGGAGGCGAAAGCGCCTGAGGAACGGCGCAGAGGGAAGAGGAGAGAGAAAACTGGCGCGTGCCCCTCCTCCGCCTCTGCTGTTGCTTCTTCGCCGCTGCTGTTGCCCCGCACCTGCTGCTCTCGTTGTGCGTCGACTCGTTGTGCGTCGGTCTTGGCGGTCGTTCGAGTGTCTTTGTTTGCTCGCGATCTTTGCGGTCTACTGGAGGTGGTCGGGCGAGCGCGCTTGATCACACCCATCCCACCCTCTCATACCTCCAGCCCACACGCACGCCAGCTCTCGCTCTCTCGCGTGTGCGCGTTCTCTCGTGCCCCAACCGCACTCGCCGTCCCCCGTGCCCCAGGTTCGTTCCGGTCGTTCGGGCTCCAGTGCTATCGTGTTGCAACATGGGCGACTCGGCGTGCCAGACGTGCCAAGAGAACCCGCCCAGCAAGACCTCTCCCTACTGCACTCGGTGTCTCACGCGCCGCCGCAAGCAAAAGTATCGCCTCACGCCCAAGGGCCAGGAGTCGCGCAAGAAGGAGTACCGCAACCGCTATCAGAAGCTCCGCGGTCGTTCGGGCAGCAGTAGCAGCTCCTCGAGCTCGAGCCACGGCGGCGGCTCGGTGGTCGTCGACTCTGCCGGCACCGTTCCTTCGTCGACCGTCGTGTCTGGCGCCACGGCGTCAGGAGCGCAGCTGCAGCACGGCGCCTTCGCTGCCACGCTGCCGCCGTTGACCTACGCCCAGAGCCCCGCCGCCGCTGCCGCCGCCGTCGCCGCCGCCGTGCAGCAACAACAACACCAACATCACCAACAACAGCAGCAACAACATCAACAGCATCAGCAGCAACAGCATGCTGTGCACCAGCTCCAGCAGGCACAAGCTGCCGCGGCCGCGGCCGCAGCGGCCGTAGCGGCGTCGCAGCAAGCGCCCCCTCCGTCGCAAGTGGGCGACAGCGATGGCGCTCGACTCTCTTCGTCGCTGCTACAACTCATCAGCGTCGCCGACGAAACCACCGCCGCATCGGCAGCCACCTCGACCGTGGGCGTCGGTGCGACGCAGACGGTTGGCGTCGGCGTGGTCGGCGGAGGCGTCGGCATGTCGAGCGGCGCGCCGCCATCGGCCCCCGAGCGCTCGCTCTACTCGGCCGATCAGTCGTCGATGCAGGCATCGATGCAGGCACCGATGCAACCAGGCATGTCGGCGCCGATGGTGGTCAATCTCGTGCTGCCGTCGCCATTCGAGCGCGCCGGCGTTCGGTCGCCGGCTTCACCCAACTCGAGTTCCTTCATCGATGCCGACGTCAAGCCTTCGCTCACGCGCTTGCACGAGGCCGAGGTGCACGTTCGCTCGCCCAACGATCTACCGACCTCGCCCTCTTCTGCCTATCGTTGAGACTTGCCATCTGCCTCGTTGCCTCGTTGCCTCGTTGCCTCGTTGCCGTTGCAGCGTCTTTGTAGTGACTGACCTCACTCGCCACTCGATCAAACTCATTCTCGAGCCTTGATTGATTGGTCGGGGGCAGCAATCCGCTTCTCTCTCTCTCTCTCTCTCTCTCGATAACTTTTTCGTATCACTTGTGTCTCTTGTGGTCTCTCTCTATCATCCTCATATTGGATAGTCTATCTAAGCTGTATCTCTATCTATTCTCTGTCATATCGTTTGCGATAGGCATTGCCTATTGGAACGACTCTCTGTTCAACCTGCTTTAGTTGTTACTGTATCGCGAAGCGATTATTTGTTCGTCATATCGTATCGTAGCGTATCGTATTGCTCTGCATATCTTCATCTTCATAATCTCTCTCTCTCTCTCTCTCTCTCTCTCTTTCCTCTTGATATTCTTGCTCTACACATGTTTACGTGTTTGCATGACTTCTACTTGACGCAGTTATCGATACTTGTATTATTGTAATATGAGAAACCAAAACAAGTTGTGACCTACCTTTCAACCTCCTCTCAAGACGCGCGAGTAGAGCTTTTTGTGTGATAGAGCCGTCGTGTATTACGGTGGAAGGGCAGATGATTGAGAAGCAACGAATGCACAAGCGAATATTTACAGACTGAACCAGTGGTAATAGAAGCGAGTGATTGAAGAATGAGAGGGAGAGAGAGATAGAGAGAATCGGAAGAGTTAGCCACTCAAGATACCGACCAGCTTGACGAGACCGTATGCAACTGCACCACCGAGCACGATACTCCAAATCCAATACGCAATGGTTCCCATCCACGATCCTTGTGTTGGATCATTGGATTGCAATACCACCTGTAGTATGGGATTAGGCACGTTAGTCACTCACTCACTCACTCTCACTCACTCTCTCTCTCTCTCTCTCTCTCTCTCTCTCTCGTGTTTGCTTACTACTACAACGTACTCGTTCTCGATATTGATCTGATTGGCCTTGGTACTGTTGCTCGAGCATTTGCGCCAGATGTCGTTCGCTCAGTACATCGAGTGGTCCGACATTTGCCAAGCGCTTGTTTTGAATCTCTTGCAGCAAGTTGATACCATCATCCAATGCTCCCGACACTTGCTGGTGTAGTGAGGTTAACTGTTGTGTCCACTCGGCTAGCTTCCATTCGATGCCATTTGACTTTTGCCAATACTCCCATTCACTTTCCATAATATCCTTGCCATCCTGCGTGCATACGCGTGAGTACATTGCGCTACTCGAGCCAGCAACCCAAACGCGTACCTCCTGAACATATTGCGCCATGCGTGAAGCAAACACTTGCAGAAAGATGACACGGTCCTCGAGTTGAGCATAGTCGCGGTGCCACTGTGATACCTCGGTCTCGAGCGTCCATACGCGTACGTTCAGATAGAACACGAACGCCAGTAGCAGCAAGATGAAGCTCGAGAGCCATACGGTCGATCGGCGTAGCCGTACGCCAAAGATCGTCAAGTATACCGGTGCTCCTGCAGTAGCTGGTGGAGCACCGCTGGCAGCGCCGCCGAACGGCACAGCCGAAACAGCGGCCGCGGATGGAGCGCTCGGCGCTGGCTGAACGGCGGTTGGCATTGGCGATGGGGCGAGGGGGGCCGCATGCGGAGGTGGAGGTGCGCGCGAGACGCGCGGCGTCGAGCTGGCGGTCGTCTTACGCGCACCGCTGGTGCCACGCGCGCCGCTGGCTCCAGCGCCCTTGGAGCGCGTCGCATCCGTACTCACGGTACTCGTGCTCTTGGTCGACGAGGCGCCCGAGCGCTTGGCTCCACCAGCAGCGCCGGCGGCGCGTTGTTGTTGTGCTTGCTGCTTGGCTTGCTGCTTGGCGGCTTTGGCGGTGGCCTTTGCTTGCCGCTTGGCCAACACCAAGCGCTGGCGCTCGATGGTTGGCATCTCAGTTTGGAGTTTCTCGCGTGCCATCTTCACCCACAAGGAATAGAACGTCACGGCGGCGTCGTTCGAGCTGCTGTTGATGATTGCTTTGAACCACGAGCCCTTGTACCACTTGACTTCAAACACGATCACACAGCGACAGCCACTGTGGAGGTTGGAATCGGTCCATCGAACGACACAAGGTGCGCGCACACACGCACAAGCACAAGAATGACGAACACAACAGTGTGAGTATCATGCGAGCAACAAGCAATGCTCTCGTATGCGATACATACTTTCCTTCCGGCACAATGTTCCAGTTAGTATCAACCGAGAATGCGTCTCCACTTGGTACATCAAGAGACCAATTCTGCGTCTGGAAGATCAGATGGCTGTGCAAGAAGGTGCTCGATAAGTAAGTCGTTCGACTTGGTGAGAGCGTTCGCTCAGTTGTTTGATTGTTCCTGTTGCTGCGGCTGCGGTGGCGACCACAAGCTTTCGTACTTTTCACTGACTCGTCGCATCAGTTGAACTTGCTTCACACGTGTTGATTTCGGCCCTGTAAGAGCATAGCGGGAGTTTGAATGAGTGAGTGAGAGTGAGTGAGCGAGCAAGAGAACTTGTGTGAATATTGAGTTGGTGAAGATTGAAGGCAGCCAATACCGATAGGATTATTGATTGGTACTCGAAAGTTAGCGACTCGTTCCATATGGCAAGGATTTTGGGCTTCGGAGAACGGTTCCACGTTCAAGTCTTGAAGAATAGCACCGTCAATCATCATTGGTCATCGGCCAAGTGGTGTTAAGCCACATACCATAGCACATGGACTTGTTCCATACTTGAACCCAGAATCCACACTCATCGCTCATGAACGCATGGTAGAACTGAGGAATTGATACCACAAATCACAGGCGCGTCGTTGTAGGTTAGGGCAAGGTGCATTCTAACGAGGAGATGGAACACACAAAGCACGCGAGATATTGGAGCATACTTCAGTGACAGAGAGCGGGAAGAACTCGTTGATATCCTTCTTGTCCGGGAGCTCATTTGGATTCTTAAAGTGTGTACACGCGAAACCCGACGGAGGTAGTGGTGCAGCTAAAAATCAAGAGCGAATCAATCCGCAAACAGAGGCAGAGAGAGATACAGAGGCTTACAGTAAGTACACTCACTCACTCACTCACTCACTCACTCACTCACTCACTCACTCACTCACTC
>ERZ778023.4088-NODE-4088-length-12878-cov-3.747173_pt1 | contig 12878 bp, 10 predicted proteins | sample MGYA00375753_ERZ778023 | MGnify/ENA primary metagenome ERZ778023 (study PRJEB29350, sample SAMN05389822) | bioreactor metagenome | isolation source: Ammonium sulfate bioreactor | place: South Africa: University of Cape Town | collected 2014-04-04 ...
CGCTTCACTTCGGACACGATGTCGTCGGGCGGATCGAAATAGCCGTGCAACGGTGTGTGCGAAATGCATTCGAGATGAATCGGCATCACTTAGGCTCCGGCAACTTGCTGCATGACGACGGCAGGGGCGTGATGCTTTGGCGCGTGCAACGGCGTTGCCTGCCGCACCGGATCATCGGAGAGCGCTACCTTGCCGGCTAGCGCGATCAGCGCGTCCGACACTTCCTGCGGGGCGCAGACACCCGCGACGAATCGATCGGGGCGCAACAGGACCACGGATTGCGAACGCGCACCGAACCAGTCCTTCAGTCGATTGAGTGGATCGCCGATCGCGATCACGCTCTCCGGCACGTCGTCGGTGTGCGCCATTTGCACGTCGGGCTTGGCCAGCACGAAGCGCACGCCCAGTGTCTCGGCAACGGCGCGCGCACGCGCTGTCAGGCCGAACGTCGGGTCGGCCCCCCATCCGAGCACGGCAAAGTGATTGCCGATGACGTCGTCGAGACGTTGAAGCTCGCCGGTCCCGGTGCGGACACTCGGCTGAATGAACAGACGCCCGACCGGCGAGCTGGCAAACGGGTCACGGCCATACACCCGGCGGCCGAGCCACGAATCGCGCTTCTCGCTCATCAGGCCCAGCAGGCGGCCCGGCGCCGAATTGCCCGAGCGCTTCAACAGGCGCGCCAGCCAGCCGCCGGTGGATGTCGAGGGGGGAAGCAACACCCCTCCCGCTTCGTAGCGCGGCATCGGCTTGAAACGCATTTCCACGAAGTAGCGCCTGACCGACGGAAACAGGTTGAAGCTGCGCACGAAGGCGTCACGGAAGCGCACGCCGAAGCGCGTGGTCGGTGCAAAGATGTCGCCCGCGACTTCGGAGAGGTGGATCATCGAGCGCGCATGTGGCCGACGCTCGGCGGTGTACGTGTCGAGCAGGCTCGGGAGACTCTGCCCCTTGATCACCATCGCAAGCTTCCAGCCCAGGTTGTTGGCGTCGCGAATGCCGCTGTTGTAGCCCTGGCCCTGCCATACCGGCATGATGTGCGCCGCGTCGCCCGCCAGCAGCACGCGATCCACGCGGAACGTTTCCGCAAGTCGCGCGTTGTGCGTGTAGACCCGCTTGCGGATGTAATCGACCCGGTCCGGATGCGCGACCACCTTGCGAATCAGCGCCGCCATGTTCTCGGGCCTGGAGAGTTCTTCTTCCGTCTCGCCCGGCATGACCATGAATTCGAAGCGGCGAATGCCGTGGGGCAGGGCGGCGGTAACGTATGGGCGCTCGTGATCGCAGTGCAGATAAACGTGAGGCGAGCCTACCGGGTCGTTACGCACGTCGACCACGATCCACTGGTTGGGCTTCGTGCGTCCTTCGAACGGCACCTGAAGCAGGCGACGAATCATGCTGTTGCCGCCGTCGGCGCCGACAACGTAACGTGCGCGAATCGTACGGACTTCGCCATCGCTCGTTCGCGTGCTCAGCGTCACCCCCCGAGCGTCCTGCGCGAGCGCCTCGACGCCGTGCCCGAAACGCACGTCCACATGCGCGAAGCGCTCGAGCCCCTCGAACAGCACCCGATCGGCGAGCGGTTGAATGAACGCGTTGCGGCGCGACCAGCCGAATTCGTCGGTACGCGGCTCGATCGACGCGAAGCAGTGACCATCGCTCGTGACAAACCGCATCCAGTGATCGGGGGTCGTATGCGGAAGCAGAGCGTCGGCAAGGCCGACGGCCTGGAATACACGCAAGGCCTCGTCGTCCAGACCGATGGCGCGCGGGTAATCGATGAGTTGATCCAGCTTTTCCAGGATCGTGACGCGCACGCCTTGCAAGCCGAGAATATTCGCGATCATCAGCCCAACCGGGCCGGCTCCGACGATGGCCACGTCCGTCGTGATGTCGGCACTGGTGTCAGCCACGGCACTGGCGGCTTTGTCGAATGTACTCATGTGTCTCGCTCCTTTTTTGAGCGCGAGCGCGCCCCGCACGCCGGTCTGGCGCGTTCGAATGGCGTGCTGCGTTCGTTGATTCCGTCGCGGCTCGTGTCGTCCGCTAATCGTTGGGCCGGGGTCGGTCGTCGAGCGAGGCGTCTTCGACGACACTCGCTCACACCGAAAAGAAGGTGTCTCCGCTAGCGCTCTGATTTTTCGATGAGTCTAGGCAGGTCGCGAAAAGCGCTCAACAATTTCGTCGAAATGTGCATAGAATGCACATCATTGATTTTAAACACGATTTCATGAGCAAATATCCGAACGTGCGCGGGCTATCGCGCGGCCTGCTGGTACTGCGGGCGCTCAACGCGATGGCGCGGGGACGCGCGACGCCGCAGCAGTTGAGCGAAGCGACGGGACTTCACCGCACCACCGTGCGAAGACTGCTGGAGACATTGCTGGAAGACGGATTCGTGCGACGCAGCACCTCCGACGATACCTTCCGACTGGCGCTCGCGGTGCGCTCGCTCAGCGAGGGCTTCACGGACGACGAACGCATCGCGACCGTCGCACCGCCGATCATGGGGAAGTTGATGCAGCGTGTGGTGTGGCCCTCCGATCTGACCACTCCCGACGGCGACGCCATGATCATCCGCGAGACGACACATCGTTTCAGCCCGTTGTCGTTTCACCGCGCCATGGTCGGGCGGCGCCTGCCGATGCTGTTCACAGCTGCCGGGCGGGCATACTTCGGCATGTGCCCGGAGGCGGAGCGCGAGGACATTCTCGATTTGCTGCGAACGGGCGCGGGCGGGGAGTTGCAGCAGCGGTTTGCCGGCGACGACGCGTTCATCCGCAATCTCGTGCGACAGACGCGCGAGAACGGCTTCGGCTCGAATCATGGCGACTGGCGCGACCAGCGCAAGATCGGCGCGGTAGCGGTCGCCATTGTGTCGGAGGGACGTGTGCTGGCGAGTCTTAACGTGATCTATCTCGATCAGGCTGTGAGCCCGGCCGAGGCCGTGCGGCGGTTCGTGCCGCCGCTGCAGGAGGCGGCGGCGGAGATGGCGGAAGCCGTGGCGCCGGCCGCCCCGGTGCATGCGGCGTCCGCTGACGATTAAGCGCCACCGCTCGCCGTGGCTTGGGCCTGGACGTCGATCAATTCACGCCAGCCCGGACGACGGCCCTTCTCGTCGGGCACGCCAGGCGCTGAAGATGAAAACGCCGGCTGAGGCGTTCGCGTTAGCCGCTTGACCCGTGCTGGCTCCGCTGGGTCATTGCACCTCAGCGGAACAGCCAGCCGGCGACCGCCTTCGTGTAGCGCGGCATCACCACGTAGACCATCAGCAACACGATCACCGCGGAACCGGCCATCCGGGCGACGATCGACTCGCCGGGGAAGGGCCACAAGGCGAATACCGGCCCGAGCAGCCAAGGCACCAGGACCGACAAGGGAAAGATTGCAGACCACGTCACCAACCACTGCTTCCATGGCGTGGCGGGCTTGTGCGCAGGAGGCTCGAACCAGAATTCCAGTCCCGTGCGGATCTGGTAGCGATCCCCCTTCGGCAAAAAAGGCTGCATACGCTTCAGGAATTCGCGGCGTTCGGCAGACTCCATCCAGCGCGTGAGGTTTTCAAAGCCGTCAAAACGAATGATCACCACATAGGTGTGCTGCTGACCGAGGGGCCGGATCACATCGGTGGAAAGATAGCCCTCGAAGCGCTCGCAAGTCTTTCGGATGTCGGCGAGCCATTGCTCGTAGCGATGCGTCGCTTCGGGAATGATCTCGTGGGTAATGATGCTCGTGACGATGTCGCTGGGCTCGCGGGTCATGATAGGTAACGCGCAGGGCGTGATGGGGAGAACGCCATCATCAAATCACAGTCCAGCGGGCTCACCAATAGCACAAAGGTGTGCCGCGCCCGACGCGCGTGAGATAGACGTGCACATCGCGAGCCGTGAACGGCTGATTGACGCCCAATCGGGGGGAAGCGCATTCTAGCGAATCGTCCGAGGCGGGCAGCCCGGGCGGTTAATACCAAGTGACGATGGCGGCGCCGGCACAGAGCCATTAGTCTTTCTTGTGATCGGCCGTCAGGCGTTGTAGCACAACACCCGACGCCCTCCAGCACCGTCGGCACCTCGCGTCGCAGATGGCCGGCGAGCGGTGCCGACACACTTGGTGCGGCCGCCACGGTGGCGGCCCGCGGTGCAAATGCAGCCCACGCCGGTTTCAACCCGAAGTTGCCCTCGCTATTCCGCCATTCCTTCCTCGGAGCGCAGACGATGAATACGATCACCACCCAAGACGGCACGCAAATTTTCTATAAAGACTGGGGGAGCGGCAAACCCGTGGTCTTCTCGCACGGCTGGCCGCTCAATGCCGACGCCTGGGACGCGCAGATGCTTTTCCTGGTGCAGCACGGTTGTCGTGTCATCGCGCACGACCGTCGGGGGCATGGGCGTTCCAGCCAGTCGGCGCATGGCAACGATATGGATACCTACGCAGACGACTTGGCGTCGCTGCTGGACTCGCTCGACATTCAGCGCGCTACGCTGGTGGGTCACTCGACCGGTGGTGGCGAAGTCGCGCACTACATCGGCCGGCACGGCACCCAGCGCGTCGCACGCGCGGTACTGATCGGCGCGGTGCCGCCGATCATGGCCAAGTCGGCCGCCTATCCGAACGGCTTGCCGCTTGAGGTGTTCGACAACATCCGCAAGAGCGTGGCAGACAATCGCTCGCAGTTCTACAAGGACCTTGCGGTGCCGTTCTTTGGTTTCAACCGTCCGGATGCCAAGGTGTCGCAAGGCACCGTCGACGCGTTCTGGGCGCAGGGCATGACCGGCAGCATTCTGGGCCAGTATCTGTGCGTCAAGGAATTCTCGGAAGTCGACTACACGGAAGATCTGAAGAAAATGACGATCCCGACGCTGATCCTGCACGGCGACGACGACCAGATCGTCCCGATCGGCCATGCCGCCGAGCTGTCGGTCAAGATCGCCCCCAACGCCAAGCTCAAGGTGTACAAGGGGGCTTCCCACGGCATGTGCGTGATCAACGCCGATCAGGTCAACGCCGACCTGCTGGCCTTCATCAACCCGTGAGCTTGCTGGGCGTTCTGATCAGCGTGTGTTAACCGAGGTGCTCTATGGCTCCCCTCCCGCCGTCGCCGGATATTTCATCTGCCGTTGCTCGCAAGACGTGTTCGCTACCGAGTTGGATCTACTGGCTCGCGCTGTTGCTATTGTGCAGCGCTTACCTGCAAGGCGGCATCGACAAGGCGATGGATTTCCCGGGCGCCATCGCCGAGATGCGGCACTTCGGTTTGTCGCCGGCCGCGCCGATGGCACTGGCCGTTATCGTGCTTGAAATCGGCGCGTCACTGTTGATCCTGACGGGCCGGTGGCGGTGGTTGGGGGCGTTGGCGTTGGCCGGATTTACGCTGGCAGCGTCGTGTCTCGCCAACCGGTTCTGGGCCGCGCCTCCCGAGGCGCGGCTGATGCTTGCCAACGGCTTTTTCGAGCATCTCGGACTGGTGGGCGGATTCGTCGCCGTCGCTTGGTATGACCTGAGCGCAAACGTTTGCCGAGGATCGTGATGACACGCTTTCGCTCGTCTCATTTGACGTGAGGCGTCTCGTCGGGGGAGCGGGTAAGGTGATCCCGGTGCCCGAGCAAGGCGAACGCCGTATCCTGATGCCGTTCATGCGGTCGTTACGAGGTCGCCGCCCCGACGAGATGTGTCCTATGAGCGCAGGCGCGCCAGCTTATCGGCCACCACCGCCCGCACCACCGGCACCGCCACCCACCCCACCGCCAACCCCGCCGCCCATGCCGCCGCCCATGCCGCCGCCCATGCCGCCGCCCATGCCGCCGCCCATGCCACCGCCCATGCCACCTCGGCCGCCGGTACCGCTGCCGCGCGCCGGAGGCATATCCGGCAGCGTCACGCCGCGCTCGCGCGCGCGCTCCTGCATCTGGCGGTGATGTTCCAGTCTCAGGGCCTCACGCTCGCGCACCGTCTTGGCGGCACGCATCTTGGCGCGATACTCGTTACGCTCGCTCGGCGTCATCAACTGGCTGCCGTAGATGGTGTCTCGCGACTGCGTTTGTGTCCGGTCTCGGGTTCTGTCTTGAAGCAGGTCTTTGTCTTTCAGACGGTCTCTGTCCTGAAGCTGATCCTTGTCCCGCAACTGGTCTTTTGTCTGGTCCTGAGCTACGGCGACTCCCACGGTTCCGCCCAGTAGCAAGGCGAGGGTTGAGGACAAGGCCAACGAGGCAATCAATTTGCGCGATTTCATGGTGTTCTCCAATCGTTGTATGCAGGGCAATTCCTGCCGGGTTACGAAACTACCAATGCGATTGCGACGAGCGACGGCTTTCCAACCACGTCTGATGCTCCTGAACGTGATAGCCGCTCACCCCTCTGCGCTTGCGCGACGGCCGCAATGGCATGCGCGCATATCGATACGACGGCCATTATTTCGTCGGCCAGACGTGGCATGCTTACTTCCTCGGCGCGGACGTCGCGGCGAGCGCCATTCGTTGTTGCTCTGCAATCTGGGCAATCTGGTCCGCCTGTGTGTCGTTCATCCTGGCGCACAGAAGGAATCCGATTTTCATGACGGCTCCGGCGGTGACCGGTGCCTTGGCCACCAGGCCCAGCAACGTGCCGGCCAGTTCCGGATTCGGTGCGGGCTTGATCAGTTCGCTTTGCAGGTTGCCCATCAAATATGGCGCGGCGATCTTGCCGCTGGCGGCCAGCGCCGGATCGACCTCGCCGCGCGCCGTGTTCAAGCGCAACAGATTGCTGCCACTGAATTGCTGCGCGGCTGTCATACCCAGCGATACGCCTTGGCAGCGCGGCGAACTGTCGAGCGAATTGCGCACGTTGACCGCCGGACCACCCCCCGGGCCCGGTATGAAGTCGGACGTGTCACCGGTCGTCGGGGTGGTTGTCTCGGTTCCCGGGTCGGGCGGCGTCAATGGATCATCCGGGTTGGACCACCCGCCCCAGTAACGCAGGCGCGTGCGGCCCACGTCCTCCAGGCGGGCCGCTCCACTGCCGTAGCGGCCGACCCCCTCGGGCACCTGCCCATTGCCACGTATGCCGCTGCCGCCGCCGAAGCGCTCAGCACCTGGCGAGGGATGAGATGTGGCGCCCTGGTGTTGGCCGCTTTCGTGACCCTCGTGTCCGTAGCGCGTGCCATGGCCTTTTTCCACGGTCCCCCCGGTTTCCCCGCCTGCATCATGTCCGCCACCGCCACGCCCACTGCCGCCGCCGTTATGGCCACTGGCACCGCCGCCGCTGTCATGCCCTCCGCTGCTGCCGCCACTGTCGTGGCCGCCACCTCCGCCGGCGTCTTGCGCGTTGGCGAGCCCGATCACAACAGAGACGATTGGCGTGCCAATGCGCTCCGGCGCGAGCAGAGATGTGCCGATTGACGCCATGGCAAGCATGGCGACCCGGACCTTATGTTTCATGATGGCGCCCATATCTCGTGGCTCGAACGTTCAATGGCGAATGACGCGACCAACTGCGCGCGGCGGCGATCAGCCATGCGCTTCCGCAATCGCTGCGCGCACTGCTTCTGCAATGGCACCCAGTTCGGCATCCGATACACCAGTGGGTAGCGTCAGCGTCATGATCTTGTTGATGGCGTCGACAGTTGCGGTACTGACCGGCAATGTCTTGTCGGAAGCCGTGCCAATGAACACCGCAGCAAGAAGGAGCGCACGGGTCGCCGACGTGCTTGCGTCGTAAGTTCCCGAACTGCTGACGATCTGACCGGTGGTCAGCAGATTTTTATAGAGCGCCAGGTTTTGTAGTGGCGAGTCGACCATGACAACCGACGTATCGGTGAACGTCTGCTTGACTAACGTTTGCAGCGCCGCGACTTTCTGATCCATGGTGAGCGCGGCGTTGTCTGCGATCGCCAGAACCTGGTTATAGAACGCCGGTTGCATGCTGGAGAGCGCATCGGCCAGCGAGCGGTCAAGCACATGAGACGGCGCGCGGGCTACGTTCAGGCGACCCAGTTCAAGATCCGAAGGAATGCCTTCCTGCGCCCAAGCCGGTTTGCCTCCTTGAGTGCCCGGGGCTGGCTTGGAGCCTCCGCCGCCGTACTTCGGCCCTTTCGCATCGCTGTCGGCGCTCGGGCCGCCTTGGCCGGAACCGCTTGAACCCGCATCAGTTGATGAGCCGCGCTTGCCCTTGTTGCCGCGCTCGGCGCTTGGCCCGCCCGCGCCCTTCGGTGTGCCGCTCTGAGCATGCGCGGATGAGATTGGCGCCAGTGACGCCAGCCAATTCGGGGCGGTGCTGCTGACACTCATGACCATGCCGAGCGACGCTGCGGTGGCAATGGCGATTCTGGTCATGGATAGGGGTTTGGTGGACATGAATTTCCTCTCGTTGCATGGATATGGAAGTGCGCCGATTAACGTGATCAGGGCCGAATGCACTCGTGTCGACCTGTATTGCTCGACTACATTTTTGCAGCTTGCACGCTGCGGATATTGATGCGCATCAAGGGCATTGCATGCAGCCGAGCGGCGCGGATGGCGTTTGTCTGAGGCAACCCGAAGTCCGATGCGCAGCGTCGCATTTATGCGGCAGCGTGCCGGCGGATTCGGTGCCGGCGACGCATAATTCGCAGGGGTGGATCAGTGCGAAAAGGGGATGACCACGCGGGCCATCACCGTGTACTGATTGAAATTCTCGGTCGGGACGCTTGAATTGAGTCGTCGTGCGGTCACGCTCAGGTCGAGCAATAGATTCCGATGAAAGCGGTAGCTCATCCCCAATGTGGCGCCGTAGTAGTCGTCGCTGCGGGGAATGCCTTTATAAGCGACGTGGGACAGCGAGCCGGTGCCCCTGACGGTCAGTTTTTCCGTCAAGCGTTGCTCGACGCCGAGCGATGCGTAAGTGTTCAAGTAGCTCGACGACACCAGCAACACGCTGGGCGACGGTGTTGACGTGACGGTGGTTTCCTCGACCGTTCGGTCGAGATAGGCCGACACAGTGGTGCGATCGGTCGGTACCCATTGCAGCGCGGCGCCTACCACGGGCGCGGTGACGTCGACGAATCGCGGATCTCGATAATCCTGTCGCAGCCACCCGGCGAATGCATCGAGTTTCAATACGCGAGGAATGTTCCATCGGACGCCGGCCAGATAGCGCATCCCGGTCGAGTCGCGCTCATAGCCGAGATCGTCGACCGAGCTGTTGTAGTACCGGTTGTCGAAGGCGATCTGAACGTAGGGCTCGATGCGTGGCGTGACCTCGTATCCGACGCGCACGCCGCCGGTGTACTGCCAGCGGTCGCGGTCGCTATTGTTGATGATGTTGACGGCGCCGCTGCTGGTGAGGAAGTTGACGTTGTTATAAGTGAGCTGCTGTGCCGTACCCGCCACGCGCACCGAGACCCGACCGAACTGATGAAACACACCGCCATACAGGCGCAATTGATGGTATTGGGTGGGTGTCAAACCGTTCCGCGCCGAGGGCGACTCGCGGTCTTCGTGCTCTTGCGAGAAATGCACGCCACCGTAGACGTTGGTATTCGCGCTGAAGTCGTAGCGGCCTTCAGTGCTTAAATGGAAATCGTTCGAATTCTCCGACGTGTAGGTCGAGTAGCGTGTACTGTCCAAAGACGCGTGAAAATCCAATTCATGCTTGGCCCAGTTCGATTCGGCCCGGATCGCCGGAGAGAAGATCCAGGCCCGGTCGCTCAGGCGAGTGTCGTTCGGCGAAAAGTAGACATTACTGTCATACATCCACGAGGTGGCGAGCTCTGGATAGATCAGGAACGATCCGAGCGAGAACGGTGCGCCAGTGGCGCTCGCCGGGCTGGCCGGTGTGGGGATGCGATCCGGGGCCTTGCCCGGAACAGCGTTATCGCTGGGTGCTTGCGGTGGCAGGCTGGGCACCTGAGCCGCGGGCGATGGCGGTTCGCCGGTGGGCGATTGCGCCACTTTGTCCTGGGCAAGCACCGGGGATGACCACACCAGAGCCGTGGCAATCAGGGACAGCAGATTGCTGTGCCGCAAGCGTAGCCGCGCCGGCGCCTCGGCTCGCCGCATGACACCGTCGTGCCTTAATGGCTTGCCAGCCCTCGTTCTTGCTCGCCCAAATTGCATGTTCGCCTCTCTGAACCCATGTTATGGTCATGTGCGCTATCCAGCATGCGCATGTCGAATCCGACTCTTGGTCGAGCATAACCATGGCTTTGGCGAGGGACTTTGACATTATTCAAATAGTTTTGACATATTCATGCGTGTTGCGTAATGGCCTCAATCGTCGTTCTCCGCTGGATTGTGGGTACCCAATGCACTGATGCAGACGCATACGCGCGGGATGGCCCCCTGCCCAGCGGGGGCCCATCAACGACATTCATTGTGCCGTCTGCCGCAGCGACTTCGTTGCTTGCCTGACCCACATCCGGTCAAGCGCCCAGACCGCGAGCATCGTCGCGCCCATCAGCGGAAACACGACGCCCAGCACGACCAGGGACACGATCCAGCCACGCATGGGAACGCGCATCGGCATTCGCGTGGGTGCGCCCAGCGAGCGAGACGGGCGGCGTATCCACCACATCGCGGCGCCTGTGGCTGCCATGGCGAAGAGCCCCATCGAGATCAGCGCGCATAGCCATTGATTTGCGGCGCCGAAGTATCGGCCCATGTGCAGCGACGTGCCATATGAGATCGCCTGCGCGACGCCGCCATAGGCGTCGTAATCGATGTCGCGCAGCACCGTGCCGCTGTACTGGTCGATGTGCAGGGTGCGTTCGTCGCGCGGATCAGGCGGGAAGTAAGAAACGGTGTAGACGCCATCGGCGCGCGACGGAACGACCAGGCTGTATCCGGTGCTCACGCCCTTGCTCGCCGCGATTTCCATCACACGATCGATGGGCAGCGCACCCTGAGCGTCAAGTTGAGCGATCGTCAGCCCGTTCTTGGCGCCACCGCCACCGTGGGCGGCATGTTCGTCGGCGGCGCTTGCGCCGCCGGCTTGAGACGAGGCGCCCATGCCTTGCATTCCGATCATCTCCGGATCGCCGTGATCGCCGTGCATGGCGACCATCTCGAGCGCTGGCACCTTCGAATTGGGCACCGTCGTGTCGCCCACGGCCCACGGCATTTGAGCGATCGGTAGATCATCCATCTTTGTCGGCATGCGCGAGCGTACCGGTGCTTCGCCCCACGCGCCGGCAGGATAGCCCATGCCCGCTTGCGTCGCGATGGCCTTGAACTGCTTGCCCCACGAGCCCGACCAAGGCAACCCGGTGAGCACAAACGCCAGTCCGCCCGCCGCGAGCCAAAGGCCCGCGACGCCATGCAGATTGCGCAGCAGAGGCCGGCCACGCAACTGAAGTCGCGGTTTAAGCGCACCCGCCCATGTCGCGCTGCCGCGCGGCCACCACAGCGCCACGCCAGTCGCCAGCATGACCAGTGTCCAGCAACCGGCCAGCTCCATGAGCAACTCCCCCGGTTTGCCGAGCATCATCGCGCGATGCAACTGGCGCACTTGCTTCATCAGCCGATGCTCGACACTGAGCGTGCCTAGCACCTCGCCCGAATACGGGTTGACGTACACACTCTCGCGCTCGCCGCCGGGTAGGCGGAAAATGAATTCCGCGCTTCGCGCCGGGTCGCGATTCACCTCGACCGAACTGATCGTGGCGCCTCGCGGCAGCGATGCCGCAGCACGTTTCATGAGCGTTTGCTCAGTCAGGCGAGGTGCCTGCGACGCGGCAACGACCATACGGTCGTGATACAGCCACGGTTCAATCTGTGGTTGAAAGACGTAGATCGTTCCCGTGACGGCCAACACCATGAGCCAGGGCATGACGAACAGCCCGGCATAGAAGTGCCAGCGCCACAGCGTGCGATAGCGCCTGGCGGCCTGATTGGGCGGCACGTCGCGCATCGGCGTGAAAGATTTCCCCATGATTCGTGATCTCCTTGGCCTGCGATTCAGATGGCGAACTTGCCTTCGATGAAGAAGGTGCGGCCAGCGTAAGGGTGATAAACGAAGTAGCGCGTGTCGAACAGGTTGTCCACGCCGATGCCGATCTGCGTGCGTGCAGTCGGTTTGTAGGTGAACTTCGCATCGACGACGGTATAGGTGCTCGTGCCGCCAAACGTGTTCGGATTGTTGTCGCTATTGGTCAGCGTGTTGTACTGACGGCCCGAGTAACGAATCGCGCCGGTCACTGCCGTCTTCGCATTGAAGCGGTAGGTCGCCACCAGATTCGCGCGCCACAGCGGAATCCGATAGAAGTACTTGCCAACTGACGCTGGATTATTCGTATTCGCCATGATCTTCGACTGCGTGTACGTCAGGCCGGCGGCGATGTCGAGGCCTTGAAAGAGGACGTCCTGACCGTCGAAAGCCGTATCGATACCGCGCGAGCGAACCTTGTCGATGTTCTGGAAGTTCGTGACGTTGGGGAACACGGTCGTATTTGTCTGACTGAAGATCGTGTTTTTCACGTCGTCCTGGAACAGCGAAACGCGCACCTTGCCGACCTCCAGTTGCCACTCGGCGCTCAACTCCTTCGCGAGATCGTCTTCTGGGCGCAGTCCCGGGTTGTTGTTGACGATGTTCGTGCCGGTGATCGAGCCCTGGAAGAGCTCGGAGACGGTCGGGAACCGGTAGGCGCGTGCGATGGATGCGCGCAGCGTCAGGTCTTGCGTCGCCGCGAACGCTAGCGACAGCTTCGGCGAAAAGTGGCTGTCGGACGATCCCGCATACGGCACCGTCAGGCGGCCGAGCGTGCGTGCCCCAGAATAGGCGCGCCAATCTTCGTAACGCAGACCTGTGGTCAGTTTCCAGCGCGGCAGGAACTGCCATGTGTCCTGGGCATACAGTGCCTGCGTGAGCGTATTGCCCCCGAACGCATTGGCGAGCGACGTATCGTTTCCGTTGACCCATGCCGACGT
>ERZ778023.4099-NODE-4099-length-12826-cov-27.184324_pt1 | contig 12826 bp, 5 predicted proteins | sample MGYA00375753_ERZ778023 | MGnify/ENA primary metagenome ERZ778023 (study PRJEB29350, sample SAMN05389822) | bioreactor metagenome | isolation source: Ammonium sulfate bioreactor | place: South Africa: University of Cape Town | collected 2014-04-04 ...
ATGCATTTTTAGAGCGAATTTTTCGCATATAACCCTTTCTTTCAGAAAAGGGAATTATTAATTTTATTTTTAAAAAGTAAAGTGAAACTCGGACAAGATCGGGCGAGAAAAAAATTGCTTATTTTACGTTCTTGTTGTTAAATGCAAACGTCGCCTAATATTGTTTCGATATTGAACAATACTTTTCTGAAATTCTTTCTTGTAAAATTTTGAGGGTGAAATAAATATAATAAAAGTAATCAATGGTGGAATTAATGAAATAAAATATGCAATAAGAAATAACCAAGCATCATTTGCTGATTTCATACACTTGGATAAAAATATAATAATAAGACGTGGTAATTCAAGAATAATTAAGACAATTGGAGCAATTAATAAATGTTTATGTTCAAGAAATTGTTTTCGTAGAATTTCTCTATAATTTCGATGAGTATGAAGATCAGATTGTTGACGAGATTTTTGTCTTATTAAAATAATTGTCGAAATCAAATTAACAATAAATGGACCAAAAAAATGAAAAATATGTATAATAGAATTGTAGACTTTTAAAATAAATGAATAACTGGTAACACACCATGTTCGTTTTATATCATCAGTATAATTTTCTTCATCAATTAAACGTCGATAAATTGGATCATGAACATAAGTACCAACGATGACAATGGAGAGAATACCAATAACAAATTTCGCTGCTTGTTTACTTTTTCTTTTACTAAATCGAGCACCTTTAATTGCAGTAAATGCTCGTTCAGCAGCTACACATGCATTTAACCATTGATCCATAGAAAGACAAATTCGCAAAAGAAAATCAAGTGAATGACATTGAATTTTTAAGAATGATCTATTCGATATCATTGCCATTTGTGTAAAGAGAAGAATGAAAAATTTCAATCCAAATATTATTATTATCAATAGAGTTGTAATTGATGAACCTAATAAATATATTCCACAACCAACTTCACGTACAATTTTTTTCTTGAATGTTATTAAAGTAAGAACACCATTAATTACTCCTGTTACAATAAAGATAATAGTCAATGTTATACTCATTTTTATGATAGATAGTTGTTGATGAACAGATAAATTTGGTAAAATATGATAGCCTAGAATAGCATCAAGTGATAAACCAAATCCACTTGTACTAAATTGACATCGATGACCATAATAGCATGAAGGACAAATACATAAAGATTTTGTTGAACATTTTGGTTTATCTTGAAGACATTGAGCGCCATTTTCACATTCATTTTGACCTAAACAATCAAATATTTGATTGTGATCAAATTTAAAACAATTTGCTAAACGTTTTTGACCAAATTGATAACACAAACAAAGATGAACATCATCATAAAAACAAGAAAGATTTAATGATTGATTTAGACATGGTAAATGATAATATTTAATACGACGAATTAAATTCCATTGAAGAAATGTTTGATTAAATAGTTCACTAATGTTTGGACAACGATCTAATGAAATAATAGTTTTATTAATCTTTGCTGATTCATGATAATCTTTTTGTACAATAGTTAAATAATAATTCTTATTGAGAAGTTCAGTAAAAACAAGATGAAATGGTTCTGACCAATAAACAGTAACTGAATCTTCTTTAACAGGTATTGTTCGAAAAGTAGTTGCTCGTATGGTAAAAGTCTCTAATTCATACCACTTAACCACTTGAATGAAGTGAATAAATATAGATTGTGTTAGTGTAATATCTTTTCCAAATGATAGAATAAGTTGATTATCAGATATATTACAATAATCACCACGAAAACCTTTCGAACAAATACATGCAAATTCTTGCTTAAATATCATGTAATCATCATTCCAAGTAACTACAGATCCATTTTGACATGATGAATTAATATCTGAGGGTGATATTGTATTAGTAAGAAGACATCGAGGACCAAATTTATTTTGAGGACAAATACATATTGATCGATTGTTTGCTGCTATACCGATGCATAATGAATCAGACGAACATGTACAATTATATTGAATAGTACAATATTTACCAGACCATCCTTGATCACATTGACAAAAAGTTAGATTTTGTGGATGATTTACATATTTGATACATTTCCCATGTTTACATTTATCATTAGAACAACTTCTAAGATTATTATCATCGGGTCGTGGAATATGTACAATGAATGCAAGATAATGAACTGGTAAAAATGGAAAAGTAATATTTAATAAAACACTTCCTCGATAAATTAATGAAATTTTTTCATAAAAGTCTATATGTATAACATATTGTTTTTTTGGATCTTTTGGTCGAGTTGAATAAAGTAAATATTGATTAAATTTAAGATTGCAATGTTTTATTGATAAATAAGTGATTTGTTCATATGAATGAATAATTCGTTGATCACTATCATCAATAAGTGAAATAACAATTGCAAATAATGTTTGCCAAGAAGCTGATGGTGCTTGAAATTGAATATTAAGATTGATTCGTTGATTTTGATATTCACATTGATTACCATAATAACTAGGTGGACAAAGACATGTGTCTGTTGTTAAGTTATTTTTATTATTTAACCAAATGCGTAAATTAAGACCACGATGACAGCGAGATTGAAATTGATCAAGTGTTTCAATGACAGATAAACTTGATGTTAGACTATTTTCCATGGTTTTCATTGAATTTTGAACTGATTCGATCTTTTTATTGAATATAAAATCGATGATGTTCCAATCTCTTGTAGGCAAACGATAGTTATATAAAAACTTCTCCACATTAGATGTTTGATTAGATGTACAAAACTGTTCATCATCCCCATGTTCACAATCGTTATTTCCATTGCACAAAGCTGACTGAGAGATACATAAATAAGGGCTATAATTCATGCAATAATAACTATCTTGTCTATTCGACATAGGTGGTTTTGATTGTATTCTTGGTCCACACAATTGTGGTTCATCAGTTCCACCAAGGCAATCAATATTTCCATCATTTATTTTTATAATTGATAAACATATTAATTCATTTGTATTAGGTAAAACACATAAATGATGATTTGAAGAACAATTTAATAATTGAGATGTATTACAACCAGCTTCATCAGCACCATTCGGACAATTCCATATCTTATTACAACGAGTATAAATATTATTACATTCCCATTGTTGACATTCAGTTTCATCTGTTTCAATTCGTCCTGTAGTATTAAGTGGAAATAGATCAATAAAACCATCACAAATATGTTGAAATATAATATTTCTTTTCAGATAAGTAATAAATCCATCTTCATCTTCACACCATACGTCGTCAATGTAATCATACCCACAATCACACATATCATCTTTGACTAATCTTTGATGAATATATTTATTCGATGTTCGACATTTAAAACGAGTTTTATCTAAATGTTTAATAATATTAGTAGTATTGATTAAAGTAATATTTTCATCATCTTGATGTGGGCAATCATTAATAGTATCGATAAGACGATCGATTGAAATACATTTAGATGAACGAATACATGAATACATATTTGATCGGTTACAAATTGTAGAATTATAGTTAAATGGTAGATGATAAGATTTAAGCTGGTCATATAATTTATAAATACTTGATGAATGTAATTTATTCACTGGAAAATACGAAAAGATCCATTCATCTAAAATTTGTTTAGCATGAATACATGGCACATTATTGAATTCTATTTTTGGCATATTCATAAAAACATCATCATATTGTGTTGTATTATAACATATATAAAATGATAGCATAGATAAATTGGTCCAATTTTGAAAATCAATTTTTCTATAAGCAAAATAAATATTAGTAAATAAAACTGGAAAATTGGGAAAGTATAGCATAGGTGGACAACGATTTTGAATAATATTGACACATATAATATCTTGACAGACAGTTTCACAAGATAAATTCTTCGAATTTGTCAAACCAAAAAGACATTCCAATGCTGACCAACAATCTTCATGTATTAAACTATCTTTCTCCATATACATAAATAATAATAGCATGTCTAGAGGTTTGCTCTTAAAACCATTTGCTAAGATTGGATCTTGATATAATAAATTTTCACACATAACTGATGGCCCATCAAATCGATAGCAGGGAACAAAACCAGATGCATATGTGAAAATTAAGTCAGAGAAATCAATACAATCAGCGTAGATATGGTTCTCGTTATAAAATGATTTTGGTATACATTGTCCATTACGACATCGATATTCATTATCTTCACATTGATTCACTTCAAGTTCCCAACAATATTCTTCATCAATTCCATCATCAAGACAATTGATTTGACCATCACAAATTTCTCTCCAATCTAAGCATATAGATGAAGGACCATGATTGCATTTTATAAGCGTATAACAAGTTGAAACAGTTGGATCATATTTATCACTATTATAGAAATCTTCAACGATCTTCTGTAAAGATGAATGATGAGAATAATGATAATACAATTCATATTGACATTGTGGACCAAATCTTGGCATTGTACAATTATAAAATACATCTGTATTTGTTGTTGTTGATTGATATAAATAGAATTGATAACGTTCAATAAGATCGATTGGTGCTGACCAAAGATATAATTCATAACTAGTAATGTTTTCTTTCGATAGTTGAGCAAAAGTAAATTTTGAAAATAAGTCATCTTCTTCAATCTTAAATTTTGATGGTAATTCACTCATACAATAAGGTATCATTCGAGAACCCCACCTTTGTTGCTTTTCGGGGGTAAGAGCATGCAAACAATTATGTTGTAATGCATGATGACTTTCACTTACTTCATCTGTATAATAAAGATTAATTTGTGGTATAGCAAAAATAGAGTGTATGATAAAAATATATAAAAGATATTCGAAATGAAACATGTTTTAGTTATAATATAACTAAAAAAATAAAACAAATTCTAACTGATTATATATTTTTAATGTTGTTTTAGAATATTCTAAATATATTATTGCACTGTTATCAGAGTGTATGATAAAATAGAAAAAAACATTATTTATTCCTGCTAGGTAAGTGCAATTACTAACTGTTGATGTAAATCTAATTAAAATAATAACAGATGTTATTAGTTCGGAATAAATTCCTGATTTTGAGTATGCATACTCTACTACGGCCATTAAAATTTTCTCATCCTTCTGTCATATGATTTCATAGTTAGAGAAATATCTTTTATTATTAAATTTTAGTTAAATTCAATAGACAAAATTATGCTTGACAGTAAATTTCGCGTATTTTTGTTTTTCGTTCTATTGTTGATAATTCTTTTTCTTCCAATGTTTTATATAAATGGCAAGATTTTTTAACTGGTGCAACATAACGCATTTATTGCAACATCAATGGTAACTTCAGATACAAGAATATCTCGACTAGGCATGCACCAAAACCAAAACTTTTAGTTTTGAAGGCATTGGTTTTTATATAGTTTTAGTTTTGGTTTTGTCTTATTGAAAAAACAGTTGATTTCGAAATTGAATCTGATTATTTGAAATAAATGCCTACCATAATATAGTATACCAATGAATAGTAAACGTTTTTGTGTATTCAAAAAGTGAGTTCACTCTAGAATCGGTTAGATTGTCAGGAAATTTTGTATATAGAATGATTTCATCAATATCTCACTCGAGTTCGAAGATAAGAATGATTCGTTAAGAAATAGCTTAGATATAGTAAAAAATATCATAATTTCAGTGCGTTTTATCGATATGTTCGCTAACATTTTCTTTAAAACAAAACTACTAAGCTAAATTTTTGATATATTATACAACTTTTAATCCTTGAAAAACTGGGAAGAAAACATCGAGAAAAAATAGATATCTTCAAGATGATCCAAAGTCTCAAATGCAAATTTCGTTAGATACCCAAAAGAAAGTTGAGTGAATAGTACATTAAATCGTATTATATTGATGAGAATATCTATCTAGTAATAATCAGAACTCTATTTCAGATGAAATCACATAAAAAGTTTGCAGAAAAATTCAAGTAAAAACTTTGGTCTACTATTCATCTGAATCTTACTGGTGGATACGATCCGAAAAGAAATGATGACTTAGATCTATCAGTTCAAAATAAATTTGATGAACCAAAAACAATGGATGCCAACACAACATACATTTGCAAAACTGCAGATGACTGTGCAAAATTATTTTATCAGTCAACAATACGAACACTAATTCAGAATGAACCGATACTAAATGAAATACGGACTGAATTATTCGATCCAACAGTAGTCAATATTCAACAGTGTTCCAATAATCAAGATCAATCCATAACATGTCAAAATGGTTATGGATGTCATGGATCCGAGATAATCGAGGATAGCAAGACTGATTATGAAGGAGAATGTAGAAATGCCAGTACAGTGACGATATTCCCTCGTCTATATTTTAGCATCACACTTGTACAAGGTGATTCATCTCTTTCAACAGACTGGAATCATTTGGGTTTTACTTGTAATAAACAAAATTTGTGTAATATTCAACAACAATTGCATAACAATATTCGTATTTCAGATATTATTTACTTAGAAAACAATGCCTCGTGTTCGTTCTGTTGAATTTCATAATGAAATTGAAGCTTGGTATCCCATACATGATCCCAATGTCTTTCAAATAAATGTTCCCGATGAAGGTCCACAAGCTCTTCCAATTGTCAATCCACCAGTTCCAATGAACATTCCAACTGATGGTCTTTTTTTGCCACCACCTCCGAATTAGGTTCCGAATACAGCTACTCAGGTTATAAATCCCTTTTTCTTACAACCACCACCAACACCAAATGTCATCGTTCCAAATACAACAACAACAGCTCAATAGAGTACTTTTCGATCATAATAGACTAATTTTTTTGTTTTTTTTTCATAATTCAAAAAAAGAAAAACAATCACTATGAAAGATTGAAACTTTTGTTCATTAGTTTCAAACACTTGCAAGCTATTTCCAAGTGTATTTCACTTCTTCTTTTGCTTTCAGATATACTACACCTATCGACTGGCGTCTATTTTGATCTAAAAGACAATGATCAACACTTATTCGATTTCATACCGTTATAATAGCAAATGCTAACGATTATTACAACTTCAATTAATTTTACGCTGTGATACTACTATCAGTCTTTAGCATATGCACAACAACTTCATTTAATCGACAATTCCGAAGCAAAACAAGTATTTTCTTCCATATAAGTACTCAGATTCTATTATTTTCTTAGTACTTCTATATACCATTCTCCTGAATTACGTAATACAGAAAGAAAACCTAATTTTCATTATTATCTACTTCTCAATCAATTCACTAGCAGTATCCAAGTTACTTCTTACATACCAACAGAAACTCAATATCAATTTATTTAATCATATATGAAATCATACAATACTTTTCGAAAAAATTTCTTTAGTTATGAGATTGATTATCTATCATTTCGACATCCTCTTCAACTTTCAAATACCGTTGAATAGTGAAAACATTTCAAACATATTTCCTTTTTAATTGTAAGATTAAATTCGTCAATATCAAAGCATCCATGCAATTCCCAATCGAACAAAGAATTTTCATTCCAAATTTATACTCAACATATTCACTTACACATCATCTACCATTCAAAACTAATTCCATTTCTATTCGAAGATATTCAAGTTCACTCACATTTAATTATTAGGTACAAATTGAATTATATATTATGCAGATTATCTTCTTAAACCACCTGATGAGCCAGTGAAATTCTGGCGAAACGCGTCGTGGTTATTTCTTATTAAACTCACCCTCAAACACCCTCTTTTTTATTGTAGAAGATATAATGGTTCTATACGAAACCTTTTTCGGTTTCAATCTATCCAAATTGTTTCTCACGAAACTCTTCTAACACGGAATATTTTTAAATAGTTTGATACGAAACCATTTTTGCTTTTGATATCGATGATGAGCTACGTACGAAACCATTTTGGAATTACAGAATTAATAACAGTTTGCTAAAACACCTAGCATAGTACGAAACTTTTAATGGATTTCGTAGAATTGCACGATAACATTTGGAATATATTATATTTTCACGAAATCCAAAAGTTTTCGTCAAATACCTTTTTTGTTTTCATTGTAAATAATATATGTACAAAACACGACTCTTTTTTTAAATTTATTTTTAGAAATAGATCTCGAGTCTTTATGGAAGGTTATAATTTGATAGGATAGGATAACCAGATGCTCTCTCTTGTTTTCTTAATTTTTCATGGTGTAATAGTTTCACGAAATCCAGTATCTTCTGGACAACCTGGGTAATGTTTCATAATCGGGTTTTGGGGAATCACACCACTTTTCTTCGCAGTATCTTCTTTCACAGCATCGTCCAATAACTTGATACATGAATTATAGATTGAGGGTGAATTTAAAAGCCAATCAGGTGGATTCCAACTTTCGTAGAATTTCGCATGAGTACCTCTGACGATAATTTGCTGGGAACTATTGCGTTTATTTAATTCTAGAATGGCAAGATTACATGCACCACAGCATAGTTTTGATAAACCGATCTCTGCTTTAATTGGAAGTTGGTTTTTGTTGTCAGAATATAATTGTTGCAGTACTTTCATTTCGGCATGGATATTGTCAATGTTAACCATTATAATTTTAAAACCGTTGGGGTTGTTAATTGCCTTACATACTGGGTCTACGTTTTGTTGAGTTCTAAGATGCCGAGAAAATTGTCTTACATCCATAAATGGACGAAGAATTCGTGTTAATGTAGATTTTACCGACCCATATGACGGTTTAAATTCTTTAAAACATTCGTCGACAATTTGCATTAGCTGTTGATCCAAATCGATCTGATTCCCTAAAGATGAATTTTGTTTTACCATAGCGCAGTCCCCTATATATTTTGAAATTAGTCCAGGTAGACTTCCAGGGAGTTGAATAATTTTAGTTCCAAGATTTCGAATTTTCTCATCCGCCACCTGAAACGCATGATATTTGAATTGAGTCTCTATATCTTTTTGCGCCAGCGATCTCTTAGCTGCTGCTTCTTTCCATTCCTGTAGATGTTTTTTTGCATACGCACTTACGTCATTTTTCATATTACTAGCAATGCATAATAAATCATTTGAGTCAATGAAAAGGGCCATGCATACGTCATTGGAATTGGGTATATGTCGCTTGTATTCTCTGCTATTTGGCAATAGACGAGCGAGAGTATCAAGGATTTTAGTAGATAAATTTTGTTCAGGTTCTGGTTTGCAAAAACTGTACGTATCCTTAGCGTCATTTGCACCTACCATGGTCATAAAGTCCTTGTATTTCCTTTGGAAATGAGGACGATTAGCATTTCCAGAAGGTGGTTTGGGAGGCATCATCATATATTCTCGTATTTCTACATCGAAACGATTACCATCTATGTCTATGCTAGTTTTTTGTAATAATTCGTCATAATATTTAGCGTAAGACCAATCCTTTCTGTTAAAGATATCTTGAATTGATGAGCCATAAATATCCTTTGAACAAGGGTCTGCTCCTTTTCCCAAAAGCCATTTGATGACATTCCAATTGTCTGCTGTTTCAATAACTCCTAGAGCAGCACTGTGCATAACTGACCATTCAGATTTACTCTTGGCATGAATATTGCCTCCATATTTTTCGAGCAACTTGAGCATTTCTAAGTTGTTATTCTCGGCAGCAATATGCATACTACATTGACCTAGAACGTTTGTAGAATTCGGATTGGCGCCATTATCGAGAAGTACAACAGCTGCATTCATTCGATTATACACAACAGCAAAATCAAGTGGTGTTGCACCAATTTCATTTTTGACATTTACATCTTTAGTAGCATTGATAAAATCACATATTCTGTTTATAGATCCGCTTATTACAGCGTTATAAATATCATATTCATCGGTGTGTTCATCATTTTTCACATATTGTTCTGCAGCTTTGTTTTCTTCAGAAAAATTGATTTCATCATTATCATCAAAACTCGATGTTGGTTTGACATAATGACTTTCAGACGATGATAAATTATGATTAATATATTTTTCATTTATTGTATTTAATGGAACTTCTGTCATTAATGATGTAGCCATGAAGATATCAGAAGTAAGACAATTGAAATTCACTTCTAGAACACAGAAAATAAACGAAACTATTCTCACATCAGAATTATTTAATGCGTCAGAATTTTCAAACGACTTCATGCTCATCCTCACTCGCTGTAGTTCGTGTTTTACGATAATTCATTAACTTAGAATGCTTTATTTAGTGCCTTCTTGACAGCACTGTCTGAATTCCTTGGATTTATGCATAGGTCCTTCATTCCTAACTAATGGATCCCGACAAAAAATAAATGAACTCCGATAGGATCCGAATGAATATTATAAGAGTTCAGTGGAATCCGCAGATTGGAATCTATTAGTCATGATACCTGTATATATTGAAAAGGTTTGAGCGGAATTATACAACAAGATCCGATTTATCCTAGATGATTCCCTGAGGATGTTAAGCAATCCAGCAAAATCCATTGCATATACCATACACAATCAATAATGTTATTCTGACCTATAGATAAGGAAAAATACTGAGGGTTCGACATTGAGTTGCGCAAGGTGAGAACAACATAGACTCCGAACTACTTACTTATTCGAACGATGTTTGAAAATGCTATTAGACTATTACGAACAACAATATTTTTATAGATTCTTTTCGTTATTTTTCTTGATCGCTTTTTCTCTTTTTTTTAACCAATCGTTGCTTTACTTGAGGTTATCTATACGAGAAATAAGCCGTGTTTCATTTTTTGCTCTTTTGCTTTTCTTCACTCTCTTGTATAATACTCAAAGGATAAAAATAATGTTATTTTCGTATTTGTTTTTTGCAACGCAAAAAAGAATATTTTTTTCTCTTTTTTTGTTAATTAAGATTCATAAATATACGTTTATCATTTGCAATTTTCTATCTCCAAATGACGCAAACACAAGTATGTAGCTTCATTTTGTTTTTCTCTTCGCAAATCTAAACGTTTGAATGAGATATGATTTTAAAGTTCGTTCATATAATCCGTAATTGAGGAATATTTTACTCACGAAGTCTCTTATTTGCAATTCATTAATGATAGGAATGTCTCGAAGATGATGCTTACAAACTTTTCTAGATTGTCATAGACTGACGACTAAAACACAAAATTTCTAATTATGAAGTAACGCCATGACCTTAAATAATAACATGGGCAAAAAATATTTCCAATAATGAAACTTTTCAGTCTTGGTAACTATAATCAGAGGAGCTGATATCACTGATTCAACAGTTTTATTACGAAACGAAATTCGCTGGCATAAGAAAGAAAATTAAATCCGATCATTTTCGAATGTATAATAAATATCAGGGAGGATGTCTTGTTGACTTTAAAACATAGGCAGAAGACCGTAGGAAATTAATGTTAAAAATATCCACAGAGTATTATGAGAGAGTCCGTCAGACCACTATCATAACTTATAAAAGGAGTGCCGGAAAAACAATTTTTGCTTCAACTTATTTATTTTGCATAGTAAGTCTACAATAATCATAGCTAAATCCAAAATATCAGATCATTTGGTTTTGTGAGAAATGCGACCAAAGCTAAAATTTGAACGTCAATTCTCATAGGTGAACGAAACATCGAAATGTTCATGTTTCAATTTTATTTAGTATATTTTTTAAATAAAGAACTTGATAAATAATATGATCATAGAACGATTAAACTCACATTATTTTAGATTCTATCAATCGATGAAATCTTTAGTTGCGTGTAGAACTTTTTGGATCCCTTCTCACGAGAACGTTCGAAATATTACCATTTATTTTGATATCGTCTTTTAAACTGTAAACGATGTATGATATATGCAGAATACTGTAGAATATTTTAGGAGTCTTTAAAAAAAGTTAATGTCATTTTAAAAATGAATTTTTTTTCTATGATTCGTCTACAATAACAAGTACTAAAGAGATATAAAAGGCTCAAACAAACTAAAAGGATCTAAAATGCGCCAAAGGGATACAAAGGTATGTAAGGTGACCTAAAACGATCTAAAGGTATCTAAATGTAGTTAACGGAAACCAAAAGAATTTAAAAGTATATAAAGGCTCTGTCTAATAATAGAATGTGTTATATTGTGATGTCTACGTTTTATGATCATATCATTTATCATGTCCTATATCCAGAAATATATACTATTTAATACAAAAGTAACAGATGAAAATTTCAAATTTTTGTACTTCATTAAATATCTCTACAAAAATGGATTGTAAATACAATAACCATGTAATAAACTTTAGTAGTGTTGCTATAAATATCATTTTCACACGAGAGAAATCTCATCTCATTGAGAAAGCGATAATTTGAGCAGTACTATTGCAATCAACTCACGAGGGAAGGTCACCAACTGTCAAATCCATTTACAGTTGAAACATACTTGCACATATGTAATCCATCACGCTGAATCTGAATATCGTGGTCTCTGGGGCTAATGCGGCACCATCGATTTTTAGCCATAAGGGACGAGCCTCGTCTTTCATAGACTTTTTTTTTCAAAAAAGTGATTTTTTCAGTGTCTTAGGTTTTAAAACATGCTAATTTGCATGTAAAGCTTATTTTGCACCGTTTTCAATATTATTAGAGTTGTTTCACCATGTAAAATATTTGTACATCAAAAATTTCAGTGTTTTTTTCGCTACAAAGGAGGCTGGTCTCTTATATACTAAAATCATTTATGTCGCATTAGCTCCAGAGACCACGATATTCAGATTCAGCGTGATGGATTACATATGGGCAAAATCATTTTAATAGCGACGTGACATCGTACGATTCTCGCACGTA
>ERZ778023.4116-NODE-4116-length-12762-cov-51.270796_pt1 | contig 12762 bp, 9 predicted proteins | sample MGYA00375753_ERZ778023 | MGnify/ENA primary metagenome ERZ778023 (study PRJEB29350, sample SAMN05389822) | bioreactor metagenome | isolation source: Ammonium sulfate bioreactor | place: South Africa: University of Cape Town | collected 2014-04-04 ...
AAAGAAAGAAAGAAATGAATTCAAGTCTAACGTTCATCATGAACGATAACAACAGTGGAAAGAAGGAATGAACAACCGGTCTCAATATACGATAATTTAAAAAAATACACAGAAATTATGTTTGTTTGATCGATTGATACGCATACGTGCGTTCGAAATAGGAATAATAATAATAATAAAAAGATTTGAACAAAAATAATATGTATGCATAGAAGTATAGTTATGAGTCCGATAGAAGAAGAAAAAGAATCACAGTAAAAATGGAATGGAAAGGAGAGAAAAGCGTAATTTTTTTGTTGCTCGAAAATAAAAATCGAAGAATGTGTACAGAACAATGAAATGAGCAACAGAAATCGGAAATACTAAGGCGGATGGAAACGTGTGTATTTTGCACTGTCGGGATGGATTTCCATTTCTGAACTTTTGTATTCATTAAGTTCACGTCGAATCATTTGTTTATCTCGAGGTGTTAGACGTGTCCACGGTTTATCCGCACGTCGATCGACATCATCGCATTCGGAAACTTCGATATAATCACAGAAACGAATGATTTTACGATCGCGAAGTTCTATTTGAAAAACAAAATAAGAAGAAAATCGTTTTTGTTTTTCATTGATTTACCTTGAACACTCGGTCGAAAACTAAGTTTTCGTATTAAATAACGTTTTGTTTCTTCTTTCTCAGCGATCAATTCGGCTTGTGTCTTCGCACGAAGAATATTTCGTGCTTCTAATTCCTCGTGAGTTGGTCGCAATGATAATTTGCGTTCTAATTTTGTTTCAATATTTTCACGTTCATTTCGACGTTCATCAGCTGGCTTAACAAGAATATGTTTATCGAATAGTTCCGTTGGCAATGGACGATCTTTGAGAAAACGTGCCAATGAATCATTACGTTTAACATTAGCAAAACGTTTCTTCGGTTCGTTAGGATCATCATCATCGTTATCATCTTCCGAAGACATATGATCGTTATCGTTTGTTTCATAATCTGAATTATGTTCGTCGTTATTTCTCGACGTGGAATTGCTGTTCGATATTGTCGTTGCCAATGGCGAACTGACAAGAACAACGGGCTTGAATTTTGGACTAGGACGAGGCGATGGACGTTGTTCCTCGCGGAGAACAGGAATAACACGACGTTTGATACCATTGGCTTTTTTTAATGCACTTTTTTCAGGTTGACGAGAAAGATCAGGTTCTTTCGCAGGGATTTCTTCGTATTTAGTTGTATCGATTTCTTGAACAGTGATATGTTTGTTCGTTTGTATAACAGTTGTTGTTGGAGTTGGAGTTGTCGATGGTGAATTGATGATGGTTGTTGAAGATACAGCAGGTGGTGGAGGATGGACAACAGTCGCAGCAGTAGTAATTGCTGTGGATGTTGTCGTTGGAATTGGAGATGGAGCAACATTTGTATTATTATTTACAGGTGATGAGCGAACTTGAAATTTTTCTTGTAAGGCTAATATATTATTATTTATTGGTGGACGATTCACTGGAGTAGGAGTAAGATTTGTGTTTGGATTATTATCGTGAACAGGTCGGAATTGATTTGTTGGGTGTCGATCTCCTAAGCCAAACCGCCGTGGTTCGGTGGTGGCTGTACTTGTTAATAAAGAATTTGAAGGAGAATTTGTTACTGTAGTTGCTGTTGTTGCTGCTGTTGCTGTCATAAGTTGTGATGGATGAAGTGGCACGTGTGTTTGATTAACAGTTGATACTGGCTGATTTGTATTATTGAGATAATTTGAGCGAATTGGTGTTAGACGATTAATATCCGGTTTCGGAGCAACTAAAAATCGAAAAAAGAAATTGTTAAGAACCAAAAAAAAGTACAAATTCAACAATTCACCTGGTGGTGGAATACGAGACGGATTTGCCGGCGTGTTTGTGACAGTTGGCGTCGTATTCATTGTTTCCACTGGTTTAGTATGTGCACTCGGCGGTCGAGGTGGAGGTGGCGGTGATGCAAGAGATGTTGATTGTGGTGGTGGCACAGGAGGAGGAGGAGTAGCTCGTACTATTGGTATTCTACTATTTTCAGTAAAATGTACAGGTAATACTCGAGCAACAGGTACCGGTGTTGGTCGAGATATTGTTTCGGTAACTGTCGGAGATGTTCTAGTTGTCGTATTTGTTGTACTCGTCCATGTCGATGGCGGTATATGTGTTCGTGTAGTTGTTGTTGGTGGTGGTGGTGGTCGATCGAAATCGACAGTTACACTATCGACACTATTTGCTCGTGTTGAATTGAAATTAACTGGTTCAGTAACGATGATTCGTTGTGAGGATGTTCCAGGCGTAATCGAATCGACTGATGCCGAACGAACAGCTGTTGATGATGTCGATTGTGGAGATATCGGAGCATTTGTATAAACTGCAGTTGATGATGAAGATGATGATGCACTCGATTGATGTGCTGGCGGTGGTGTCGATGTCGATGATTGTTTTCGACGTGTACGCCAAGTTGAAAAACCTTGTCGAATCATTTTTGGAATGGAGAATTTGCCATTGACATTATTATTCAACCGTTTCGATGGTTCATTCAAATTCGAATCGGTTTCGAATGACGATGATGCTGCTAAATAATCTCCTCCATTATCATTCGGAAGAAAATCTTTCGATACAGACGATTGAATTTGATAATGATTTTTCGGCATTGTTAAAGCTTTATGACTTTGCTGATGATTGAATCTTGTTGATGACGTTGAATAATCATAATCGTCACGATTTAATGTAGACGATTGTTGTTGACGATAGCGAGTTTTTGGCGTATTGTTATTATTATTATTGTTGTTGTTATTGTTATTATTTGTAGTAGGCGAATTTAAGAGTCCTGCATTTCTATATGCTGCCATTGGTGAAGAAACAGGTGACACAACATCCTTCAAAAGAAAATCAAAATTAAATGTCTCTAAATATATTTATTTAACAATCAACTCAGTCGTTTTTTTTCTCTCTTCTTCTTCTTATCAGTGAGTATGAGTACATATAGTATAGTATGTATATATGAAGAAACAGAAAGAGCAAGTACTTTAAAAATGAAACGAGAGGAAATAAAAAAAAGAAATTATATATAAATCTCGAATTGAAATAAATCGAATCGCCCAAGGTTGAAGAGGGCACTTGTGAATCCAATCACACGCAATTTATGTACGCGCACATGATCGTTATGAATGTGCAGAAAAAAAAACGAGAAACAAATGGGTAATAATTCATTCACTTGACTGTTGTAATCTATTCATAAAACAATTGTAAACATACCTCTTGATCAATATCTCGTGTCTCATCATTAATATTATTAACAGAAGATGAATATGTAGCACATGTTTCTTTTGATTTCGACAGTTGTCGAGAATTATTCGAGCCCATTTCGTTTTTTGTTTTCTTCTTATTTCTCTTGCAAATTTACATCCAATAATCCAAAGAAATATCTCAATACGAATGATAAAAATTCGTTGTATTTCTTTTCACATTCTTTTCTTCTCCTCCTCTTCGTTCTTTTTTCTTTCGCATTTTTTTCTTCTTCTTCGTTTCAATCTAGTAAAAGATTTTTTCTCTCTTCTTTTTAGTGTCTGGCCAAACGGACGAGAGAATACGCGTAATCACAACTGAAGGTCATTCGGCCTACACGCACACATGCATATCTTCTTTTCATTCATTCATTCTCTCTTTTTTTTTATAAATCAACACTCAATACAAAAAAAGAAGAAGAAGAACTCGAATATGACATATTGACCTTATTTTATCTGTTGTTCAATGATCAGTTTAGTCATCGTTTTTGTCAGTTGAATAGATAGATCTACGTCTTTCAAATGAGAGATAAAACAAAAATCCCCCCCGAAAACAATCGACTCGAAATGAAACACGAAACTGATACTTTAATGTCAATACAGAAATACATACTTTGCTTTTTTTCGTTCTCTTTTCGATAGACATAGATTCTTTAAAATGAATAATAACTACTCATTATATGATTATAGTCAGTTGTAAAAAAAAGACGACGACAAGGAGAAAAAAACATTATCACGGCCTATTAAATCTCGATAGCAGATATATCATGTAGAAAAAAAGATATTTTTCAAATCATAAATGACTAAGATTCGCCCATCTGTCGCATAAAAACAACATATTTATCGTTAGTTTTCATATTGTGGCTATAAAATCTATAGATCTAAGGATTAGATTGAAAAGCAAATATTAGGAAATAAAAAACAAAACTCGTTGATTTCTCGTGAGGAAAAATACATAATTTCTACTCTCTCTCTCTTCGTGTGTTTTTCTATTCACTTACACCTATTTGACCGAAGGTGTAATTAAAATACCCAGACGAACTTGTTTCTTCATCATCATCGGTATAAACTCCATCATGATAGAACCCATCAAGATTTTGATATTTTCTCGTATAATAATCTTCACTCAGACTTCGAGAGATTTGCCGTTGTTGAGGTTGATATCGATTCGAACTCGGATGCAATGGCACTGGCGACGTGACAATCGATGGTGTTGTTTGCCGATAGACACCGTACAAACTGGAAGTATATGGAAAATTCGATTGCCGTTCAGATGAATACGGTGTGTACGATGACGAGGGAGTTCGATTTGTTGTCATGTGAACATCGGTTTGCGTTCGATGTGTTGATGAAGATTCATAGGCTCGTCTCGGTTGTGTCGGTGGTGGTGGACTGGAAATTTGTTTCGAAGATAAACTTCGTTTATCATGCCAATAAATTTCATTCATAATTGAAAGTTTTGTTTATATGACGAAGAAAAAGAAAGTTCTTCTTTCTCTTTCCCTCTTTGTCTTCTTTTTTTTTCTTCCTCTCCTTTTACTCTGCTCACTTGTATAAAAACGAAATGAAAAAGTAATGCAATGAAACACTTGTTATTACTCATTGAATATACTACACTTTTCGAAAGAGCGCACAACAGAGCGCGAGAGAGAGAGGGAGAGAAAGATTCGACGACAGGTGACAAGTATTCGTCGATCGACAACACTACAAACGAGGGTTTTTTTATATGTTCTATTTCTACAGGCAGTTCTCTTCAATCTTTTTTTTCCTCTTTTTCACTTGCAGGTATAAATAAAATACGCACGAGAAAAAGAACGAAGGCTAAAACTGAAATCATACAACGTACAGTTGAATGAGAATGAAAAGCAAAATGAATTTCTAGAGACAAAGTTGCATAAACAAAGACGAAGTCAAACTAGAAGAACGAGATTGCATATTTACTTTAGAACAAGAAGAAGAAATCTATTCAAACAATTGCTTCGTATTTGTACATACCGATTTTAACTAGGAAATGATATCGGTGATCTGCGTATTTGAATGCTTACTTTGAATAGTCGAATGGAGAGAATAATAAAATCACAATCATCAAAGACGACAAACTAGACAAGAAGATAACAGAACATTAAATAGCAAACAAATCTTTTTTTTCTATATTATTATTATTATTAACAATTGAGTCATGCAATGACTTCTATTGGTTGAAAAACACGACCAATCGAATAGAGTCAATCTAAAAATAAAATTTATTAAAAATAAAATCGAATTTTCGAAATTCAACTGAACGTAAATCATTTATTTTCAAAGGAAAGATGATTGAAAGTAAATTAAAAAAGAAATCTTTTGCGTAACCATGACATCGGCCGTAAAATGACACTCGATCAATTTGAAGTATAAATACCGTTTTGGCGAAAAGAGCATCATTTAAATAATAGAAAGGTAAATATTTGTTTGTATGCGCATAAAATGGCGACAATGTTGCAAAATCCGACGAGAAATTTTCCTAAATCTCAAACACAAAAACGAACAAACCAACAGACTCGTTCAAGATTAATCAACAATTCGAAAGAAATTAGAAAAAGGTACTTGTATTTTTCTTTCATTAGCATATACAAATAAGACGACGCAGAGAGAAAGAAAGAGACAAAAGAGAAGAAGAAGAAAAAAAAAGAGAAACAATCTCGACAAAGAGAAATCTTAATAAAAATCAAACACGAATTTAGCTACGGAGCCGAGCGTAAATCTCAAAACGCCATGCTGAAACCATCGTTGATCTCCAGACGAAGACCTTTCGAATTGGTCGATCATGACACATATCTCAATCAAAAACAGCCTAGTGATATTCAACCGGTGACAATGAGAAAACACTACAGTCCAGTGCAAACGCCACCAAGACTACGAGCGTATGCAAATGAATCGACTTAAATCAATAAAAAAAAACGAATAAAGAAATTATGATTGTGTTGTAGATTAGCATCATCACCGACTATAGGATTCTATCGAAATAATCTCAATCTACGTCGGATAGCGAGTCCATTGCCGATCATTAGCGATTTCTAGTAAGTCGATTGAAAAACAACAAAAAAAAAGTTAATTCATTTGCGAATGTTGATCTTAAAGTTCGCCAAGTATAAATCTTGATACTTGGGGTGTGACTGCAACGGATTATGCAAGTCTGAATCTCATGCGACGATATCCAACACCATTATCAAGTTTTAATTATCGACAAAAGAAAGTAATTTGAAATTGATTTCGTATCGAGTTTCGCACAAAATCAACATCTTTCACTAGCCCTACATTGTTGTTCCTCGCTTAACAAATCTGATCACTCCGCCTGTGAGTAACTATCCTACAGCTAGTTTTCGTTTGCCAGCACGTCGCTTATCACCTATCTGCATACCCAATTCACAATATAGACATTTCGAACGAATTGATTCATTGACATCTCCACGTTTTTATCGTGTATGTGTTTTCTAATTAATTAAAATTTTCACTGTGTGTTTGTATTGTTCGACATGAAATCAAATACTTATTCACTCGAGATCAGTTTTCATGAAATATATCGTTGTCTAATTATTTTCGTATCTCTAGAGACCGAGTGATTATGTTTATTTACGAAAAAATGAAGCATTTGCAAATGATTATGTTGAGAATTTTATTGGAAAGTATGTTGAAGATGAATTTATACCCGATATTCTCAAAGAAGTCATTCGCGAAATTGATCAAGAAGTAAAAAAAAAACAAACCGATAGAATTTATTCGATTGATTGTTTTTCCCTTTCTCTCTGAAAGAGTCGAAGTAAGGGTGGAAGATCGTATCAATCTGAACTCGACCGATACTATGCCGAATTAAATCAACGAAGAAATCAACAACTTCATTCAACAGAAACACAGTCTGTATTCACACGAACTGTTAAATCAAATTTCATCGTTCGAATTTAGTTTATTTTCTGATGAATGGATACACCAATTAGATTATCAACGACCACCTGTTCTAGCTCCGATGAATCCGATGAATCGTGTTCGTTTTCATGAACTTCCAGCAGACGTTCAAGGACGTTTACTAGCGGATGTCAATCAAGAAATAATCGAACACGATATCAATAATCTAACCGGAGATTTAGGCTATCAAACTTTAACAACAACTCGTGTAAAACAAAACCAAACCGATAATAATGAATTCAATTGTTTTTCTTTTCGTTTTCTTCTTCAGACTCGTAGTGTTCCACTTGCAATTGAGCCTCGACTTGACACTTATCGAGATTCGTATTCAGAAACAATTTATCGAACTCAATACAATACACAACGAGTCGATCCACAAATGGCAGCTTATACTGAAAATAAACTCTTGGATGCCGTGTGTCTCGATCGTTTGATATACAAATATCTCAAGCAAACAGATTCGGGATTTGATAATGATGAACTATCACGTTTATTAGACGGTAAAACATCATAAAAAGAAAACAAATCATTAAGAAAAAGTACATACATACATACGCCCGTTGTTTTAGTAACATTACTTCAAAATTTAATTGGACAATGCCATAGAATTGACGAATATCGTTCTCGAACATTAGATAATTATGCAACGAAAAAATTTCACATGAATTCGTACATGAATGTTGTAAGTACATAGAGAGAGAATATTTGTAAATGTTTTGTTTTTGTTTTTCGGAAAGTGAATTGCTCGTTCGATATTTTTGTACCTATGTGAATGTTTCTAGACAATGGATTTCTTGCTCACCGAACTGAGCGGCAGTCTTACCGAGGATATGAAAGATTTGGATGTACAGGAGCGAAAAAATCTTGTCTATCGAATCTAATTTTTAGCAATAGAAATGTTTTTCTTTTTCGTTCTTTTATTTTTTCTTAATTATTTCAACAAACAGTTCCTTTGCTTTTTGTTTTCTGTAGTCGTCATCTTAAAAAAAAAGAAAGAAAGAAAGAAAGAAAGAAAGAAGCTATTTAACATTCCAGATAAGTATCTCGTAAATGTTGTTTATCACTCGAAAAAATCAATCACAACTAAATCTTCTTCTTCGTCGTGTGCTTGTGAAAGTAATACTGCATGTCAGTAAATGTCACTAATATCAAAACGAATTGTTCAACCTCTTTTTTTTAAAGTTTTCGTATTTTTCTATGACGAATGTTTTTTTCTTCTTCTTCTTTCAACACAGCTTCGATTGTGGCTTTCATGCATGTAAACATACTCGGTTTTATTATATTTTTTTCTTTTGTATTTAATAAAATTTCGACATCTGAATGAAAATGATTTATTAATTTGAAACGAACGAAAAACAAAACAAAATCTGTGATAAATAATGAGTTTCTATGCGAGAGAGAGAGTATAAGCGAAATATCACAGTGTTTAGAATTGAAATTGAGCCAGACGATGTTGAAAAGCTAATTTACGACGAAGTTTATCTTCATCAACTCGACGACGTTCTTCTTGTTCTTGACGAATTTCACGATGAAATTTATCACTTTCATTGATTGCTGCTGCCTGAAGAGAATAAATTTTGAAATGATAACTTTGTGATAGAAGATGATGACGTACTTTGGCTTCAAAGAAATGTTTGGCACCAGAAACACCTTCTTTTGAAACATCGATTTCAAAAATGAGAGCATAGAATTGAGAGAAAATCGATGATTTATCCGGATTTTCGGTGAGAACTTTACGAAAAATTAATAAAAACTTTGAAACAAAAAACATAATATAACAATTTAGTTCACATTGAAATTTTTACTTACTTCACGAAATGATATCTTTCCATCGCAATCTTCGTCGACTCGTTGAATCATTTCTTTGAGTTTTAAATGCGTTTGAGGGATACCGAGTTTTTCCATCATATATTTCAATTCATGAAAATCAAGAGCTTTATCTTTATCTGTATCATATCTTCAAATAAAAAACAATCAAATCAAATCAACTATTTTACCTATTCGATATCCTACTTTTCGAAAGTATTCATAAGTTTTAGAATTTGTTTTCTTGAAAATTCATTATATTCAAGAAATGGATTGAAAACAACGGGCCTTGAATAATCGAACTCGAATTCATCGATTGTTCCATTACCATTCGATGATGAACATTCCGATGATGAATCGATCGATTCCATTCGACGAAATCGTCGATGAAGTTTTTCTGCTAGATCAGCATCCATTGTTTGATCTCTTTAAAATCAATATGATGTCATCAAATCTATGGGCGAGAAATAGAAACAAAATAACGATGCGAAGTGTGGAAAGGATTAGCAATCTATTGACGAGCGAAGAAGAAAATGTCGAATGCAATACGGCAGCACGTTGTATAACAACTCGGAGTGAACGAGAAAAGAAAGAAATCATTTTCTATCTTCTTTATCCCTCGTTTTATTGAACATCAATCTATCGAAAGATGTTACTTAGAAATCTAAACAGAAGAGAATAATCAATCACCTTCTTTCTCTTCTTGTTTTATTATAGAACACATGAATATATGTGTATACATCTCAAGTTAAATACAAAAGATTGTTTTTTTCTTTCTCCTATCGAAAACAGTACATGTTTTTAGACAATAGAAAGCAAGTGTGATTACATCATGATGTCTAAATAAACATATTTAGATTTACCGTCAGCTCGAAATCAAAATGACATCATAATCATAGACTTCATAATTAACAAGAAAGAATAACATCGAATCGAGCTCTCTACTTCGATACGATTCATTGATGCAAAAATTTACAAATAAACAAAAGAAAACAAATCAATGCAAATCATCGTCTTATGTCGATGAGGTCAGTGATTACTACTGACGTTGGAGAATAATGTTTTGTTTTAATGGTGTAACCACAAGTGCTAAAAATACATCACACGTTTATGTGGTTTCGACCTAATGATATGTTATTACTAGCTTCATGCTGATCGACTCCGTTCATGTTTAATTACAAAAAGATAGATCGAGAGAGAGAGAGAGTCAATCTATTGTTTACAGTTCGAATAGTTCCAGGAGCATATTTGTTGATTATTCATCAATGGTTCATCAGAAAAGATAAATGTGGTAGGCATTTGATCGCATGTATCACGTCGACCCCACCATGGACCTAAGTTATGAAATTGCTCGGAATTCAATGATTCATTCGAAATCATTGTTGACCATGAATATGTATCTCTAGTGATTTTATGATTGGTATGCTTTGATGAATTCATGAAGTTGAGAAAACGTTCGAATAGATATCGAAAAGAAATTATTCTAGAACAAAAAGTTTTTCGTTTGAAAAGGAATGTATTTGGCTAATTTACATGTCATCATAAGTAGCACGGACTTGATTGAATGTATTGTACATTCCATTGGTAGAACTCGGTGATTGTGAATGATCATGATTAACTGGTTCATGTAAAACAGCAGTTGAAAAACTTTGTTGTGAATCAAGCTTTGTATTCGATGTTTCGTCATCATCGTTTACTTGCGATTGACCTTCTACAAGAAAGTGTTATCTAATCAAATCCGAATGAATTAAATTATTTCCTAAGACAAACTTTTCGATGATGATTTGCCTTGCAATGGTATTGTATATTCGACATCATCCCAGTCTATAACGTTTTGTGAAATATTTCGATATATTTTTCAAAAAAATCTCTACTGTAAGGTTCAAAATTCTGATCAGATGCCGTTGGTAAATTCCAATCTATCAAAAACAAAAATAGTTTTAAAAACACTTTTCAAATGGCATCGATTTCTACTGTAACTCTCGAGGATATCGTTTTCTGATTGTTTTGATTCATCATTATGATCTATGTTTACTTTCGTCGATTTTCTCGTTATATTCTCGGATAAATCAGGTCCATTTTGTACAGTCAATTGAACGCATGGATCGTGATAAATTTCAGTTATAGTTCCGCAAAAAATTGATTCATTTAAAAACTCAGACTGTGCCAACGGCTTCGTTTTCATAGGTTTTTCATTCGAAATCTTCTTTGTTTCGATAAGATTTCGTTGTTTTTTCTCCTTTCGACAACAATGACCAAAACAACAAATCGATTTTTGATTTAAAATTTCCATCGAAAAACTTCATTTTTCATTATATTTCGAAGAAAAACAAACGAACAAAGAAAAAAAAATTCGATTTGCACGCGCATTTTAAAATTCTATTTAAATAAATACTTAAGCAGAAGAAGAAGAAGAAGAAGAATAGCATAGGTAATAAAAATGAAATGATACAGTTCGAAAGTTAGTCATGGGATGGGACAATTTCAAATGTTTAGACGATATTGTTGCCAACCGTTTTCTAAATTAAAAAGAACCAAGATAATTATTTGATAAAAGCAAATTGAGGGTAAGCATGGAGAGCAGAGCTTAATTACTATGGATATCGTTTTTTAGGAAAATTTCCGGATATTCCTATAGTTTATTGAAATGATTATTAAAGGGATAGATCGATTGTTTTTCTTTGCTTACTGTTTTCTAAATTATGAATAACTGTTTGAATGCCTCTAACCCATCGTTCAGCTTCTTGTGGATTTGGTGCGTATAACTAAATGAAATGAGATAAAAGTTTGTCTTTTGTGTTTTTTTTAAATGAAATAAACTATCGATGTTACATGATAATGTTTTTCATCTTTAGCTAAACTCGACCATGTTAATTCAAGAGATGGACCATATTTCGAATCATCATAATAGAAAACTTTTGCTCCTAGAATTTTTATATATTTTTCGGTTTGATTTGATTGAATATTTTGATCTTATTTACCTCGAAGATTAACCGCTTTTTGCGGTGTTCGATCTTGTTCATTTCGATGCATTAGAAGCGCATTCGTTGTTAAAACACAATAATAACGTTCGATTCGTTTGAGAAATGATTCTCGATTCTGTTTACGAAGCCAACCTTTAACCGAAGCATTCGCTTGAATAGCTGGATAATTCGATTCGACAGGTGTCAAATGAATTGAACTTGCGTCGTCATCTTGCATTGGTTTCTTTCCGAACTGGAGCGATCCTGTTTTCGTGCTTAATCGAGGTTCTTGATCGGTTTGAAAGGATTCTTGCAATGTTTCGAAACTGGGGAATTTATTTGGAACTAGATTTGTTGGTTGTTTTTGTGTAACTGGATTCGATTTTGTTTTTGAAGCCGGTAATCGAATCGAAGACGAAGATGATGATGATGATGAAACCGAACGTTTCGGTTTGAGAACATTTTTAGTTTTTTGTTTGCCATTATCATCATCGTCATCACTATCATCGAAATGAACACTTGTAATAACTTGTTGTTGTTCCATCGATATGGGCTCGCCGAGATGTGGCCGATCTTGTCGACGAACTTGCGGAAGACTGTAGTTGCCTGCTGATGATGTTGTTGTTGTTGCTGCTGCTATTTGTTCTTTAGTTGATGATTGATTGGTGATATGATTGAGACGATTCGATGCAGGCGACGGTTCGGCAATCGGAATCGATGATGCGAGTTTTTCAGATGCTGTTGGAATTGATGTTGATG
>ERZ778023.4123-NODE-4123-length-12751-cov-6.971881_pt1 | contig 12751 bp, 12 predicted proteins | sample MGYA00375753_ERZ778023 | MGnify/ENA primary metagenome ERZ778023 (study PRJEB29350, sample SAMN05389822) | bioreactor metagenome | isolation source: Ammonium sulfate bioreactor | place: South Africa: University of Cape Town | collected 2014-04-04 ...
GCGGATTGAGCAACGCCTCGGTCTGCACCCTCACCTTTCCGTCCACCGAGTTTCATATCAGAACCAAACCGCCCAAGACTTGCGATGCGGAGAAAGTTTCTGCACCAGCCACCAGTTCCACAGGCTCCACTGCTAGGGATGGAAGCGAAACAGCCATTCGATGCCTTATAGTGGCTCAGCATAATGATTCTCCAGTCCAGCAATTGGTATTCTCAATCCATGCCGACTCGACCATCAAAACAGGTTTCTCCCCCCCCCCTCTCTCTCCTCCTATTCAGTATCTGACCACCAAGATCGAATTAGGTTCACAGAACTTCCACATGGAATGTATCGGGAAGAGCCTTTCCACGGACCAGGAAGTCACGGCGACGAGCGACTTGCCCCTCTCGTTTGAGCGAAACGTCACGCTTGAAGTGACCGCGATGATTGCATCTGGCAGCACCAACTCAAAGGAGCTGACCTTTGTGACCGAGCTCACAAACAAAGGCCTTTCCGATGCTGACGGAATTGTTTGCAACATCACTTACCCGCAAGACCTGTTGATGTCCAAGCTCAAATCTCTGGGGAAAAATTGCACCACAGGTGATCCAATCTCTTGTACATTGGGCACTGTGCCAGGTACGCAGAAAACAACGATTCCAACCTCCTTTGCATCTGAGTTGAGAAAAAAAAAAAAAAAAAAACAAGTTAGAGTCTCCTCAACATCAGATGAAGGGAGAATGTGGTTGAAAAGTGAAATGCCCAACGAACAACAATACCACAATAATGCCTATTGTTTCTTTTTTTTATTATTATTATTGGTTTAGGCTGAAAAGTTTACGGCAAGGTTTGTGGTCTGAGGCTTCTTCATTCTGAGATAAAGTCCAACGGCAGTGACCACCGCAATGACAGCGACGACGAGAAGGGGTGCCAGGATCAATGCAATCAGCGCCAAATATGCCAGGCTGGAGTCCTCACTCGAACCATCGCTTGATGATGACTCTGAATGAAGGAGGATCGCAATCTCAGGGTCATAAATCCATGAACTTTCAAACTCAGTTGTGCCATTAAAGACGATTCCAATCATCTCGCCATTGGAGTCGTATGTCATATTGAAGGTGGATACGTTTAAGCTGCTCTCCTGCTGGTCAGAGATCGCAATGTTTGGCTTTAGAAAAAAAAAAAAAGTCAGACTTGTGGGACCCTTTTGCGGTGGGTGGGGATACCTGATTCAGCACAACATTGTAAAAATCGGTTTGGAAGATAAAGTTTTCTGGTAGTACAGAGTTGTTTTTTAGGCACAAGGGGAGAAAAAAAAAAAAAACAAAGGTTTAATATTTTTTTTTTTTAAAAAAAAAAAAAAGCTTGTTTGTACCTTGATATGGAGTGGGATAGCGAGAGTGAGAGTAGTTCCTCACTGGGTGAGAAAATGCGAGGCTCAAAAAGAAGACCTTGGTGGTGGAGGCATTGAAGATGTTGGAGTCGTTCGTTATAACTGAACCTATCTTCAGACCACCAACTCCAATCAGAGTGTTGTTTCTGCAAAAAGGGAAAAGAAAAGCTTCCATTAAGAAAGACATTTTTCTCTCGCTCTAAATGTAGCTCACATACAATACGGTGGTGTTCTGGCCAGAGTCAGTCAAGGTGATTGTGTATCTGCCCTCGGCAATGGTGTATGGGGCGCTGTATTGCCAGAAAATGCTCAACTGATTGATAGCAGTGAATACCGCTGAACTAGGTGGACCACCGTGTAGGTAGCGGTTTGTCCTTTGCTCGTAGAAGCCAAAGAACTTCCAGAATACATTGTATTCTGTTCTCACCTGTGTTGGGGGGGGGGGGGGGGGGGAAAAAAAAAAAACAAAAAAAAAAAAATGGTTGGGACTTACTTTGCCACTTGTATCCTTGGGGTACATCGGCCCTCCCAGGTAGGAGTTTGATGGATTGATGTAATCGAGAGATGCGACTAGGTCCCACTGGAAAAGGTTGCTATCCAATGTTATTCCTTGGCCATATGCAGTTGATAGCACAAGGACAATACAAAAGGTGAACAAGCAGTTACCCCTTGGCCTTACAACCCTGTCCTGCATCATCAAGCCGCCGCACGGCCGTTGACCTACAAATGAAAATTAATTTAGTAGGAAATAAACAACTCCGCATTTTTTTTTTTTTTTTTTGAACATTGTTCCAGGGATGCAGCGGGTGTGCCCTTTGCAGCACATCTATGGGCTTGGCCTCCTCATTTTCTCTCGTCAACCTTGGGGCAAGTTACTATGGGAATTGTGGGATAGATTGCTCGCTTCCTGGTGTATATTTCAACGTGTAGTGGAACGAATCCTTACTGCGATCAGTACGCTTCTTCCCGAATGTTTCTGCAACGTGGACTGTTCGGTGCCCTATTCATGCGTGAGCTGTTGTTCTGCATATCTCTCCCCCTACTAGTGTCGCTGTTGACTCCGGAATCAAACAGGACTTGAACTAAAAGGCGCTCAGTTGTCCTTCGAGAGTGTCAAGGAAGAGAGTTTGGTTTCGTAGTTTCCTGTCTACAGGGGCAAGAAATAGTGTCCACCGAGGTGTTGGCGGGTCTGTCTTCCAATGTATGCTGGCGCTCTTGAGGGTTGCGTGATCCTGATCAACCCAGCGCGTGTGGGAGAGGATGAGGAACCAACGAAGGATGTGGATGCAAGGAAGCAGCAGCCAGTGAACCGTTCAGGAAAAATTTGTCGGCCTATCCCAAATTTTAGACTCCGTGCAGTCAAAATTTTTTTCTCTTTCCGACGATTTGGCGCGACGGCTATGAAGGCCGTATGGGTACCCCTCGGACGCTCACAGTTTCAGAGCTTCCCCAATGATAAGCATCATCGTTGCGGTTCCTTCCAAGAACAGCAAAAGAAGAAAAGGTTGGCGTTACCCCCCCCCCCCAAAGTTCCTTCGCCAGAGTTCTCGTAACTCTTCCCTCTCTCTCTCGATATATATATAAAAAAATATTTTTAATCTTTCCTCCTTTCTCCGCTAAACCATCTGCAGATATCGACGGTTCCGCGACTGTAGCGTCGCTGTTGATCATGTAGCTGTGTCGTTGGTATGGTTATTGTATCTGTTCTCATTGGTCATGATCGATCGCGCGGAGGGAATGATGGCTACTTGTCCGCAAACGGGGGGCTGGCAGGGACCATCGGTGCCTAGCAATAAATGCTACAAGCCGGGGCCGCCGGTCACTATTGAATATGGGGCCTGTTGCGGATTTTGTTCCGTGACAACTCCGGACGGATTTTGCATCTCGTGCAATCCCTCCTATCCATCTGACACCTGGTGGAACACCACCGCGATCGCCACCACCTCCCCTCTAACCGGCGTCGCTTTCAACGATACCTACTGCCGCCGTATATCTCCTCCCCCCTCTCATGAAGCGGTAGCCGGCTGACCTTTTTTTTTTTTCCCCTCAAATTAATGAAATATTTATGAATATGTACAGCAACAATGCAAACCTCAGGCCCCGTAACGAACCTTACACTCGTACCCGGACAGACCATATGGTCCTACACTTGCACGCAGACTGCCGAAAATGTTCTCGTAGGGTGCGCCTATCCCGTTGCTTTCTCCCCTCTTCCCGCAGTTTCTTTCTCTTAATCCCCCCCCCCCGAAACACCCACCCAAAAAGGTTCTCTACCACGATGCCCGGTCCGTCAAGCTGTTCGAGCTACTCGCCCGGGCCGAGCTCCTTTCCATCCTGGACGGTCCCAACCGACGGGGCGGTTCCCTTCACTGTACCCTTCACTCAATGCACTTACATCGGGGATGGGAGTCCCAGCAACATGCACTCGGTCCTCTTCATCTCCAACCTCACCGTGTGTCCAAACAATGGCCTTACTATGGGACCCTCGTGGGGGGCCACCGGTACTACATTTTTTTCCTCATCCCTGTTGTTTGTTGTTTTTGTAGAGGTATCGGAGGCATTTTAATCGCCTTGTATAATAGCCAATTCGGGGCTTTCTCATCCGCCCCAGCCAACCTTTCATCCGTTGGTCACAAGTCCTCCCTGCTATTGCGACCATGGATCCTGCATAGAATTGATCGTAGGGGTACTACACCCTTTTCTGCTTTAGAGACATATTAATTATTTATTATTATTATTTTTATCGCCAGAATGTCCCCAGGGCAGTGTGTGACTGCGGTAGTTCCGGTTACACTGGCGAAAATTGCTCTAACCCATTGGACCATTGTCTGAACGCCAACTGCACCTCTCGAGCTAACTGTATCTCTCAACCCAACGCCACCTTCGTCTGTCAATGTAAATTAGGATTCACGGGAAAGGACCCCAATTGCACACGTACTTTCTTCAGACCCCCAACTTCCCGCCTTCTCTCTCTCTCTCTCTTTCTTTTCCTTCTATGGGAACCACTGACACTTGTTTGCTGACAGCTCTCGCCAATATATCGTGCGATACATTCAATGGACTGGGTTGCTCAGAGTGCTTGGCATCAGCACAGGACCTCAGTCTCAACTGCAGCTGGTGTCAACCACCCACTGGGGAGCCTAGGTGCTTGTCTCCCGGGAAGCAATGGAATTGTTCCAACCCCATCTATTCCAACAGCACCTGTCCAGGTTACACCTGCAGCTTTTCCTCCTCACACAACATCCTTACTTTTCCATCCATCATCCCCATGGCAACACAACAGCGCAGACAACGATAGCCAATGGCTCAAATATAGTCGTGACATTTTTGGGTGATACTCCTAACTATAAAATCTATCCGAAGGGTGAGTAACCAAGAAGTAGTGGCAAAGATTGGGTGTATAATTAATTGAATTCAGATAATTGCGGCAATATAGCAGATGACTCCTTCGTGCTACTCTACTTCCAAACAATCACAGAACGAGATAGCAAAGGCAATCCCATACAAGCCATCGGTATGCTGCTGGATTCTATTGCCTCCCTCCCCCCTTTTGCTGCTTGCTCGGACAATTCTCATCTCTTTCTCCCGCTTTTTAATGTAAGCTTTCCCTACCAGAGGGTATAACATTTCCTTGGGCCCCTTCCAAGCCGGATTCAAGGGATTTCTTGAAGGATCTGGCTTGCAGATAGGCATCAACATCACTACCTACAACTATCAGGCAAACATATCCTTTGCCCAAAACACGTTTCAACTTGCTCCTGACACCAACAAGTGGAGCATACAACTACAGGTACTTATTTCGTTATTGCGTTGTCTAGTTTTTGTCCTCTCTCACGAATATCTGCAGCACTGGCCCTTCTTTTCGCTGTCAGATGTTCTCGACATTACTGTAGCTCTCAGCGCACCGTCGGAGAACGGACCATTCTCCATTGTGCAAGGTCAAATATCCACCACAACACACACAAGACACACTATACACACACACACACTCCACAATCCTGACGTGCTGTTGCAGAGACATCATATTCTAATTATGTCCAATATGTGTTGGCCAATGCGAAGTTCCACCTAACGATGCAGTTGCCGACAGTAGTCGAGATTGACGACAAGGGAGTTACTGCGTCACCTCTATTCGATCAGCCCTCTCAGACTATCTCCTTTGTATTCCCTGCCTTCAATGCGTCCTTATTTTATGACCCCAATTTTGGAGTTCTATTGGACCCCAGCGCCAACAGCGACCGTAACGGCGTATGCTCCTCGTCCATGGATTGGACCCTCCTGGTATGTATGCCATAAGAAACAGGCAAACGTCAGAAGAAAAGGATTAATATCTCCTTTCATCTCTCTCACGCGTAGATTGTGTTGCTGTCAGTGTTGGTACCATGTGGCTTATGTGTGGCCGGTGTGTTTTTCTTGATTCTGCTGGCATTCTCTCTGAAGCACAAAATCATTGCACTGTTCGATCGTGGGGACACACATGCTGTAAATTTTGGAGGAGATGCAAATATTGAGGAGGAACTCTGAGATGCTGAATGGGCACACAGCAAAGCAACAAGAAGGAAGGAAAGAGCTTGGCATTCATCAGACACAGATGAATAGAGTATACTAAGAGATAGTGTGTCAAAAAGCTTCTAATGTATTCAAAGCAATTTAAATTTATCAAAAAGAATGAATAACGTTTGAAAAGGTACTATCAAGGTAGAAAAGATATAAAAGATGTAATATATTTTTTTTTTCATAATCAACTCAATTTTCAAAATCAACAGTGATATTAACGCCACCACCACCTTCGCCTCGCAATATTTGGGAAATCATTTCGAGTTTTACTCCTTTGAAACATATTACATCGTTGCGAAATATGTTTTCTTAAAAATATATAAAATTTTTTACACAACTAAATTTTAATCCCTTTTCATTTGTTTCTTTGCCTCTGCGAACCCTACTACCGCGTAGGAACCTTTTTTGCACAATTAGTAATTGAAATTTTGCTCCGTAATTTATTTTATTCTGCGACTTTCGTTATTTTGCCGTTATTTGAGTCGAGCTCAAGTTAGGAAAAACATGACAAGGGCCACAGGTCTGCTGTTGTGGTTGTTCCTCTCGACTTGGGGATGCTCGGAGAAAGCAAATTGGGTTGCCCAAGCAGAACAAGTTCGGTGGCGATATCCCGGACTTAATGGGTTGTGGTTGGACCCTCATAACTGGATGGGTCAAACATCTGGAGTTCCTCATGTTCCTGGACCGACTGACGATGTGGTCCTTTCTGACTTCTCTTATGCATACGGTCCTGCCTATATAATCACTCTTGAGGTATTTTGCGTATTATCGGTGTAGTTGTAATCTTCACAATCTTAACCCTACACCATTTATTTTGCAACAGTCACGGGTGGCTATCGTGATCAAAAGTCTTCTTTTGAACGATCCTTCATGTCAACCATGTTTTTTGGGCTCCCAAACGCGCTATTACTACAACACAAGTGGAGACTGGCTAAATGTCACTCTTGGGCAGTTTTCTTACCCTCAAGTGGGGTTTTGCAATGCAGTGTTGGAGGTGGTGGCGCCGACTCAACTCATCATCACAGGTGCTCTCAACATGAATCAGCCTGGCTCCGTGATTTCGCAACTTCGTTTGATAACGGTGCCCACCAACGCGACGCTGCGGCCGTAAGAACAAATAATTTCTTTTTTTCCGGAAGCTAATCCTTCTCTCTTGTAGATCTATTTCGGCGGGGAGTTGGAACCTCGTTGGAAACTTATACGGTATTGGTGATCTGTATGGCCAGGTGACCGGCGGCCAAATATTTGCTATGCACATGTACCGCGGAGGCATCTTACCCTCATCACTTGCAGACCAAGTAGGAACCTTGCAGATCTACGGCGACTTATTCAATGCTGTCCCAACAGTTGTTGGTATTACGACTCCCTTCTTTTTAGCGATAGATTTCATTTGATTTCTAATTGGTTCGTTAGTTGACAATATCTCCGGAACGGCTGGGGGCATTAAGGTAACCGGTACTTGGGAATGCCCAAGTGCCTTGCTATGGGAATACGGCTTCCTTTCCTCCACCAACATTTCCTACACCATCTTCACCTTCAACCAAACTTCGCCTCCAGATTCTAGTATCACAATACAGTCAGCCTCAAATACTGGAGTGTAAGGCCAATTCCTGGTATATAAAATTTTTGTTCTGACTTTTTTTTCCTTGAAGGATTCCAGACTATTCACAGGGATGCACTGGAGGCGACACCTTCATTGTTTATACTGGTGTATGCAACACTCCCTCTCCTCACGATTTTGGTGTTCTGCTTGCAATTCCTCCCGGAGGTTCATGCCCCGCAGGTACTGAACTACTCTCTTCAACGTCTTTAAGCGCTTGTCTAACTTGTAAACCTCCTGGCTGCTAGCGCTAAAGTGCCCAGGCGACCCTGGTAAAAAATTCTTGTTAAAAATAGCCATTTATGGATTTAACCGATCCTTACCACAGTATGCAACGGCCGCGGACAATGCAATCCTCCCACATGCACCTGCGAAACCGGATGGACAGGATTTGCTTGCGAAATTCGTAAAATTCACTTCCAATTGGTTCTTTCATCCGATCTCACATTCCTCCAATGAAATTCAAACCAAACAGCACATTGTCCAGGATATCCTGATGAATGCAGCGACAATGGGATCTGCTTCGCCCCTCTTCCTCTTGGATCCCAAATACCTTATTGCCAATGTCGAAGCGGATGGGGAGGATCCAATTGTTCCTTCCCCGAATGTCCCAACAATTGCACCTCCCCTCAACATGGCACCTGCAACATTCAAGGAAATAATCCCAAATGCATCTGCAATGCTGGATTCATCCTTGGACCCAATCTCGACTGCGCCCTTCGCACCCCGCTTTGCCCAGGACAACATGGTCAACAATGTTCAGGACATGGAAATTGCACGAATTTGAATTGTTCATGCTATCCCTCATGGAAAGGATCTGATTGTTCCCTTCCCATTTGTCCAAGTAAGCCCTCCCCTATCCTTTCCTCCAATCAAATTTCAAAAGAAATGATTCTCATTTCGGCCAAATTTAAGATGGATGCAATCATCATGGAAGTTGTGTTTCTGATGGAGGATCAGGAACCAAATGCCAGTGTGACAGCGGGTGGACAGGATCGTATTGTTCCATTCCTTCCTGTCCGAACAATTGTTCAGATCAAGGATATTGTTCTCCTGATCTGGATCCTCCTCGATGCATCTGCAATGGTCCATTGGTCCTGCCGGCCACTCAACCTGCCACTCCTGCACCCACTTCAACCTATGGATGGTCGGGAGCAGATTGTGGAACAGGATATCCTCCTTCCTGTCAATTGACTCAATGCGAAGCCAACGGAGGAACTTGTAGTGACGCCAAACATGGGTTGATCTGTTTGATGAACAAATGTCCTTCAGGATTTACTGGATGGGATTGTTCCGAATGTAAGTCCTGTCCCCCCCTACTTGAAGCTATTTCTGACCACAAGCCTCGCCTAGATGTTTGTTCGAACACAGGATATCCAGAATGCAATGGCCATGGCAGCTGTGAGGTGACCGGAGGAACTCCTCAATGTGTTTGTCGACCAGGATATTCTCTCGGACCCAACGGAGATTGTCAATTTGGTATGCTCTTCTGGTCTCTCGCCTTCCTTCCCATGTTGTCATTGCTCATTTTCCCTTACCGCCTCAGCAACATGTACGTTGAATGGATGTTCAGGAAAAGGAACATGCAGAACCGATCTCGCCACCCCTACATGTGAATGCGAACCATATTATTATGGCCCCGATTGTTCAATTGGTTCCTTCTCTTCCATCCCCGCCAACTTTTCAGCAAATCTGACCAATCTCGATTTCTAGGAACCTGTCCAGGATATCCATTGGCCTGTTCAGGACAAGGAATCTGTCAAAACAATGGAACATGCAATTGCAGTTCAGAATTTGAAGGAGCAGATTGTTCTGTTCCGATTTGTCCCTCCAGCAATGGGATCAATTGCAATGATCATGGATTCTGCAATGACAGTTCATCTCCATTCTTTTGTCAATGCTTTGAAGGATGGTCTGGAACTGCTTGTGAAAAAGGTAATTTCAATCATTGCTTTATTTGCCTTGTTATTCATTTCTTGTCTTTGTTTAGCAACATGTCCGAATGGATGTTCAGGGAATGGATTCTGTGATGGAACTCTTTCACCTCCTCAATGCCGTTGCAATCCCTTCTATGTTGGGGATGATTGTCATTCCTTGACCACCAGCGGAAGTGATTCTCAAGATGTACTCACTATTGTCATCGGTGCTGCAAGTGGCGCTGGCGTGGCCTTTGTCATAATCTTGGGCGCCGCAATTATTACCGGGTTTTATGTTCGATCATGCTACAAACGGGCCTGGATGAATAGGAGCTTGAATTCCATGCCTTCTGCTGTATCGATATAGTATACAAATCCGCACATGCTGAATGGGGTGAGTCGTTGGGAGTCTCTGCATATTACGTTTGAAACGGGTGTACAAAAGACAATAAAAAAAAAAAAAAAAAAAAAAAATTTCCTTATAGAGCCCTTCAGAGCGGCGCTGATGGTGCCTTCTTGTTAGCGATGATAAGTTTGTTTGAGGTTAATAGAGCCAAACGTTGACGTTAGGACCAACAATGTTTGCTGCTACTTTGCGCATTTCCTGGCACTTTTCCCAACTACCCTTGAGGCATTTAATCATAACTTCGTTTAGGCTGGCCTTCAATGCTCAGAGGATGTTGTAGACTGTATATAGAGACTTCAAACAAATTTGGTCAGGACCTAAACAGGAAGAGAGGATAGTGGAAACAAAGAGGAGTTTTGAGAGGGAGACTTGTCAACTCAACATCAGAACACAACTCCGCTGAGGATCCGAGGAGGGCTATCCCAGCAATCTAAAATTTTTTTTTTTCTTGGTTGCAAATACCGAAGGTAAATATATTTTGTGCACTTGCATCATGATACGCGGAGGAAGCGAACATCCAGCAATTGAAAATCTGGACGCCGGTCTATCCTGTGTAACCGGGTCTGGTTAGGGGTTATGCCCTCGGAAGATCAACGCGTGGTGCTAGTACTCACTAACTCCTTTTTTTCCCCAATCCAGTCAGCATCGAGAACGTCGATAAGATCCTGTATCCCTTGGGTCTACGATGCGTTAACTTGGATAGACATCGAGACAGTCTGGGGGTTATCAATCCAATCTTCTTCCTCAAAACTCGCACACTTGAATCCGCCTCAACGAGTGATCAGGAAACCGAACTAGTCCTACGGGTCGCCAATCCTCACCCTTTTTACCGTCGTATTAAAACTGGTACCTCTTGATCCATCTTTTTGGTGACCTTTCGATAGATCCCGACAAGGGAACAGCCTGCGTTTCACTCAAGATTGCTAACCCATGTGTTACTGCGAAGATACCGAGGTGGCTTCCATGAAGTGGGTGCGAGAACATATCCCTGATTTTCCCTTACCGCCTGTGCTTGCTTATCAATCGGATGCGACCCGATCAGATCTGGATGGGTGCGCAGAGTATATTCTAATGGGTAAGGTACCAGGAGTCCCTCTGCAACTATTGGAGCCGGTACCACCCCCCCCCCAAACCTCAACCCTGCCTAATTTCGTGGTTGCTTTGACATTTTTTTTTTTACAGACCTTAAATGAAGAAGATCAGAGGAAGGTAGAGCGACAGATTATCAAGTGGATAATCGCACTGCGAAAGGCATCCATCGGGCTCTCTTCCCAAGTGGGCGCGCTCACATCACAGTCTGCGACAACAACAGCAAGCGCTACTCAGCAAATGGTTCTTGGGCCGATTCTCACCGACGGACCTCCGCTTGGCCCGTTTCCGTTCTGGTCCGACCACATAATCCAATCTGTAAGATGGGCAATCACCGAGATCCATCGATCGCCTTACCTAGGCGGGTCGAACGAAAGGAAAGAAGAGAGCGAAACCATCTGCCTTCGGCTCGAAACGTTTTTGGAAACAACTGTAGCTGCCTATGCAGCTCGGGAACGCGAAGACAAACAAGACCATGAAGGAGGCAACAACAGCGAGCTCTTCAGCCTGTGTTATGACGATTGGCATCCTGGTAACATCATGGTGGACCCAGATACCTTAAATATCACAGCCATTCTGGATTGGGAACACGCCAAGTACTCCACCCATCTTATTTGCTGATGTCAGCAGACATTAACATGTGTTGTGTTCCACAGGTTCTGGCCCTGGGATGTGGAATGGGGGGAGCTACAAGATATGAAAGACCAAGAATTTGTTCAGCAAGAAATGAGCGACAACCACTTGGTACCTGCGGATCCTCGTCTGCTATTGGAACGCAGAGCGATTCAAAAGGTAACCAAGCATGCTCTCTAGATCTCATAATCAAGTAGTCACGCTCACCAAACTGGTAGGTGGCTAATGCTGCTGTCTGGACGGTATTCTTCAATCCCTCTTGGTGGGCGAACGAAGGCGTTTCCTCCACGGAGGCTGTAAAAAAGATTGCTCTCGATGGGCTGACAGCGATGAATGATGCTCTCAAGGTGATAAATCTGCACAGGGAAACGTAAGAAAAAAAAATATAAAGGCACTCTTTGAGAAAATAAACGTATTACCCTGTTGAATACAACTGGAGGCACACCATAAGTTGCATGGATCTCTCTAGTATCAGGGTAGTCCACTGTCCAAAGCAAGAAAAGGTCGACCATGTCTCGAACAAAGAAGTTTGAGGGCATCTCTCGTTGATCCACCTCTGCAGCAAAGAAAGCATACAGGGTGAACAGAGTAAAGGCTGAAAACAGTCCCTTCACTTTCTGGTGTAGTTCTTCATGTCTATCCAGCCTTTTAACAGGTCCATTACGCATTGGGGGAGGTCTCTTCTTCCTCTTCATCCTTCTTGGTTTCTAAGAAAAGCTTGAAATGGATCAGTGATCTAATTGAATCACTCTGATCCATTTGAAACAGTGCAGAAAAACGGAACGCGCGCGCGTGTGTAGCAAAATTTAACGTGTTCGGCCCCCAGGTGTAAATTATGGTCGCCGGTAGTTGGGCATAGCAAACATGGTCAGCGAGTAACTTACGGCGTTGCAAAGAAGGTGGTGGATCCTACATTCCCTTTTGCGAACCCCTCGGAGGTGGGTAGTGCAGAGGAAGAAAGAAAAACCCTCTTGCGAGAGGATACACGTGTTCAATGACCTACGTGGGCAGGGCGTCCGATGACCAACAGGAGGGTGCTCCTGGGTAGGGACGTCATCATCAGGCAAGGTGATCGCACACTTTGGACGGTTCGGTCTGCCCGCCTAAACCGCGCCATTTGGTTGGCACTTTTCGGTCCCGTACTCTTCGTCAGTGCGTTGAAATTGTTTGACCCTAGT
>ERZ778023.4141-NODE-4141-length-12692-cov-58.481127_pt1 | contig 12692 bp, 10 predicted proteins | sample MGYA00375753_ERZ778023 | MGnify/ENA primary metagenome ERZ778023 (study PRJEB29350, sample SAMN05389822) | bioreactor metagenome | isolation source: Ammonium sulfate bioreactor | place: South Africa: University of Cape Town | collected 2014-04-04 ...
GGTGGTTTCGGTGGTGTTAATCCAATGTTAGGCGGATTCGGTGGATTTGGTAGTGGCAGTCCAATGTTAGGCGGTATTGGCAATTATGGACCAGCACAATTGATGTCCCAAGGACCGGGTGTTTCTCCATATTATCCACAGATGCCATTTTCTCAAATGAACCCGTATTGTAATTCGATGTCTTTTCAAGTACCATCTATGGGCCCACAACTGCCTTATCCAATGCCCTGTCCACCTCCAATGATTCAACCAGTTATGCCTCAAAACTTTATGCGTAAGCAATTGAAATTGAATGAAATATGAAAAAATCAGAATTTATTTTCATTTTAGCTTATCCATGTGGCAATCAACAAATGCCTTTTCCACAACAAATACGTAAGCATAATATTGTATAATTTCCATAAAAATATTCAATAATTTCTATTAACATCGATGCCTAATCTTTAACGCTATCATTTTCGCCGTTTTAAGATGCCGTTTTTGTTTTGCTTTAGCTTACTCACCATATATGCCTCAATTACCGCTAGGTCCTTACGGATTACGTAAGATATTGAATGAAATATCCGTCATTTCGCTTCTATTGCTTATAATCTTCTTTAGCTTGTTCTCCATACATGCCTCAAAATCCAATTGCTTTTCCAGGAATGCGTAAGCAATATTCTCTGTTCTGCTTTTTCTTTTTCATAAATCAGTTTCACAAATTACAAAAATATTCATCAACAATAATTTACATTATATTTATGTTTTAGCTGGTTCGGGTGCTTTTCCACAAGGACAATTTCAACCCTGTATGCCAATGATGCCACAACAATTAAATTGTCCACCAGGATTTGTCCCTGGTCCTGGTGTAAATCCTTTCTATGGATTCCCACAAGCCGGTGCTCCTATTAATTTTAGTGGATTTCCGAGTAAATAGAATTTTCATTCGTTCATTGTTAAATCATATCCTCTATCACTAAGGTATTGGTCCTAATGCTTTTGGTAATCAATCTGGTCTCGCAGGATATGGTAGTGTCGGTCAATTTCCTTACGCATTTCCTAATCAGCAAGGATTCGGTCAAATGGGTCTTGCAGGATATGGTGGTATCGGTTCAGCTCCTTACGGTTATTATAATCCAGGAGGATTTGGTCCGCAACCTTACGGAAATTTAGGTCAATTACCATGCGGTTGTTATAATTCATCTGGTTTTTTTCCACCACCATCGCCACAAGGTTTCGGACAACATCCATACGGTAACTTTAATCTTCAAAGTTTTGGTCCGTCACAAAGTTTCGCACAATATCCGTATTGTGTTCCTAATCAACCAGGAGTTTATCCATCACCTAGTCTTGCTGGATATGGTGGTTTCGGCGGATTCGGTCAGCAAGGATATCAACCACAATCAGGTTTTGGTGGATTTGGTGGTTACGGACCAAGTCCTTATGGTTATAATCCAATGCTACCAAATCAACAACCTTATTATAATTTTAGCCCGTCACCATATGGTGCTTTTGGTCAACCAGGATTTCCTCAACAATCTTACGGTGCTATTGGCCCACAAGGATTCCCTGGTTTTAATGCATCGGGTATTGGTGCTTATGCTCCACATCCTTACAATGCTTACAATCCTTTTAATCCGCCTGGTTTTGGTGTATACAATCCACAGCCTGGCAGTGGCATGGGATATCCAGGATTTGATCCATCTGGTCTACAAGCATATTGTCCACAAGGATATGGTTCACAAGCATACGGACCACAAGCATACGGATCACAAGGATATGGCCCACAAGGATATGGCCCACAAGCATACGGACCACAAGGATATAACCCACAAGGATATGGACCACAAGGTATCAGTAGTTATCCTCAACAACCTGTTGGTGGTTTCAATGCACAACCAGGTTATTATCCACCACCTGTTGGACCTCAAGGCCCACCGCCTTTTGTCGGTGGATTTCCTCAACCTCCTCAGCCACCAGTCAATATTTATCCTCAACCACCATTTAGTGCTCTTGGGCCACAAGCCAATGTAAACAATCCACCACTTAATCCTAATATGCCAAATGTTTATCCACCAAGTGGAGGTGTTATACCACAAGGTATCTTACCACCAGGTGGAGCTTTTCCCCCGCAAGGTGTTATACCACCTGGTGGAGCTATTCCTCCGCAAGGTTTTATACCACCAGGCGGAGCTATTCCTCCTGTAACTAATGCACAATTCGGACCATTTCCAAGTGGTACTGGAAGAGTGACAATTGTATGTTGCGCTATACCTCAGTAGGATTAGTTCATTTTAGTCGTGAGAATATATTTTTTAAAAAAGCACTTTTGATCGACATATATTTGTCTTCGTTTTTCGCGAGAGGTAATCATATTTGAAGTATATTTCTGCAGTAAAAACCTACATAGGCAAACCATTAGTAGATATTTGTTTTTTTTTCATTACTGTGTCATATACGATAAAAGAATCTTGACTTTTATCTTCTCGAATTTGTTTTTTTTAATTATTATTAAATCCTTTTTTTTCATCACGAAAGACAAAAGCCGAACGTCTCTTATTGGTGCATATGCGATTAGACTAAACTAATATAATCATTTATATAATAAAGCATTGTTCCGGAAAATAAAAAGAGAGAGAAAAAAAGACTTTTTTTTAAATGCATTATGTTTAGTTGACTAGAAATAATGATTAATTGACAATTAACAATACTCAAAAAATGTAACCAACTAGAAAAAACTACTTTGAAATATTTATTGAATGGAAGTGCAATTCAGCAAAGAGATAATATATTTCTTTATTCTCTTAAATATGTTGGCGCTTGAGAATAAAGTACTTAAGTAGCATGCACATCCTATATTCTATTATTTCGTTGCTTTTATATAGAACTTCATTGTTTAATTTTTCTGCTATGAATATCATGTTTTGCTGATATGTTAATAATAAGGACTAGTCAAAATAAGTGCGTCTCTTTTAATTCAATTATATCTATAGATTATCGATCTTTATGTCAGTTGAATAAAATCATCAGTGTAACATTTTAAAAAAAAACAAGACAGTCATTCTATAATATTTTTTGTTACAAACAAAAAATTTGCTTTCTTTATTCACATTTATAAATACGCAATTGAATTCATGTTATTATTGATTGTCGAATGTTTGCTTGATAAATCTTTGTATGTCTAACTACTTTATTAAATACATAGACGGAAAAAGAAGAAATGCCTATAATAGTGAATTCTTTTGTCGCTTTGCCTATTTACATAGATGAATAGTATCAAAGAAGAAAAAAAAACTAGAAAATATAGAAAAGAAAAAAGAACTCAACTTTCTATTCTTCTTTTGAGAACCATCATTAGTTGTTGTTGTTTTTTTATTGAACATCGAATAGAATAGTAGTAAGTGACAACTATAATCTTTAATTTTCTAGCATTGAATTTGTCTTTCGAGAGGAAAAGAAAACGACATTAGATCTTTCTTATCTCTTGAGTAATTGTTATGCTAATTTTGTTTCAAACAAATAAAACAAGAGGAAAACACGAATAATCATTATGCTTGTGCGTATTCCTCGCTGTTATTTTTTAACTAATACACAATTAGGATGACATAGAAGAGAGCAACTTCCGTTTTCTTTTCTTTTTCAGTACTATAATCAAATCTATAATAATAGGATATTCATCAGTGAAAAGAGAAAAAGAACCACCCGAAAAATATGTTTTGCTGCTCAGATTTCATATAAAGTCAGACAACAATTGGTAAGCTCGTTCTTAGATACACTCGAGGACAATCAGTTTTAGCTCGAGACTAGGCAATCGTAAAAAGCAATACTTTAACTTAAATGTTCATTGTTTTATGTGTTGACGTCAGTTCTCAGCAGGTAATTAGATGATAGAAAAAAACAGAGAAGAAGTGATCCTTAATCCTGTTCATGATATTTCGAAAAATATCTTCGATCTATTCAAATTTGCTATTTTATGTTTCATTCAATGAGTAGACACGCTGACAATCTAATGAATATATTAATTAGAAGGCAACAAGTGAAACAAGTTTATTTTCAGACTTTTTTAGACTCGCACGACTGCTTTATCTTTATTTTAGATTAAAATCATTAATTAATATAAAAAAAAAATGATTCGATTGTCCCTTTATTTGTCTATTCTATTTATTGGTTTAACTATGGTTCTAGCTAAGAACGGCTGGAAATATCGTAATATCTATCCTAAACAACATTCCTTTGCCAAAGATCAATTCCGTTCATTACGCAGTTTAATGGGAAAATTAATTGATACAGAAACAAATACTGTTTATTCAATAGACGGAGAAAAACAGCAGCAACAACCATCGCCACTACAAGATCCAGAAACAACAGCAACAGTTGCTCCTGTTGCACAAGTCGGTAACGCACCGTTGAATTTTGGAGAAATAGCATGTCTTGCAGCTTGTCACTCATGTGTCGAAACTGAACCATTGGAAAATGTAAGAGATCAGAATGAATTTTGATGTGATTTTATGCATATTTTTTTGTTATTTGAAGCAAAAGAAACGAGCTGCAGATAACTGTGGTCCTATGTGTGATTGTGCTGACAGCTGTTTTCTTATGCCAGCTGAAGAAGTATGAATGAAACAAATAATCAAATTCGATATGTTTTTTTTTCATTTTGATGTTTAGGTTGGTCAAATCTACAGTCAACCAGTTAATTCTCATCATGGCAAAGAATGTTGGTGGAGAACTTATACTGAAATGTTGAACAACAGTCCACAATCAGCATTCTGATCATAAAAGAAAAATACCAAATAAATACTTTTATTTATGTCGGCTTCTTTAAGTTCATTCTGACCATTTTTTTTTGTCTCCTGAGAAAAATCTCTTTACATATTAAAACGCAATTCTCTCTCATTGTAATATCATTAAAATCATTTTAATAAACTACTTAACGAACTAAAAACAGAAAATTTGCCTTTAATTTCATTTTCTTTATTTGTTAGTACTCGTAAGCAACATTAAATATTGATATGCTCAATCCATTAATTTTTTATATTCTCGATTTAAAAATTCCGGATAGCCCATTGGTTGACATAATTCCTGAGTAAAATCTCGAACAACATTTTCATCGATTGAATTCGAAGTCGAATGTTCTATGCACATTGTTTCAAAGTACAAATCAGTACCGATTTGTTGTTGATCATTAGCTCGAATGAATTGCAAACGAAAACCAGTTAATTCATAGGAAAGATTGAAGTTTAATAATGATTGTTGGCGATATTTTTTTAAATAACACAAAATCATCGGTTGAATCGAATGAAATCTGTCGATTAGATGATTTTCATTCGATTGTTTTAGTATGTCGATAATCGATTCAAGTTTGTCAATTGAAGATTTTTTGTTCGAATGAAGTGTTTTTATCCAATATTCTTGTCCGTTTTGTAAACGTTGTTGACGTTTTTTCAATTCTAATTTTTTCTTATTGCGTAATTTTAAACCGAATTCATCTTCAAACAAGAGAAAATAAATATCTGTTCGATGTTCGACATTATTTTTCTCTTTCCATTTAGTATCAAATGTATGTTGATCAATTAAACGAAAGATTCGATATTCCATTGAATAGAAAAGCAAAACGAACTTTTTGAAATTCAAATTTATTTTATTTTCAAACAATCTACAAAAGTGTAAACAAACATGTTCTTTCATGCCTAAACGTGATTATAAACAAGCATCGAAGAAGAAGACAAACAAACAAATAATTTTTAAATAAATATCAATTGAACACAATTGATTTTCTTTTTTGTTAGTCATTGATTTTTTTACTGTACATAGTGTGTAGAGAAGGAGTTTTATATTGCATTAGTTGAATACAAAAGTCATCTATGAAAAAAAAAGCCAAAACATGGAATTCTTTGAGCATCGGCTGCGAACGTATATGGACGGTTAAATGAGAAAGCGAGAGAGAGAGAGAGAATGTCTTTTGATAAAATATGAGAATTTGATTGAAATTATGTTATCGAATCCCAATCGAAACCTTCATCTTCGATAACAACTGGCAACGAAGATAGATTTGTGTTCGTCATCGGATCTGATAGATTTCGATTGGCAACAAGAGAATATCGATTTGACGACATGGGATCATCTGCAAATGAAAATCATTGAAAAATTCTTTTTTCTTGTTGCCAAAATTCTTTACTAGCAAGTTTATTTTGTGCTAAACTTGTGATTCCTGTATAGTCGAAAAACGATGAGAGTGATGATGCAAGGTTGAGTAATTTATCTCGATCTTGCTGTTGAAATGATGAATTCGTTCGAAAACCATCGAGAAATTCTCAAAGAAAGAAACGATATTCAAACGAATGATGAATTCGGGCTTTCGAAAAATTACCACAATAAGGTTTAACATCGACATCATGCCAATTGATTTCGCCACTAGATGCTAATTTAACACTTTCAAAAAAACTGTTCGTTTCATTGTGCGATAGGAGTTCATGCGTCCAAGGATTTGTATTCAAATTATTTGTTGTCAAACAATCTAAATCATCGAAATCAACACATGAAAACGAGATCGTTTCAATTCTAACCAGATGCATTTGTCAAAGGAGCTTCTAAAATCTGTTCACGAAAACGTCGAAATGACGCTGTTAAATCCATATTTGGATCATCCCATTGAATGAATGCTGACTAAAACAACACACACACATTCGATTTCAATTGATTTCTATTTTCTGATTTACATTTGCTGCAAGAGACATTGTTGAATCTGATTCATCGGCGGATGATGATTGTCCGCCGACACTACTCACATCGCCACAAATCATCGGATTATTATTGGTATAGAATATCGTCGATTGTTGCGTCATATTTGTTGGTGATGATGAAGGAAGAATGTGAAGAGATGGTTGAAGATCATCGAACTGAATTCAACGAGATTTATTAAAATTCAACAAAACAATCATTATTCATACTTTTCGTTTACGAGAATTCGATTGATTGATTTCGTTCGATTCATCGACAGCCCAATAAGAGCCCTAAATATCATCGACATAGACTGTGTTCATGATCAAAATGCCTCGTTCTTACTTTTCCCGGATCATTTGTTCCTCTTTGAAGTCTTTTGAAGCATTTATTCAATGATAAATTATGTCGAATTGAATTCTTCAACGAATTTAATGAAATACTTTCTTCACCAATCGATCGACTTACCTTCCATTTCGGTGGTGCCGTTCGAAAATACGGGTACGAATCGACAATCCATTGATAAATCTCATTCAAAGTCATTCGTTGTAAATTCGCACTCATAATCGCCTGTCGAATTAGCGTCACATAACTATACGGTGGTTTAACATAGACATTCGATGTTGGCAATTGAACATCATGTGGTTCTTGTTTTTCAACTGGCGAATGTATTGGTAGAGATGCTGGTGGTGGTAGTGGTGGTGGAAGTGTCTGAATCGGCATTGGGTTTTCTCCGATTTGCATTTTTGGTAGCCATTCTATTGATGTTAAACTACTGTCTAATGGAATGGTATTTGACGAATTAGAACTTAACTTCTTCCTACTCTGCGATTTACGCATGAGTATAAAATTCGTCTAGAAAGAAACAAATTGCAATTTGACATTCAAGAAATTTCTATTCGTTTTCACAGACTTCTTTCATATGTATATGTATATATATATATATATATGTATGTATGTATAAAAACACAAAAAAAAAGGACAAATGAATATAAATGAAAATATCTACATATCAGAACAATGAGATTATGTTATATACAAACAAACGAATTGAGCTATTTTCATTGAAATAAATTGAGATTTTTTTGTTTTATTCTTGAAGAATTTCTTTGTTTGTTCCGTAGAGTCGATATTCATAAGCATAGGTTCGAAGATTTCCTAGAGAACAAAAGAATTCGATTTGTAAACTAGTATGTTTCGATTGACATACGACATTCGAGACCACATTTTGATGATTGACATGATGAACAAGGAAGGAAACAGCCTGGACAATTCAAACGATTACAATCACATCGATCCGTTTGATCGGACACGAATAAACCTGACTTGTCGTACATTGGTTTACTTGAACTAGAAAATAATAAATAAAAAAATCATCCACCTCTCAAGATACATCAGAGAAATTTCGTCATTTAATACTTGAAACGAAATAAATCTCACCTTGGCTTGTCTTGAGAAGATGATTGACGGGTTTTCAATCGTCTTGATGGCACATTTGCAACATTGACCAGATTTTTCGGACCTGGATTCGCAAAACCAAGATCCTCTAACGTTCGATCCTAAACATTAACAAATAAATAACACGAAACGTATTTTTTTTCATTTAGTTACTCGTCGTTTTCGTCGAGCTCTTCCGTTCGGCGATGACGTCGAAGGTCTTGTTCCATTTTCTCCATTAATTAATGGCAATTGTGAACGACGTAAAGACATACGTTCCGTTGTTGCTTTCGAACTGTGTCTTAATGTCATAGTCGATGATGGCTAAAGAAAGTAGAATTGTTCATATTCATTTTCGATCTCATCAAATCAAACTCGAACGAACCGATTCAAGAACTTCGAATATATTATTATTATTGTCATCCATGTGCCTAACAACGGAGAGCGAAGAAAACGAATGAAACAGATCTAAAATAGGATGGTATTTATTGTCTTGAATGAAATAAATCATAAGAATCAACGTGTTGATTAGAAAATGGGACAAAAATGTTAATTAACAATGAATCGGAAAAGTGAAAAATTCAATTTCTTCTTTTCTTTTGTAATAGAAAATGATTGTTGCTATCGAACGCCTACGCCTTAGCAAACAATATTTTTAAAAAAGTAAAAGAAAGAACAAAAAAAAACTGAAAAAAAAAGAAGGAATTCTTTCTTTCATTCCGCCCGTCATTATTTCATTCATTCATTCATTCCAACCGGTGTAAGTGAATGAATTAATACCCATTTGCAATAAAATCAACCAACGAGATTTCATTAACATACATTGATATCGATGACACTAGTTTTCGTGCTGAAAATTAAGAAAATCAAATCTATGAAAAGTAAAAGCTTTTCTTTTCGTGATTAAACAGGTTTTCTTCATCAAAAATCGATCGAAAATTGAGTACTAGTGACATCTTCGAAGTTCGTACTGTATTATCAGTCTTATTTACAATTAAAATTGATTCTATATAACTGTTCAGTAAAAACGAAACATGATTTATATCTAAATAATGCATGTTTGAATTAAACATAGATAATTAACCCTTAGCGACCGACGGGATATTTTTTGAGTGTGGGGAGAAAGTGACCATACTACTAGAGATGATAGACCCTACATATGCTCATAGTATAAGCAAAAAATCATTTTAAGACTTTAAATTGGATTTTTTAATGTATTTGGACGTAATACTGATTAGTGTCAATTACAAAAATATAAATGCATCCCATATCTGCGGATGTATGCCATTTTCTTCTTGTGAAAATTAATTTAAAAAAAAACATAATTTTAATTATTTAATTATTTCGTTCAATAGTTAGCCAAAAGAGTTTTCTTAGCATATTAGCGGACTATCGTTCTATCTTAACCTGTAAAACTAATCGGCGTTATATTTGAAAGGTCCAAGACGTTTTAATATTCTGCAGAATTATGCCCTCTGAAAGGGACACCAGATTGTAAAGGGTTCATGGAATATACTGAAATAATTATGTTGCGGTACCTAAGGACAGTTACGTTTAATTATCTCGAGAATAATCTTATATATACTCGATGACACTGTTTGATTCTTCGAACAACTGATCGATCGTTTGCGAGTTCGCTCAAGAAAAATGAAGGTTACAAAGTACGTGCCTTCTTCTTCGAGCATACTTGTGCATAGATCCTATTTTTGTAGTAGAAACCTATCTGAATATGCACTAAAAATTTCAAGTTTACCGTATTATCTTTTTCTGCTTTACATATATCTGTTGTTTTAGCGACAAAAATGAGTCATATTTGCTATATTTAACTGGGAATCCTAGAATGTCAAAGAAATTTTTTTCCTATTCTGCACATGTGTATACTACTCGTAAAAATAAGAAAGGCGAGAGAAGAGACGACGATCATGCAGTTCATCGACCATTTTACGTTCTTTGCAACGTGTCCTCACGTATGATTCGTATTCATTTCGTATTAATATATCATATTTTACGTTGTTTCTTCAAGCAATTTCTGTCTTTCTATTTTTATAAGTAGTAACATAGAGGTTATTTCAATGGTTCGAATCGAAATTATTTGATGCGTTTTATGAGCATTTTAAATAGATCGTTCTTTGAGTATATAAATTTAAACTTCAGATTTCGATCGGAATTTTTGTTTGAGAAATTATTCCAATTAAGCGGTTTGTGAGGCAATATAGTCGGTTAAAGAGTGCACGATTTTTCTTTCTTGTTGGTTTTATCATATGTTGATAGTATGAGGGCAAAACGAGAAATAGAACGAAAAAAGTTTCTTTCTCTCTCTTTATAAATGCACTTAATATAGGGGCGAAATCTGTTCTAGTAACGTGTTTGAGAGAAAATAGAACTGCTGATCTATTCCTTATTTCTAGATAATTAATTAGTTGAATGGCAAATAAAGTACCAAAAAATTTTACACGAAGATATTCATTATCGGAAAATATAGAAAAATTTAAAAAACATCGATACAAATCAACTTTAACTTGTGGTGTATGTGGCGGCGATGCTCACGGTAATATAATTTAATAAAACTCATGTTTGAAATGCATTTCTTTTTTTTTATATTAAGGTTATAACTTTGACGCAATTTCATGTGAATCATGCAAAGCGTTCTTCCGTCGAAATGCATTGAGATCAATCGTATGCATACTTTTGTTTCGAAATGAGATAATAAGCCGAATGAAAATTAATTTCAGAGTTACTACAAATGTCGTGGTATGGGATATTGTGATGTGAGTTTTAACGTGAAAAAACGATGTAAAAAATGTCGACTTACTAAATGTTTTCAACAAGGTGAGATAGATATTTTTAGATGTATTTATCTTATCATAAGTTGTTGTTGTTGTTGTTGTTTTTAAATTTAGGTATGAGAAAAGAATGGATTCTTTCGGATCGAGAGTAAGTTTAACGTACTTTTAAGACGCAAAGATAATTGAATAATATTCTTTAGAAAAAAAGAAAAACGTTCAAAAATCGAAGATAATCGTCGTCTCAAACAATTGAAAGAGTTAAAACAACAGAAAGTTTGTTGAAATTTCTATTTTTTTGTTCCAAAAAAAGAATTCTTCTTATCATTTCATGTCAGGTCAAATTCATTTTCGATCAATCTTCAACCGAATTTGAATTCTATCTAACAGATGAACATTGGTCTCATCTTCAATCAATTCAAACAAACTACACAGAAGCTGTTCGATTAAATCAAATCACAGGAATATCTTTATATCCATTTATCCAGCCAATTGAGTCAACATCAGATCTATTTCGTATTCCATTGTATATATCATCGATGCGTTTAATCACATTTTTTAAACAAACAAAAGAATTTCACGAATTAGATCTATCAACTCAGCTTTATTTAATTAAATTAAATTTGATTACAATATGTTTTTATCATTCATTGTATATTTATGACTCACAAACAGATAGCTATCATGAACACGATACAGATGATCCGATATTTTCAGGTAGCGATTGGACAAATACATTGAACAAACAGTTTCATTCTCAAATGAATCTTATTCGAATGAAAATCATTGATGATCTACAATCTGATCAACATATTATGAAATTAATTATGTTTATTGTACTTTTCTCTCGATCAGTATGTCGTTTTCAATTTAATGAACGTACGTGTATAGATAATAATCAAGCCGATATATTCAAACGACAAAATATTTATACTGAACTATTGTATCGATATTGTTTACAACAATATGACTTATCCAAAGCACCGGTTATATTTATGAAATATATTTTTAATATTATGAAAATTCAGCAATTAGTCGATGAACTAAAATATAACATTCAAGAATACATAGGTATAACGGAGTTGTCACCACTAATTCAAAGTTTAATTATGTAAACATTTAACTTGAACTTTACATTATTTTTAATTCTGCGATTCGTTCGTTCTACATGAAATAGATTCTATGTTTGTTGTTGTTGTCGTTGTTTCTTTTTCATCGATATTTTGTAAAACAAACAAAAAAAGGTGAAATAGAAAATTTAATCCTAGTCGAAGTATGTACTTCTTCAGGTGTTAATTGTGGTCTATTTTTATTAAGTTAAAACAAGTGCTATGTTTTCATGTCTACAGATTTTCTAAAAAAGCATGCTTCATAGTAATTAAGTATGAGACATAATCTGAAAAGAATTTATTTACCAATAAGTAGAGTATGGGCTCAAAGGTAAGAAAAACATTGATTTCATAAGTCACGAATAGTGACCGAGGGTGATGGAAACTTGGTTGGATTGTTGATAATCGAGGTCCGAGAGTCCGAATATGAGTCATTCATGGGGTCAAAGGTAAAAAAACATAGATTTAAGAAGTCACTAATAGTGGTCAATGACGATGGAAAGTTGCCCTGACCTTGGACAATCGAGATCGGAGAGTTTAAATTGATAGGTAGATATTGAAAATTTTCAACTGAATATTTTTGGAAACTGACGATTTTTCGAAGTGTGGAAGTGTGTATTGCTCATTAGAAGATTCGTATTTTGGAAAAAAAAGAGATTTTTCC
>ERZ778023.4176-NODE-4176-length-12538-cov-6.066250_pt1 | contig 12538 bp, 14 predicted proteins | sample MGYA00375753_ERZ778023 | MGnify/ENA primary metagenome ERZ778023 (study PRJEB29350, sample SAMN05389822) | bioreactor metagenome | isolation source: Ammonium sulfate bioreactor | place: South Africa: University of Cape Town | collected 2014-04-04 ...
GGGGGGGGTGTCGGCGGGGTGGGTGGTGGTGAGGAGGAGCTTCGGCTCGGGGCGAATGAGGGGGAGGGTGTCGTCGAGGGTGAAGCGGTCGGGGTCGAGCCGGAGGGTGAGGCGGCCGACGGCGGGCCAGCGTCCGCTGAGGACGGTGATCTGGCCGGGCTGGAGGGTGACCTCCTGCGCGGGGCCGTCGTCGATGCGCCAGCGGGCGGCCTGCGCGGTGGGGCTGAAGTTTTTGAGGTAGGCCTGCCAGGTGGTTTCGGTGGCGAGGGAGCCGACGAAGCCGAGGTTGGGGATTTTTTCGCCGATGGCGATCCAGGTGGTGCGGGGATCGAGGAGGTCGGGGGTGGCGGGGGCGTGGTCGGTGAGGACGATGAGGGGTCCGGCGGGTCCGGCGAGGGTGCGGGCGAGGCGGAGGGATTCCGCGAGGTCGTGGCTGTGGCGGGCGGGGGTCCAGGCGCGGAGGGCGGTGGCGAGGGTGGCGGGAAGGTCGGAGCCGGAGGCGAGGCGGCGGGTGGTGGAGTCGAGGATGATCCACTGGGTGCGGGCGGCGGCGCGGGATTGGTCGGCGAGCCGGGCGGCGAGGGTGTCGGCGGCGCGGCCGCGGAAGGCGCTCAGGGACGCGCTGGAGTCGAGGATGGTGACGACGGTCTGGGCGCTGGTGTCGGAGAGCCAGCGGGGTTGGGCCCAGAGGAGGGTGAGGGCGAGGATGGCGAGGAGCTGCCACCAGAGGGCGGGGGACGAGCGGAGCCAGCGGAGGCGGCGGCCTCCCTCATGCGAGGGCGGGACGCGCTGGAGGAGGAAGAGCGTGCTGGTGCGCACCTGCCGCGACCGGCGGCGCAGGAGGTGAATGGCGAGGACGACCGGCAGCCCGAGCAGGGCCCAGAGGGCGAGGGGATTGGCCAGGAAAAGTGCCGGCATGGGAACCGGAGTTTACAGAAGGGCGGGGAGGGAAGGACAGGTTTTTACAGAGCCGAGTCTGCGAGACAGGCGAAGCCAACGTCGCAAAGGACACAAAGGGGAGGCGGCAAAGGCAGGAAGGAAGGCAGCCAAGACAGGGGTCGAACAGAAGGGAGCGAAGGAAGCAAAGGGTTGGGCCTTGGGGCGGGGTGATGGGGCGCTGTGGAACTCGCGCGCGGCGGGACTGTGGGGAGGGAGGACAGGTTTTACAGAGTCGAGTCCGCGAGACAGGCGGAGCCCTGAGATGCAATCGATTTTTGGACCAATCCGTGTTTCTCAGGCCGCACGACCCATCGCGCCAAACCACCCGGCCTCGTCCTACAGGCAGAGTCTGAAAACTGAACCACTGAAAACTTGCCGTCTCTCCTTTGTGTCCTTTGCGACGTTGGCTTCGCCTGTCTCGCGGACTCGACTCTGTAAAAGAGCGCCTTCTGTATTGCCTGTTACCTCCGGTAGGGCGGAGGGTTGTGCGAGGCGATGGGGGTGGGGTAGGGGCTGGCGTAGCCTCGGTCGCAGCGGGCGGGGCGGCGGGGGCGCGGGTGCAGGCCGCTCCAGGGTGGCGAGGGCAGGTACGCGGGGTCGGGCGGAGGCTTGGGGTGGAGGGCGTGGACGAGCGCGCGCAGGAGACGGGCGGCGGCCTGGCTAATCATCGTGGTGGGTGGTGTCCTTGGGCAGGGTGGAGTTGAGGATGGAGCGGATCTCGCGGTCGAAGTCGCCCTTGAGCCGGGTGAGGATTTCCTCGGCCTCGTAGTATTCCTCGTCGGTGAGGTCGATCTCGTCGCCCTCGATGTAGAGGTAGTCGCCGGTGTGCTCGAGCTCGAGGCCGCCGCGGCGGGTGGTCCAGCGTTTTTCCTCGATGTCGGCGGTGACGGTGGCGATGAGGTCGTGGCGGGAGTCGCGGGTGATCTCGACGGGGAACTCGTATTCGATGCCGGATTCCTCGCGGAGGATGAACAGGGTGGCGATCATGGCTGTGGGTCTTTCGTGGTGGCGGGAGGTTCGGCGGCGGGCGCGCTGCTGTCGCTTTGCGTGTTGCCAGCGCTGGCGTCGGCGGGCGCGGCCGGTGTTTCGTTGATGTCGGTGGTCGAGCTGATGCCCGGCTGGCTGGCGTGGGCGGCAGGGTTGGATTGCGGTTGCAGGGACAAGTCAATAAGATGCCGGACCTGTGCGCTGCGGGAGCGGTAGGCGGCCCGCGCGGCCTGGCTGAAGGCCTGGTAGGTGGCCTCGTCGACATGGGTGCCGATGAAGCGCAGGGGAGTTTTCAGTGATGCAGTTTTCAGTTTTCAGATGGTGTGTGGCGCCGCCGACCCGGGGCTCGGATTGGGGCCTCGGTGCGGGCGGGCGGGTTGATCTCTGGTGAGGTGAACTGGGAGGGGGCGCGGCGTGGTGTGCGGGGCGCGGTTTTGGTTTTACGGTTTGGTCCCGGGTTGGGCGGCCGCTGGCTCGCTGCTCGCGGCCGGGTTTTCCTTCCTCTGGTGAGGCGGCGGCGCGGGCGGCTCTGCAAGCGGAGCGCTGGCGTCGGAAATCCCGCCCGGGCTGGCTGGCGCCAACGAGGCGGCTCTCTGCTGCGGGGAGCGGCGGGAGGTCTCGTGGGTGAGCCAGCGGCGGTAGCGGCGGCCCATGCAGGCGCCGAAGGTGGAGGGGCTTTCCTGCACGTGCTGGCCCTGGGCGCGCAGCCAGGTGTGAATGGCCTGCCAGCTCCAGCCCTTGCGGCGCAGGATGTCGACGGCGGGGATGTAGGGCTCCATGGGCGTGTAGCGGCGGGTGGCATTGCCTGCCGCCTGGGCGGCGCGGGCGAGGTCGTGGGCGGTCATCGCGAGGAGGGGGATTTGGGTTGGCGGGCGGTTTGTTTCTCCAAAGTGTATACACCTTTGGACAAAATAAGCTCGAAGACGTCGGCAAGGCTGCGGCGGGAGGCGGCGGCGATGCGGTCGAGCTGGCGGTGGAGGGAGGGCGCGATGTGGGCGCGCACCTCGGCGCTAGGCCTTGCGGGTGGGGTGGCGTTTTTCATAGTGGTGGACTTGTTCTTCGAGGATTTTTTCGATGAGTGCGGAAAGCGGGATGTCGAGTTCATTGGCCACCAGCATGAGCCGGGCCTTGAGGTCCTTGTGTATCCAGCCCGAGATGGCCCGTTTGTCCTGGTCGCGTTGGTTCGCCATGGCTATATGCTTCGGAAGTGTATACACCATTAGCTTCAGGCGTCAACCGGCTTTTGAGGATTTTTGCGGATTGGTCGATGAAGCCGGAGCCGTCGGAGAGTTCGTGGAGGAGGAAGCGGGCGAGGCCGCCGGGGTCGAGGCCATGGCGCGCCGCGGCGGCCTGGAGTTCGGCGGGCAGGTGGTGGATTTCCATGCTTGGAGAATGCCGGGGAGGGGCGGGGAAGACAACGGGGCGTGTGCGATATGGGTGCAAGGCAGGAGGGGGAGTTATTCACAGGGCGGGTGCGTGTGGGTACTTAGCCGGAGTGGGCTGGCGACGTGGAACGCTGATGCAATGAGGCGCGGCGGGGTTGCCTGCGGGTGGGTGGCGTGTGGCGGGGAGGCGGCAGGAGGGGCGGCGAGGGTATTGTGACGGAAATGACACTAAGCGTGGTTTGTGCTTAGCGGGGAAAGCTTAGCGGATGGCGGGATGTGGAGATGGGCGTGTTTTTGGCTGCGGCGTGCTGGCGGGAAGAGCGCGGGTCCGCGAGGAGCGAAGATGCGGCGAACCCGGCGCACCGTGTGGGCAGGGCTCGTGCTGGCGGGCCTGCTGGGTGGGAATGTACAGGCGGGGACGGTGTTGGGCGAGCCGGAGGGTACCGCGCTGGGCTGGTGGTCCGAAGGTGTTGGAGATGAGGGTATCGGGAGTGCGCCGCTGCCGGTTCCTGTGGCAGATAGCGGCGACTGGACCCCGCGCAGGGGCAGTCTTTACGGGGCGATACGCAGGATGCCTACGCATCGGGTGGTGGTCCCGCCTGCGTATGGGCCTGTATCGGGGTCGCAATATCCAACCGGCGGGAGTATCGGTGTGCTTTCCGGCGGTGGAAGCGGGGCGCAGCCGACGGCGGGCTGCCTGACGGTGTGCGTGCCATGGGAGCCGATGGGTTTTTCGAATGCAGCGCCGTGGCCGGGCGCTATCCCGCCGACGGGCGGCGTACTTTATGTGGGGGGCGGCGGCACGATGATGCAGGGAGGCGCGAGCGCGGAGATCGTCTCGTTCTCAGCGGATCTCGGCGGTCTGACCCTGATCGGCTCCGGGAATTTTTTGCTTAGCGACCTGGTGTCCGGGAATATCTGGACGCTCGGGGCGGATGGAACGCTCTCGCCGGTGGTCAATACACTCTCGACCGTGCCCGAGCCGGGGTCGCTCGCCGCGGGCGGGATGGCGGTGGTCCTCGCGGCGGGGTGGCTGCGGGTGAGACGCCGGGTTTCCGAGTTGCGCGCGGGAGGTTTTTCGGGGGCGGAATTGACACCTTCCCGCGACCGTACGTATGGCTACGAGACTATTACGTAATGGTACGTAATATATTGGAAATAAGTCAATTATGCAGATGTTTTGGCCTTGATGGCCGGGGCGGGGTTGTAGGAGGTTGGGAGTGCCCGAGGGGCCTTGGCTCCTTCTGCCGCGCGCGATGAAGAGACGCTGTTGGGGGGACAGGATAATCTCCTGATCCACTGGCGGGGTGAACGTCGATTTGGAGCGCGCGGTGGGCATCGGGCACCAAAGTTTAGTTGAGAAACGCCAAATCCGGCGCGGTGGGTGAGGTGCCTTCCGCGCCGGATTATTTTTTTTGGGGGGAGCGGTACGCATGCGGGCGGGGGCGAATGGTTTTTTACCGGGGGAACGTGTTTTCCCGGCTGGCGTCCGGAGCGGCGGGTCGTGTAAGGTCGCGATATTATGGAAAGCCAGAATGTGACGTTTCGGGTGCCGGTATCGATCGGCGAGTGCCTGCCAAAGAGGCTGCAGGAGCTGGGGATGACGCGGAGCGAGTACCTGCTTTCCCTGATCCGGTATGATCTCTCGATCGCGAAGCCGCACCACACGACGGGGGATTTTCACCGGCTGACCTTTGACGAGCGCGACCGCATCGACCGCGAGATCGCCAAGGCCTACCTGAGCGGCGAGTCGCTGGGCGGGTCGTGGTTCGAGAATCGCGTGAAGGAGGCGGCGAAGGAACTCTCCCTCCCGCAGGAGCCCGCACCGTCCAAAGTGGGGGAGAAGCTGCGCAAGCGGCTGCGTTCGGGAAAGTAACGGAAGACCGTTTTTACAGAGCCGAGCCTTGCGAGACAGGCGTAGCCAACGTCGCAAAGGCCGCAAAGGGTGGGCGGACCGCGCGGGTCGCCGGACGATGCGGTTCCATACGCGCTGTGCGATCACGGTTTTTGAAGGCAGGATCGAACAAAGAGGGAGCGAAGGAAGCGAAGAAGAGGTCAACGCGCCGCGCCGACTTTGGGGGAGTTTGCTCGCTTCCCCGGGGAGTTGACGTGTGGCTGGCGCGGATTGCCAAACGGTAGCCGATGGCTGGCGGCGGGGGCTGTCCAAGTGCGCCAGCGGCTTGGGAGGCTTGGGTCGTTGCCGCTTCCCGTCCGTTTGGCAGCTGCCTCCTTATTTTAGGCAGTCTGAAGAGTCGAAGCTTTTGCGGCTCAGAAGGATTGGACGGGGTCGCGCAGGGTGGAGGGTTTTACGGTGAAGGTGTAGTCGCCTTTGGGCTGCTTGGGATGGACGTCGGCAGTCGGCGGCGTGGGGAGGATGGTGAACTCGAGGGGCTTGCCTCTGCTGTCGACGAGGCGGAATGAGGGCTTCCACTCGGGGAAGCGGCCGGTGTCGTGGAGACGCTGCAGGAGCTGGCGCGTGTCGATCTGGGTAAGGACGGTGGGATGGTCGGGAACGCGAATGGATACGGCGGCCAGGTCGGCGGAGGTGGTCTGAGAGAGGACTTGGGAGTAGTTCCAGGCGAGGTCGTGGTCCAGCATGGGAGTGAGCTGGGGAAAGATGTAAAATTTGTAGACGAGAAACGCGGCGAGGGCTGCGCTGCCGGCGAAGATCAGGATGGTGGCGATGATTCTGAGGAAGCCCCGCATGGTGGGGGAACTGTATGCGGTTTTGCCGCTGGCGGGCGAGAGGGATTCGGGAGGAGAGTCGAGGATGTCGGGAGGCCGCGCAGCGAATGGCTTTCCCGTAGGGGTGGGCATCTTGCCCGCCCGTGAGTCTGGCGGGGGGAGTCTTGCGCCTTCCCTTCGCTTCCTCTTTGTTCGATCCTGTCTTGGGAAACCGTGGTGGCGCGGCGGGCGAGTATTTATCGGTGGCCGATGGCTGTGCGGTCGGCCAACCCTTTGCGATCTTTGCGGCCTTTTGTAAAAACCTGTCTTCGGTTTTGCGTTTGGGGCGGGTGCTCTGGTGGTTAAAAGCTTTTTGTAAATCTTAGTGTTAGGAATTTATTAGCTGTAAGGAGAAACAATCTTGCGTGTTTCTCCTTTAGGGTATAAGGAAAGAGGTGTTGCCGGGGGTATTGGTGCGCGGGGTGCGTGCCGGAGCCTGGCGGAATCCCAAGGAAAACCCTTCTTTATGCGAGTGAATGATCCTCTGTCGAACGCGCTGCTCTGCGAGTGCGTGAACTTTTTCTCAAGCCCCAAGGTGCCCAAGGCGCCGAAGGAAAATACGGCCCTGTCGAAGATGCCGGACCCGCCGAAGCTCGACACCACGCCGCCTCCCGCGCCTGAGCCGATCCCTCCCGCGCCAACGACGTCGAAGCTGGAGGTGCAGCAGGCGGAGGACGACCAGCGCGAGCAGGCGGCGCGGCGCAAGGGCGTGCGGGCCACGCTGATCGCGGGCGAGACGGGCGGGTTCACCCCCGCGACGGACGGCAAGAAAACCCTGCTCGGATAAGTTGATACAATTCTCTATGAGTGAAAAAATGATGGATGCCAGGCCGATCCTGGCGCGATGGGAGGGGATGAAGGCGAAGCGCTCGACGTGGGACGCGTACTGGCAGCGCATCGCGGACTACGTGATGCCGCGCAAGGCGAACATCACGCGACAGAACGCGACGCCGGGCGACTCGGTGGCGGACAACCTCTTCGATACGACGGCGGTGTATGCAAACCAGACGCTGGCCAATGGCATGCTGGCCTACATGACGCCGGCGGATGGGCAGTGGTTCAGCTTTTCCCCACCGCCGGAGAAGGAGGGCGACGACGAGGTGGCGCAGTGGCTGCAGCGCTGCACGGAGATCACGCAGCGGAATCTGGCGAATTCCAACTTCTACTCGGAGATCCACGAGCTGTATTTCGACGACGGAGCGTTTGGCACCGGGACGCTGATCGCGCTGCCGGGGCGGAATTTCCCGCTGAACTTCCAGTGTCTCCCGGCGGGGTCGTATTGCCTCGCGGAGAATGAGGAGCGGCTGGTGGATACGTGCTTCCGAGAGCTGCGGCTCACGGCGGAGCAGGCGGCGGAGAAATTCGGCGAGGAGCGGCTGAGCGAAAAGATGCGCGCCGACCTGGCGAAGATCCGCGCGACGGGCAGCGGGAGCGAGAGGGAATACACCTTTCTCCACGCCATCTATCCGCGCGGGGCGCAGGAGCGCGAGAGCGGGAAGCTCGACGGGCGCAACAAGCCGTACGCCTCGGTGTACCTGGAGCCGGAGTGCCGCCATGTCATCAGCGAGGGGGGCTTTGACGAGAAGCCCTTCTTTGCCACGCGGCATGCGCGCTGGGGTTCGGAGGTATGGGGCATCTCGCCGAGCTGGATGGCGCTGCCGGAGGCGCGTCAGCTGAATCACCTCGTGAAACACATGGACGCGCTGGCGGAGGTGAAGGCGTGGCCGCGCATCCTCGCGCCGGGCGACATGGAGGGCGAGATGGATCTCGACGCGGGCGGCGTGACGTTCTTTGACCCGTCGAGTCCGAACTCCGTGCCGCGCGAATGGGCGACGGCAGGGGATTACAACATCGGGCTGGAGCGCGAGAAGCGGAAGCAGGAGGCGATCGAGAGGGCGTATCACGTGCCGCTCTTCAACATGTTCTCGCAGATCGAGCGCCAGATGACGGCGCGCGAGGTGGCGGAGCGTAGCGCGGAGAAGCTCAACCAGTTCACCCCGGCCTTCACCCGCAAGACGACCGAGTTGCTCACGCCGCTGCTGCGGTGTGTCTTCAACCTCCAGCTGCGAGGCGGGATGCTGCCGCCGCCGCCGGAGGGAATGATCGCGCGGGACGCGGCGGGCGAGGCCTTCCTGGCTCAGCCGGAGATCGCGTATAATTCGCGCGTGGCCCTGGCCATCCGGGCGCAGGCGAATATTGCCTTCTCCCGATCCATGGAGCTGAGCGCCGCGCTGGCGCAGGCGCGGCCCGATGTGCTGGACCACTACGACGTGGACCGCATCGCCCGTGACGGGGCTCGCAATGACGGGCTGCCGGCGGACTGGCTGCTGCCGATGGACAAGGTGGAGGAAATCCGCGCAGGCCGGGCGCAGGCCCAGGCCCAGGCGCAGCAACAGCAGACGCTCATGGCGGCGGCGGACGCGGCGGGCAAGGCCGGAAGCGTGAAGCCCGACAGCGTGGTGGCGCAGATGCTCGCGGGAGGTGCGCAATGACGGAGGAGGCAAAATCGCGCAAAGTCGAGCGGGCGCGCGAGCGGCAGCGGCTGGTGAATGCCGCGCGGCGCGTGCTGGAGAGCGAGGATGGCCGGGTGCTGATGGAGCACCTGGCGGCGACCTTCCGCGTGAACGAACGGGTCTTTACCCCCGTGCGCTCGGGCGCGGATGTCTATGCCTACGACCCGATCACGGCGGCGCTGGCCGATGGGGCGAGGGCGGTGGTGCTGCACCTGCAGGGGCTCGCCGCCGCTCCCGCCCAGGGGGATGCGAATATCGAGGAACCCGCCCTCACCGTGAAAAAATGAAGCGCACGAGGAAGGAGAAACCGGCGAGCGGCGGAGCAGTGAATACGCCGCCGGAGCCTGCGCAGGACCCGCGCTTTGGCGATCTCGCGCCGGAGTGGATCGCGTGGTTCCGCGCGACGCGCACGCCGGAGGAATTCGCCGCCCGCTACGCGCATCGCGGCATCAAGTAAACCCCCGACAACCCTTAGCAAACACAGAAACCCGACTTATTGAAACCATGGAGACATTGACTGATACCCTGACGACCGAAACCAGCCCGACGACCGCCGCGCCTGCGCCGCAAGCGCCTCATGAGCCCGTAGCGAGTCCGCAGGAGGCGGCGGGATTTGTCCGCGAGGATGGGAGCTTCGCGCCCGGCTGGACGGCGCGGCTGCCCGAGGAGCTGGGCGAGTACCGCGAGAGCCTGGGGAAATTCAAGACGGTGGGCGACCTGGCCAAGAGCTACCGGCAGCTCGAGGCGTGGCGCAGCGGCAAGGGGACCTTCGTGCCGGGCAAGGACGCGACGCCGGAGGAGGTGGCGAGCTACCGCAAGGCGATGGGCGTGCCTGATGCGCCGGAGGGCTATCGCATCCGGCCGGAGGCGCTCCCCGAGGGCATGGAGTGGAACGATGACCGGGCGCGCGGCGTACTGGAGATCGCGCACCGGCACAACATCCCCGAGGCCGCGCTGCGCGAGCTGGCGGGCTGGCAGCTCCAGCAGGAGCAGGCGCTGGTGCGCGTGGCGACGGAATCCGCCCGCCGCGACCTGCAGGAGGGCCAGCGCGTGCTGAAGGAAAAATGGGGCGACCAGTATGATGCGAATATCAAGCTCGCCATCCAGGCCGCCACGGTGGCCGGGGTCGACCCGCGCTCGGTGCCGGGCTTTGCCGATCCGCAGACGGTGATGGCCTTTGTGAACCTGGCGCGGCGCATCAGCGATGACCAGTTCGTCGCCAGCGGACGCAGCAGCGCGCTCGGCAAGGGCGGCGCGGCGGAGGCCCGCGAGATCCAGACGAACCCCGACCATTCCCTCTACAAACGCTACCACGGCGGCGACACCGACACGGTCGAGTACGTGCGCTCGCTCCTGCGCCAGGGATAAGGTGATACGACTGGAGGATACCATGTCACGAGTCTATTTGCAGGAGATCCCCAACGCGCCGCAGAGCGTGGGCGGCGGGGTCATGATGAGGGCCGATGTGCGCGTCCCAAGCCTGGGCAATGTCGCCGGGAGCCTGTTGCAGGCCAAGATCCCGCAGGGGGCCTTCGATGGCCCGGCGCAGGGCATGGCGGCGGTGGCGCGCGGGCTGGCCGAGGCGGGGAAGATCCCGATGAAAGCCTACGCCGCCATCGAGCACTGGCAGCAGACCGAGCGCGAGGTGCGCGATTTCAAGGGGCTCACCGACATCGAGCTGAACTACCGCAACGCCAATGCCTCCCTCGACGAGCAGTTGCGCACGCAACCCGAGAGCCAGTGGCCCGCGGCGATGAGCGCCTTTGCCAAGTCCACCCGCGACTACGCGGCGAAGCAGCCGCTCAGCGACACCGCGCGCGCCCGGGCCGACCAGTACGAGCGCAGCCAGCTCATCGGGGCGCAGCAGCGCATGGTGAACCGCAGCCGCTCCGACCTCATCCAGGGCGCGCGGGATTCCGCCATCACGCTGAGCCAGCAGCTCAATGACGCGGGCCGTTACGAGGATGCCGTCACGCTGATGACGCAGGCGCGGGACAGCGGGCTCATCACGGTGGACGAGGAGGAGCGCTTCCACCAGCAGGCCATCGTGCGGCTGAACCACCGCAACATGCAGCAGCTCATCGGCTCCGACCCGTGGCTGGCGCAGCACGTGCTGGAGGATGATGAAAAGCTGAGCCAGCGCACCGATGGCCGCGAGCAGATGAGCTACCGCGCCCTCACCGGGGACGACCGGGCAAATTACCTCACCGCCGCGCGGCGGCAGATCGTCGAGCGGCAGCGCACCACCACCGCCGAGCTGGACACCGCCATCACCAGTGGCCAGCTCCGCGACCCCGCCGACCTCAGCGCCCGCGCCGCCCAGGCGCATTTGCCAAAGGAAGAGGTCGCCTCGTTGAGGCGCAGCCTGCGCGACATCCCCATCGACACCGAGCCGACGCACGCCCGCTACATGGCGTACCAATCGCTGCTCACCACCGCGCTGGAAACCTACGACCCGCAGGCCGACACGGGCGACGCGGGGTATGCCGCCCTGCGCCGCAGCATCCGCGAGAGCATCCCGCTGGCCGAGCGCGAGGGGTGGTTCCAGCGCCTCGACGCCCGCCGCCAAAAGGGCCGCAGCACCATATCGTACCTCTTGGGGGACGCCTACCGGACGATTGACCGCTACGAGGCGACGGGAATGCTGGGAGCGGCCAATACGGTGCAGAGCGCGGCGGGAGCGATGATGCTGAAGCGGCGGGTGGCTGGGCTGGTCGAGCGTGATACCCACGCGACGCTGCCACAAATCACCGCCCTGGTGAAGACACTGCTGGACGCGCCGGATGCGCGCCAGCGAGGGGCGGGAATGTTTCAACAACGACTGAAGGGAGCTTGAGAGATGGTACTCATAGGAGACGAGACACGGAGGAAGGAAGACTTTGCGCCGCTGGCGCGGACGATGGACTCGCTGCTGGACGATCCGCATTACCGGGCGCTGTACACCGACAAGGAATGGTTCGACGAGTTTGTCTCGCGCAGTCCTCTGGCGTCGATGAAGCGGGATTTTCCCGACTGGGAGGAGACGGCGCGCGGAATGCTGAACCACGCCTTCCTGGCCGAGGCGTGGGGCGTGACGACTGAAAACATCAGCCTGACCTATGACGGGAGGCGCGTGCCGTTTGACGAAGCCGTTTTCGGGCGCTCGATGGGAACGGAAAAGGAGTTCTCCGATGCGATGGCGCAGTTGATGAAGGAACGCGTGACCCCGGCGGAGGTCGGCGCGCGCGTCGTTCGCGGAGCGGTCGAGGGTACGCATGATGTGCGTGCGGGATTTTACGACATGACCGCCGGGCTGTTGCGCGGAGAGCGCAATTCCTACGTGGACCTGACTGCCCATGCAGCCGCTATACGCGTCCCGGAGCTGGAACGAGAGCTGTTTGCGGCGGAGCAGGAGAGACGCCAGGCGGAACATCGCGGAGCCTTGCGCGAGGCGGTGATTGCCAACGGCCGCATGGAGTCGCTGAGGCGAGAGATCGGCATTGCGCAGGCGGCGGCGCAGGGCCGGGTGGAGGAGAGTTTCTGGGGCAGCCTGTCGCGCAGCAGCGAGGAACTGGCGCGAGAAGCTCAGAGCCAGGGAGAGGAGGCGCACACGATGTTTCCGGAGGTGATCGACCCGGCGCATGATGGCTGGTGGATCATGCGAGTGGCCGATAGCGTCGGCCAGAGCGCGCCGGGTACGGCGGCGAGCATCCTGAATCCGACCTTCGGTCTGTCGCTGATGTACGCGCAGACCTACGAGGGAGCGTTGCGGGAATACCGGGCGGTGGCAGCCGAGCGCGGACTGAATCCGAGCGACGAGGCGGCGGACCGTTACGCGCACCAGCAGGCGATCCTGCAAACGCCGTTTGAACTGTTCGGGGATGTCGCGGTGGGGCGGGTTTTAAAGGCGACGCTGCGCTCGATGCCGAAGTCGCCGGTGGCGGGCGGAGCAAAGGCCTTCGGCGAATGGATCGGCGAGCGGGGCAGGGGGATCGCAGAATCCACGGCGGG
>ERZ778023.4186-NODE-4186-length-12499-cov-51.379942_pt1 | contig 12499 bp, 13 predicted proteins | sample MGYA00375753_ERZ778023 | MGnify/ENA primary metagenome ERZ778023 (study PRJEB29350, sample SAMN05389822) | bioreactor metagenome | isolation source: Ammonium sulfate bioreactor | place: South Africa: University of Cape Town | collected 2014-04-04 ...
AAACAAACAAACAAACATAAAAATGATTCGGCTATCTCGCTCTCTCTCTTCTATATAAAATCGAATGTATAATAAAAAGCATTTCCTATACTCACAATAATATTCTCGAATAAAGTCACGCACAAAACATCGGTTTTTTTTTGTTGACAAAGCAGAAATTGACATTGACTAAGTTCCGTCATTTCTATCAGTTTCAATTGATTTACTTCAGAGAAGAAGAAGACGACGAAGACGAAGACGAAGAAGAAAGAAAATGAAAAGCGGAAAAGATGAAAATAATTCCATACTGATACCTTAGTTGAAACGTGCTCTCATATAGATCAGCTAGTTTCTGATTTCATTTTTTAAAAGAATTCAATTAATATTTCGTGTTGAAACAATCGATATATTTTGCATTCATTTGTTCTCAACTTGATTAACTTATCTATGATAAAATACTTACAATTCAACTGTGATTTCGCATGCTAGGAGAATAGTTAGTAATTCTTCGACATGAAATAATTCACAGTCGAAACTATTGAAACACATTATTGTATTGCGGATGTTGATGCCTGTCAGTCTATATCTTTTTCTCTATGACCCTTCCAAAGCCAGGGTATTGGAAAGAGAGATGTTTCCTATCCTTTAATCAGTCAGTTTTTTCTCTTGTCGATGTATTGATAAGAAAAGAAGAAGAAAAAAACAGGAGTCGGAAAATCAGTTTTAGTAGCATAAACAAAGAGAGGGAAAGCATATTCAAGTGATGTTTGAAGCTTCTTTCTTTTTTGCTTTGTTTTTCTTTTGTTGCTTGCGTCTTCTTAGACGAGGCGTATCGTGAGTTTCTTTTGCTGTTCAATAAACTCTGATGTATAAAGTTAGAGCACAGCAACGCTGAAGAAGAAAAGGAAAACGACAAGAAGAAAAAAAGAAATCGAATCAGTAGCGTGCAAAATAAAGTCGGCATACGAATTATTTTCAACTAATGTAACGGAAAAAGACAGCATCAGAACATCATCATCATCATCATCATCATCATTAAGATTATTATTATTTTCATCAAGATTAATGTAACAAAGAGAAAGAAAGAGAGAAAAAGAAAGAAAGAAAGAAAAAGAAATTGACACGGAAGACAATTTCACCTTTTTCTTTGACTTTCGTCTATTTCAAAACAGGCATAGATCTCGTATGATGAACATCCGTTTGCGTAGTTGTAATTCATCCGATGATGTTATCTAGTGAATAGGCAAAATGTAATCGACGAAGCGCAACGGGTGGTAAAGAACGCAATGAATAGCGGACAATAAATAGATGAGTTCGCGCATTTTTTTCTTTGAGGGTGTCGATCGGATTATTTGAATGTGAGATTTATAATAAGCAAAAACGAAGAAGAAAAAGAAAAAGAAAAAGAATTGTAGGCGCATGATAAAAAAGAAAACTTATTACTATCATTGGTATTATTTGTTCAACAAATTTATTATTGCTATACTTCAATATAGAACAGATTTTCTTCTTTCTAGTTGACATGATGTGTTTTTGTTCTATTCAATCTCGTTTTCTTTTCTTGCATTCAACGAAAAAAAAATGAAGAAACTGTAAAGAAATAGAAAAGAAATAAACGATGGGACTTGTTCAAGCATATAAAATTACAAAATAACGTTCGTTTTTTATTCCTATCGATGTAATAGAATCTTAGAATCTTGCCCTTAGACAAGATGTCTTGATTATTTATTATGTATTTTCATGAAAATGTAATCTGAGAAGAAGCCTTTCAAAACTGTCGGTCTTTTTTTCTCAATCACAAAGTTTCCGATGCATGCATATTTGATAAAAAAAAACGAATATTTAATATAACCATCTAAAATCTCATCGATGCATTTAACAGACGAAGAAAAAAGAAGAAAAAAAAAGCCGTTCACCGAGAAATATCAATCTCATTCGACTGAAAAGATCTTTTCCCTCTCTAAGACAAATAATAATAACAGCAGTATTGACATATAGAACTAGCAAATAAGATCTATTACTTCACAGGTTATTGTCGATCTGAATATCAAACTTGAAAGGACGGGCTAATGATATCATTCATCTGTGTCAATATTTACTTGTTAATATTGATTCAAGATGAGGGTGAGGAACAGCAGCAACAACAAAAACTAAAATAAAGTTCTCTCTCTCTCTCTTTCTCTATGTTTTACTTACTTGATATATGTGCGTGTGTGTGTGAGAAATAATCCATGGAAAAAATCTTATAAAAAGGAAAACTAATGCTATTCAATGATCACGTAAAAATAAAGAAATCGAATCAGAAAGTTATCGGTTCGTTATCTCGGTCATTTGTCTTCATTTCTATTCATTTCGTTTTCTAAGATTAAATCGACTAATTCATTGCATCTAAAGATGATTTATTCTTTTGTTACCTTCTTTGTTTTCTATTCTATTCTTTCGTTATGTTTTTAACGATGTGTACTTCTTAAAACGAAGAAAAAAAATAAAAATAAAAGGAAAAGAATGTCTGGATGTTGACAGGAAATCGTTTAAACGCGTGTATGTGTGTATGCTATTCAGCAACACGCACGTAATGATAGAATTTTCTTTCTTATTCATTCATTCTTTTATAGTAAATTTTTTTTCTTCTATTTCTCGCTTCTTTTCTTCTTCTTTGATTGATCTCTTTCCATATTAATTTGTTTTTCTTCTTCTTTAACTGACTAAATTTTCGACTGGTCTTTCCGACAATCGATCAAACTTCTGTCGACTTGGAAACAAGTCAATAATTCACGATTAACATCACTTGTTTTAGCACGCAAGTACAACCAATTCCTTAAATAAATATTCATCAAGAGAGAAAAAAAACAAAAGCAAAAGCAAATCTGTTACCGAGTACTCTCATTATTGAGATTTATTTCATGCAAACAGAAGAAAGTACAAAACAACAAATATGATTCTCGAACAACTGTTTTTTAATTGGGAAGAAAATAAATACTCTTCACCTCGATTTTTTCTTTGAGGTAAACATTAAATATTGAAAAAACATATTTTGAAAACAAGGAAAGAAAATCTCGTCGACTCGTATATTATGTCAATTACAAATGAACAAGTGTTCCCTCGTGTCTACTCAGTCCTAATAATCTTATCCTCGTATATTATTTTCCCATGTGATTGATGAGAATCATTTTCGTTTGAGAAAAAGAAAAAAATAATTATGTACCAAGAAATTTCTACGAGTTTCAAGTCTCGAATAGAAGAGACGGTCGAATAAAATATATTATTCAACGGAAATGAATTGAGAATAAATGCAAAAAATGGGTCAGTTTCCATGTGAATACTTCGAAAGATTCTTGTTTTCTAGTGAAGAAAAAAAGAAAAAAAACCGAGTGCTTTTGAAATATTAAAAACAATAATTTATTACTATTTATCACTGGTTCTTGTTATTCTTCTCCTCCTCCTCCTCCTCTTCTTCTTCTTCTTCAAGTACTAGTTTTTTTCTGTATCGAATCAAAGTTATTAATATGCTCGTCTACTTTAATAAAGTTACGACTCGTTTTTACTTGCAATGTCATTGTGTTTCTTTTCACATTGAATTCTAGTTTATTGAAAAGACAAACACATATTAGATTACAGTCTTATTTCTGGATATATAATCATAATCTCAAATAAAACAAAAAGGAATCTAATTTGCACGTAAATAATAAACGAAGGTTAAACAAAAGAAGTGAAAATTTCTGGTAGCCCCTGCGCAGTTATGTGTTTTTTTCTTTAGAAAAACATGTAATTATATGCCTTGAGAAAATCAGATTGCATATACGTAGGAAGTCATCGACATGATAAAAGTTTTCATTAAGTAAATGTTTTAAAATATTGAATTTCTCGACAAGTCATGTCGCGTTTTCTTTTGATAAATCACATATTGATCTGATTTGATATTAGATTTTCGTAGTGTTTATTTATTTGGCTAATTCTATTAGATAGTTAACCCTGTTGAGATTAATATCCTTGAATATGACGTATGATGTTTTCTTGAACAATGTCAACAAGTGTTAAGCAAAGATTGATAGAAGAATTGATCTGTCTAGAAAATTTATTTCTAGATTTGTATATATCGTCGCTTGAAACTTCAATCAATCTGTTCTCGAATAAGATAATTGAATAACAAGGACTTGTCGTTTCTTTTTTTGTGCTTGTGTGTATATGTGTTTTATCTCTCTACTTGAACCTACAAAGGTCGAGACAATATCATTTTGTCGAAACCAATGTCTTCTGTCAAGTATCTTTTCTATATAGTTCTCTTCTTCGGAAGAACTTTGTTGATATCATCAATTAAACAACGACCATTAGTTTTTGTTCTATGTTTAAAAGGCTTTCGATGGGATTTACCGTATACATATTCTCATTTGCCGAACTTTCAACGATTATCATCGACAGGTTCGCGTGCTCTTTGGGTTGAATCAGAGTTTGGCGGAAGTCAGACAAATATTTTTAGCCTTATATCAGGTCTACATGTTGAACATCATGCACGACGTGACTTTGTCGAAACAATTCCTGTTTTAAACGAGCATGTCGGAGGTCATACGCAATTATTACATTGGCCATGGTTCGATAAAGATGCAAATAATTCATTATATGAAAATCTACGTTCAGGTCGTAAAAAACAACCGGAAATACTTGAACTATATTCTCGAAATAGTCGAATGTCTCTACAACGATTAGTTCGACATTTAACATCAATATTTACAAGTTTAGAAAATGAAAATGATCGAACAAATTTAATCATGTCGTATATTGATGAACCATTTACAACATTTACACGTTATGGTATGAATTCGGATCATATTCGTCGAACAATGTTGAGTATCGATCGATTAATTGGACGTATACTAGCATTTACAATGAAACATCAAGTTAATCTTATCGTTCTTGGCGATCATGGTGTTGAAACAATTGATTGTCGACAACCGATTCATGTACACAATATCATATCACAAACGCAATTAACTAGGCAAACTGAACGTTACAGTGGAACACGTTTTAGTTTAGTTATTTATCCTAAAACAGGTTTTATTTTTAGCTCTTTTTTTTCCATTATTTACAAATATTTTTTTTTCGAAGAGTATGATCATCATTTTATAATCAATGAATTACAAAGAGCTGGTAGTACTCAAATGGATATCTATTCGAATGATCAACCAGATCTATCACCTAAACTTCGTCTACCAAAAGATCCAAAAAAACCACCAGCAATCATTGTTTTTGCAAAAGAAAAATTCTATTTTTCATATACTAGCGAACAAAATTCACTCTATTGCCAAGAAAATGAACATAACTGTCCACCACCAAGTAATTCAAATAATAACAAAAACCTATCGATCTATTTGCCTTTGAATTCATATAGTACTAGCCGATCATAGTGATGATCCTCGACATCTTTCAATGCGTACTGCATTCTTAGCACATGGTCCATTGTTCAAAAAAGGTCATATCAATCAACCGATATTGATTACGGATATCTACGCTTTGTTTCGACAAATACTCTGTCTCTCACCACCTCCATCACCACATGGAGGATTATTTCATATTCATGATATGCTTGATCTTACATCTCTGTCGAATACATGTGCACGTTTATATTTATCAAGTGTCAATATGATTCAATCGATCGGACCGAAACCAGTTAAACAAAATCTGCTGAATGATTATGACGATCGAATAGTTCAAGTTAGTATTACAGAAAATCAACGACCACCAAATCTCACTCATATACGTATGCATGTTACTGTCGATTGAATAGAGTTTTTTTTTTATTCTTAGTCATTGATCTTTTTTCTTTTGCTTTTCTCTGTAAATAACATTTTTCTTTTCGACGAAATAAATATCTATGTATCTTTAACCATAACCTCATCGACACGATCTTATCAATCGTTGTCAGTAATTAAATTACGAACATGACCGATTTGACTCGAGTCGAAACACTTGGTTCCGGAGATACGGCCCTTGTTATTTATTGCTTTTGCATGCCAAGAATCTGTTTGGTCTTGAAAATAAAATAGCAAAAAAAAACAAGAAGACGAACAACGATGTTTGTACAATTGATTTTACTTAGTTTCTTATTTCATTACGGTCTAACAATAAGAAATAATTCATCTGGTGTATGTCAAAAAGTAAATATATGTCGAGTATGTACACGATTGTTTTCGATGCGGTTTATTTTGTTATTTTTTTTTCTACGTAGAAGAAAGATCAGTTGTGCTATCCAGTGGTTACCAACTGTCGAAATAGTTCTTGTCATTTTCGACGTTTTTATACAAGTGAGATATTTTGTTTGTTTATTTTTAATAGAATCGATTTGTTTTCAGTTGAAAATCGAAATCGTTTTTGGACAAATTGGTTCTACGATACGAACTATGAACGTTGTCAACGATCGACAAATCATATTGAAAACTTTGTTTATTTTCGTTTTTTACGCGATTGTAAACGATTTTGTCCAATAAGACGACAGAAACGAGATGAAGAAATCGGTAAAAATTTTTACAAGAACTTTTAAATAGTATTTGAGAGTCTTTTTTAGTTACTTTGCACGTATCTGAAAGTCCTCTGGAGCAGAATGAAACTGTTTATGTTGAATTAAAAGTTGATAGTTCACCGGCTTGGATGAGTCAACTTGCTGATCGCATGAATATCAGTACTGATGTTTACCAAGCTCAAGTCAACTATTTTCAAAGTAAAAAAAAAGAACAAGATTTCGAAATACAAAAAACAATATTTTTCTTTTAACTAGATTATCGTCGTCATTTTGCCCATTTCATGGACCCGTCGTATCAGTTGATGCGTGATCATCAACATTATAACGCAAAAAAAAGTTCATAACTAAGAATATCTTCTATTTTTTGGTAGTCTTGAAATAAAATTTGTATTAGTGAATAACTTCAATAGAAAAATAAAATATTAATGAAATAAATATTTTAAATTTGAGGGTGACAATGAGTGTGATATCAAGATAATAATTGATAAATGCAATAAAGTCTCAAGAATAAGAATGATTTTCTCCATTATTCAAAAACTGAATGTTTAAAGTCCTATTTGTAACTAAAAGTGCATCTTTTTTTATTGCCATTTATATACCAGACGCATCAAAAAGAACATTTCAATTATGTTCTACCCGTTAACCATAGTGTTTATTCCTTATACATTAGCACTCTCTGTCTATACAAACTCTAAATTTACAGTGAACAATATTCAATTGAACATCGAAAACATTTCATACATCGATACTTTAATGAAATGCGCTTGCGAATGTTACAACAATGACATGTGTCTTACCGCTACTTATTTTGAAACATATCAACAATGCGCACTTTATTCAGTTCCTCTTGATCAAGGTGTACTTCGTGTGATACCGAAAAATTTAAGTATAACAACATTAACTTTTACAAATAAATCGCTCAGTAAGTCTTTATTCAATAGTATATTTAAATATCATTTGTCTCAAATTAGGTTCATTAAAATTATCAAGCTCAAATGATACTATTCATGGAATATGGAATACAACTATCGGTGGTGATAGTCAGGATTCAGTATCAGGTTTAAGTGTTGGTTCTTACCCACCAGACCAAGGTCCATCAAAAGCATTTGATCAATCTTCTTCTACTAAATATGTCGGCTTTGGCACATGTAATGCTACTGTAGGTGGTACTAACATTACTTGTGGAGAAAATACTGGTCTCTATATCAGTTTACAAAGAGAACCATCATTACTCATTGCTTTTCGATTTCAAACACCTGATAGTTATCGACCACGCGATCCGAAGATGATAACGATTGAAGGAAGCAATCAACTTTCATCATTATTGAATTATGGGTCAAGTTGGTCGTTAATTTATAATGGTACAAGCGGTCTTGATATTGATCCTGACCGATATAGTTTCGGCAAAGTTATATGGATTACGAACAACACAATTCGATATTCGAGCTATCGATTATTAGTTCAGCACAAACAAGGTGAAGGTAATTTTGTACAGTATTCAGAATTTCAATTATTTGTTATCTAATGTACACCCTCATTGTCTTCGTTACTGATTTTGTAACAGATTCTTGAAGAATACTCTTGCAAATAAAATCGTTTTTTTTTGTCTGAGAGCACTGAGTAAATCAAATGATAAAGGCTAGATGGTTGTTTTTTTTACTTGAATGTCTAATTAAATATCATGCATCATATTGAATTATACATTAGTATTTATATTTTGTTGATTCTTATTCATGTACGCAAAAAAGGACAAAATGTTCGAACACAATAGATAAAATGTAGAACGAAATGCAAGTATTAGAAAAGAAGAACAAAGATCAAGTCTAGGAAAAAAGCATATATTATACATGCTAGCCAACGACAAGAAAGAATGAAAGAAAGAAAGAAAACAGGTTAAAATAACTATACAATGTTTTTTGTTTTGATAACAATAAATAAAAAGAAAATGAGGAACATGGGTTTTCTTCTTATTTTGTACAAATATTGATTTCTTTTCGATGTCAACTACAAAAAAAACTGCTGCAAAATACACATATGGAATCAAACAAAGGCACACACAAATATAAACACCACAAGGGAATAGTTCTTAAAATACATATTGACATGCATGGATACGATTATGTACGTGAAATGTTTGGAATATTCGGGTTCGACTACTGTTCAATGATGGACAAGGTGTGCATAAGCAAGAGAAACGAATAAATCAATTTACGACAAAGAAAATAAATGAGATTGTTTTTGTTGTTGAAAATGAATTTTCTTTAAATAGATTCGACATATGTTGCTGGATAGAGACCAACGCGATCTCCAAGACGTCCTTTACACCAACCTTGATCATCTTCATCTTCTATTTTTGTAAAAACATCACCTAAACACACACAGACAACAATATTAATTCTTATTTGACAAATTAAATTTACCTTGTTTAAATGATAATTCATCATTCTCTTGTGCATCATAATCATAAAGAGCTCGAACGCTTACGCCCGCACTACTATCAAACGGCGAACTACCTGCCGAAATAGGCGATTGTTGATATTGTTGATATGACGATGGCGCTGAATCGGTAGTATTCACATCTTCGTCATCATGGAATGGATTAGCTGCTGGCGGATACGATTGTTGTTGTTGATAGGTTTGCATAGGATTTGTTGGATAACTAGGCATTGATGAATATCCATTATTGCTTGTGTTATTATTTGCTCCATAGCTACTAAAATAAGTAACAACAACGATTCGGTTAAAAAATGGAATAAATTAGTTTTTGTCTTATGATTTTAATCTCGAGAAAAACAGCTAAGATTCGAATGGGTCACTGAATCGAGTCCCATTGCTCTTTAATAAAACATGAATTGAATTGGTTAAAGAATAAATGAGATTAAAAGGAAAGAAAAGACAATGCGACATTCTTAGTTTTGTTTCTCTGACGAAAAAAAAAAGATTATTAAACACGAATGTACAAGACAATATTCAACAACGAGAGCGTACTCATTAGACCAAGAACTTGGTGCCCAACCGGGTGATGCATCAGCAGGTGCTGATGCCGGTTGATGATAGCCCATGTAGGGCGAAGCAGGTGTTGAATCATTTTCTTCATTAAACGCCGCATTACTGACAGATGAAAAAAATAATTATTACCGTCAAATGTCAAATATAAAGAAGAAAAAGAAGAAAAACTCTTTGTTGTTTTCTTACTTTGTTGACAACCGATTATCAACAGATGCAGTATTTGTTAATCCATTGTTATTATTATTATTCGAACGAATAGCTGTAACAACGACTTGATTTTCTTTCTCAATGTCACCTTTAGCACGTCGAGATAATGTTCGATGAGCTTCAGTATATTCCTGAAAAGAAGAAATATATCAAATTTAATTAATAATATGCGTTGTAACACGAATTTAATGTCAATGTTTGTTAGTTAGATATGAATACGAAGGAAAAATAAGATTAATTTTCTGTTTTGTTTTTGTGTTATCAGTAAATGTGCACGAGAGAGAGAGAGAGAGAGAGAGAAAGACAAGCAGAACTATGTTAGTAGTAATCTAATTCTATGGAGAATGAACATCTACATCACGCTTGATATGTACTCGGCGAACGCGTGTTACAACAGCAGCAGTTCGTCGCATCGATCGACGAATTGTTGCATACGAATCGACAACCAATAAACGTGTATCATGTGCAACGGTGGCACTTGTTTGACTAACAAAATGTGCTAGTTGTCGACGATGATAGACATTAGAACCGATGAATACATCATGAGAACAATAAGAAAAGCGATTTGATGATTGATAATCAACTAGATTTGTTGCATCCTAAGGAGTGGTAAGGGTGACACCATTGTAGCAAAAAAAGAGAGAGAGCAACTCATCGAGAGGCAGAGAATCAATGAAAGAGAAAGCACCGATAAGTAGGAAGAGCGAAAGAGATCGTCTAGAGAAAATTACCTCGAATATTGGCCAATTCATTTTCATTCCGGCACCATACGTATCCGACCACCATGATAGATCTTTATCAGGATCACTGTTTTTAATTGTTTGAGAAAATTGTTGAAAGATAGGTGATCTAAATTGAAAACAAAGAATTGATATCGTTTGGTTTGCGTTCGAAACGAACTGTAAACGTTGACTAAGATCAAGACATTTCTCAGTTGCACCTAAGAATTCGCGAAATTTTGTCAAACGATCCTTTTCAAATGCTTGGCAACGCAAGAAGACCTAGAAGAAAATATGCAGATATTCGTTTTTGTCATGAATAAATCAAACTACTGACTTCATTCATGTCGTCCATGTATTTTGGGTTTGCACGATTAAGTTCTTGAAGTGCCTCGGCATATTTGACTTTGACTGATTCTTTTTCTTTTCGAAAACGTTCGGCTTTTTCAGCTACTTTTGCTCGCTAAATATAAAAAAAAACATCTTTGAACTTTGATTTTCTTTTCTTTCGTTCGTTTTGCTACTTGATCTTGAGGAATAGTTCCATCAACTCTCGGATTATTATCTTGTGATTCGGCTAATTTAAGATTTTTAGTTGCCGTATGATAATCACGCTTATATTTATCAACTTTAACATATAATTTTGCCCATGGTTTTTGTGCCTAGATAGAAATTTGTGAATTGTTGAAACAACAACAGAAAAAAACAATTTACTAACGCGTTTAAAATCTTCGTCGAAATCTTTGGTTGGTTTAATGCTCATCATTGATTTAACATATTTAGTTTTTTGCCATGATTTTATTGCCGGTATGATTTCATTTTGTAGTTCATCGTGAACGGTTTGATGCATTTCAGCGGACGCATCAGCTTCGCCCATGATTGCTTTCCACGCAGCTGCTATTGAACCGAATTCAGGTGCTTTAAAAACAAAGAATAGAACAGGAAGTCAATTAGAATAACAACAAAGAATCGGTCGTTTTTTTTCTCATACATTTAGCAACATAATCCGACCATTTTTTTGACCAATTTTTAAGCATTTTAGAAAATGTTTTCTCGAGTTCAGCTCGTTCGCTGATTAAACTCATCAGATCGGTTGTTAGTTTATTGCCATCATCACATCGTTTTACTACTCGATTGTATTTGCCCATCTAATCGAGAAATAAAGATAAACAAAAATCAAAATGCAATTGTTCGTTTTGTTTTTTATCTTTTACCTCCCAAAATGAGTCCGTTTGAGGTAAATATAGATCATTGTCTGCATTCGATTTATCACCACTTCCTGTATCCATGATAAATTTAAAAATGGATGAAAGAAGATTAAAATAAGATAATCTAAAATATGATCTTTCACGACCAATTTACAGATATTCGAAAAAAAAAACAAAAGAAAGATCGAATATCGTCTTTCCAATCTGTAAAATAATCGGTTCGACTAACACAAAGCAAAAGAAAGAACTGTCGTAATCGAGTTCACCAAAATTCAACAATATATTTTTTACGTCGATAAAATAAGAAGAAACAGAAGAAGAAGAAAAAAAACGAAGAATAAACTATGAGACAAGCACCAACGTCAACATCATCTTCACTACCAATGCATATGTCGTTCATTCAATTACCACGAACGAACGGACGTAGTGACGCTATTTTTTTTACTCTTATTTTTCACGAAGAACGGGAGGAAATAATAATGCGTGAGAACTTTTGTATTGCTCGCTCAAAAAAAAATAGACAAAAAGGAAAAAGAAGAAACAGAGAAGAGAATTGTTTTTTCTTTTTTTTTTAACAAAGTCACGTTATTTTTCTGTAATAGCACTGCCTGTCGACTTGATTCAACTTAAATGAACCGTATTGTGCATTCTTTTGCTTTATCTTTCTTTCTCTTCATTCTTGTTTTCGATCAAGATTTTTTCTTACTCTAACTCGTTTCTTCATCTTTTTCTTCTCAACTTATTTTTTTGCTCTCTATAATTCTTCCTTTTCTTCCGGTTCTATATTTTCGGAAAACAACATGAAGGAGAAAAACAGAAGACGAAGAAGAAAAGGAAAAAGAAGCAGAAGAAGACGAAGACGA
>ERZ778023.4197-NODE-4197-length-12461-cov-36.562550_pt1 | contig 12461 bp, 11 predicted proteins | sample MGYA00375753_ERZ778023 | MGnify/ENA primary metagenome ERZ778023 (study PRJEB29350, sample SAMN05389822) | bioreactor metagenome | isolation source: Ammonium sulfate bioreactor | place: South Africa: University of Cape Town | collected 2014-04-04 ...
TAGAATTTAATGTTAATATGGTCATGAATGGAGATGCAGAGATTGGACCGTGCTCTTCTACTTTGGAAAGTGTCAGTCCTAGTATATGGAATTATAATGGAGATATCACACAACTTTCTTACAGTTCCGGAATAACGGCCTATCACAATCAAACAACTCCAGGGCCTATGTAATGAAAGCCACCAACATTTCATTCTAATGATATGTTCTTTTTTTCAGTGATCGTGGTAACTGTTTTTTCACTGGTGGATATGGTTTAGTAGCATCAATGTGGCAAACAATTGATCTTAGCCAATATATTGATTCTTATTTTATTGATAATCAGATTGCAAAATACAATCTGTCAGCATGGATTGGTGGTTATCTAGAGCAATATGATTGCAGCACGGTATTTTTGACATTTCTCAATCAATCTGGTCAGATAATTAACAGTTCAATACAAATTGGTCCTGTAATGGCTATCGACAGAGGAAATGAAACACAATTAATATTTCGTCAAGCACAAGGACCGATTCCTATTGGGACACGTTTTTTTAATGTTGAAGTGATCTTCAGTCGTTTGATCGGGAATACGAATCATGCCGCTATTGATAATATTGCTGTTACTGTTTATCAATAAATATGATCCGATTGAAATCTTTTATTATCTAGATATTGTTTGACTACATAATCACAATTCTTATTTCAGGAATTGATTACAACAATATAAAAAATGTTTCGCTTTTTTTGAAATAAAAACGTCTACTCACAATTATATTGATTCATAGCGTGCGATGCATAAGTAATGAGACAAATACGTGTCACTAGTGTACAGTAATATTTTGTCGTTCAAAATTTTGAAAGAGGTTGAACATATAGAAAAAAATGTCCTCTTTCAAACGGTTAGTTCATTTTCTTCAGTAAAATTAAAAATAAAAAACGTCCCAGAAAGAGAGAAGCACTAGCAGAACTAGTTGTCAAATTCTATGAAAATCAAAAAACAAATTCGAAAAAATAGCTATTATTTCTTTTCAAAAGCAGTAATTCCTCGCTCAACGTTATACAGAGTATTAAAGAAATATATCGATTTTGGTACAGCCACTTTCTTTCATAAAATTCAATTGCCGAGCGAAATTTGAGCCACAATTATTGGTTTTCATGGCAGTCTCATCAAAAGGAATCAGCCATGTATACGTTCATCGAAGCGAAATTGCCGTTAGTGCAGAGATATACCTTATGTACAACGAGAAGAAATCCTCCAAACTTGCCTCAGGCAAGATTTATCGAAACAATATGAACGCTTTTGAAAGCAAAAGTTTACAACAAATAGTTGGGAAGCTCAAACCTTCGATTAATTAGCGAAACAAATCGCTACAAAAGTGAAAGAAATCGACTAAGAACTGGTGATAAGTATGCTTTTAGGTGCTAAAAGAAAGCTTTTGAAAATCTATCGGAAAGAAGTGGCTGTATTTGTTAATTATTGTATTATGTACAGTTTTGTTTGCTCTATCGAATAAAAAAATATATGCCGTTCCGATGAAAACTTGTTTTGCAGCATTAGCAAACATCTTGTCTCATTACTTATACATAGCATTTTAGATAACAACATCAATTAAAAAAGAATATTCTCGATTTTATTTCGAATTAAGTTATATCGACGATTTACGTAGCTTCTATTTTACTTTTTATCATGTGATTTTTCTTTTTCAAGTTCAATGCGGTTTGAGCGACATGAGTGCTGATGTTCAACAATTTTCGAAATCATATTAATGAGATTTAATACAAAACAATTTTTCAATATGCATTTACTCTTCAACAGCATGAAACGATAAAAAAAAGTAATGTTGGCATTCAATTGAATCGAATATAATAGACGAAGTTCTTTTCAAATACTCTATTTTTAGGTTTTCCTTGTTTAAAATAGCGCCACTTCGATACTATGTTCGTTTTCTTGTGGGTAATCTTATTGTATCAATCAAATGAATAAAGAAAATTTCAAAAGAATATACTCGAAAAGCAAAGAAACAGAACCATGTCATCTCAGGACATTTTCATTTTCTCTACACTTTTTCGTCTAGACTGAAGAAGACCTATATTTTAATAAATTAGCGTCTATTCACTCTCTAATGAAATCTCTCACTGTTATATTTTCGATCAATAATCAAATCTTAAAACAAATATGGATACTACGACGCTTTCAACTTATAATTCGAAAATAATAACACCAAAATCAAATATGAAAAAATCAAGGCATGGTTCTTTTGTTTTAAATCGTGTTCGTATTACTATGATCATAAGAAAATTAATCTTCGATTGATTGTTCTTTTAGAGTCGACGTAAAAGAAAAGTTAGAAAGAATTCAAAAGTTGTTATTCATACGAAGATACGCTCATATTCAACTACTACTGATTCAATAGATTCGAGCAGCAAGTTCGACAAATATGAAGGACTATCGTCAATTATTCACAAACATTCCTTTAATTCAACAGCCGTAAATTTATCCTATTATTATTATTATTAAATACATTTTAATTATTTTGAGTATAGAAATGGGAAACTTTGGGTTCGAGATATTTATTAGGTTTTGATAGTCATGGTCATACTGATGAAAGAGAAAGAAAGAAAAAGCGTAAAAAATCCTGGTATGTGTCGAGTTGATAATAGAATTGAATTGATTGTTTGTGCTCGCAATAGCTGTTTGTATATAACTCTATGTGCATTATGTTGTCTTCTCATTGCAATTGGGATCACTGCTATACTTCTTGCATTATTATACAAACAAAATTCTACTTCAACCACAACTACGATACGACTTGCAAGTAAGTCTTTCTATGTAAATATACACGTAATTATTTATTTTAGGATTTAATGTTAATATGGTCATCAATGGGGATGCAGAAACTGGACCGTGTGCTTTGATTATGGAGACTGTCAGTCCTACTAAATGGAATTACAATGGGAATGTCACACAAATAAATTACAATAATACTGCAATGAATAGTCAAAGTCCAACAAGTCCAGGACCTAGGTATCGAAAGCTAATAATATTTCAAGCTAATAATATATTCTTGTTCTCAGTGATCGTGGTAACTGTTATTTCTGTGGTGGATTTAGTCCAGTATCCTCAATGTGGCAGATAGTTAATCTCACGCAATATATTGATTCTTATTTCATTGATAATCAAATTGCAAAATACAATTTGTCAGCATGGATTGGTGGTTATTTAAGCCAAGATGATAATGCTGTCGTATCATTGCGATTTCTCGATCAATTTAATCAAATAATTGGTAGTGTAGTGACACTTGGTCCGGTATTGGCCGCCGATCGAGCATCCATCTCAAAATTATTATTTCGTCAGGCTCAAGGATTGATTCCTCTTGGTACATATTTTTTCAAAATTGAAGCGGTTTACACTACTGTGATGGGTCCTCATAACAACGGTAATATTGATAACATTGCTGTTACAATTTATCAATAAACGTGATGCGATTGTATATTATTTGACTACATAATCACAATTCTTATTTCAGCAGTTGATTCGCAATTATAATTAATTCATATGTAAAGAAGTGCTTAAGAACGAACAAATGAGAGTATTGTTTTATATTAGAAAGTTAATAGAATGTAACTGCAGTAGATTTCTCAAACAACAGACGAATCATTATTGGTAGCAACAAATTAAGGTATACCCTTAGAAATAATCTTTCTAACTAACAGAAGGTATACTGAGAGATAGCTAAACTGCATGTATAATATTGAAGATGTTATATGGGGTCCAATGTGGACCTTCACTTCTATTTTGCTCAGTTACATCCCCAAACAGCGTACAAGGGATAAGTCGATTGACAGAGCACATTCATGATATTTATTTTAATGAATATTTGAAATCCAATGTTTGTCTTTCGAAATATTTAACTAATTTTATTGAATCGACTGGTCAAAGATGCATTTCAGACATTTTTATTACAGGTGATAAGGGAGTAAGTTTTCATCTAAATCTACCTATTGTATAACTGTTTTTCTTTATTGAATATTTTAGTACGCTAAACAAAGTTTAATCAGTATTGCTACTGCTATCTTCATAGAAAATGCATCATCACTAGATGAAATTCAATAAGAAACAGATCGAGCAGTCATGGTTGTCAAACATTTGAGCAAATTAGCTGATCGTGAAAAAATTACTTGATTTTATTTTACAAAATAATAAAACGCGAAAAACTAACAAACAGAAATCTGTAATATGAGGGAATTTCATTTTTTCTACGGTTTTCATATGGATTAAAGAAAGCCTATATATTTTAATAAATCAGTGTTTATCTACTGTCTGAGTAAATTTCTCTTAGCTATATTTTCAATCAATAATTGCATCAAGACAGCATTCAAATCATAAAAAAGACATGGAGGGAACGACGTTGTCAACTTATAATTCGAAATTAATATTACCAAATGTGAGAAAATCAGATCATGACTCTTCTATTTCAAATCATGTATGTATTAATATGATGACATGATTCATTTTCAATTGCTTGTTCTTCTAGAGTCAACGTATAATAAAAGCTGGAAAGAATTCAAAAGTTGCTATTCATACGAAGATACGCCCATATTCAACTACTACTGATTCAATAGATTCGAGCAGCAAGTTCGACAAATATCAACGACCATCCTCAATTATTCTCAAAGATTCTTTCGATTCAACATCCGTAAACTTCTCCTATTATTATTATTATTCGATACATTTTAATTATCTTGAGCATAGAAGTGGGAACCTTTGGGTTCCATGTCTTTTTTTGGTAGTGATAATCATGGTCATGCTGATCAAAGAGAAAGAAAGAGAAAACGTACAAATCCGTGGTATGTATGATTGAGTTGATAATAGAATTGAATTGATTTCTTCTGCTCATGATAGCTGTCAGTATTTAACTCTGTGTACATTATGTTGTCTTCTTACTGCAATGGGGATCGCGGCTACGCTTCTTGCATTATTACACAAACAAAATTCTACTTCAACGATAACGACGACGACGACCACTACAACAACAACAACAACAACAACGACAGTACTTTCAAGCAAGTTGTTTTGTTTAAATATATACGTAATTATTTATTTTAGAATTTAATGTTAATATGGTCATGAATGGAGATGCAGAGATTGGACCGTGCTCCTTGACTGGTGGGTTTGTTCGTCCGGAGATCTGGAGTTATAATGGAAATGTCACACAAATTTCTTACAGTTCAGGAGGGCCGTACTATCAGAATCTAACAACTCCAGGACCTAGGTAATAAAAACCACCACTGTTTTGTGTCAATACTCTTGTTTTTTTTGTCAGTGATCGTGGTAACTGTTTTTTCTGTGGTGGATATGGTTTAGTAGCATCAATGTGGCAAACAGTTGATCTTAGCCGATATATTGATTCTTATTTTATTGATAATCAAATTGCTAAATATAATTTGTCAGCGTGGATTGGTGGTTATCTAGACGAAGATGATTGTAGCACGGTATTTTTGACATTTTTCAATCAATCTGGTCATGTGATTAACAGATCAATACAAATTGGTCCTGTAATGATTGTCGACAGAGGAAATGAAACACGATTAATGTTTCGTCAAGCACAAGGGCTAGTACCTATTGGGACACGCTTTTTTAATGTTGAAGTAATCTTCAGTCGTTTGGCTGGGACTATGAATAATGGCGATATCGATAATATTGCTGTTACCCTTTATCAATAATTATGTTGATAAATAATAATATAGTGCACGATTTCCTCCTACAATGTCATCAATAAATCTAAGGCTTTACTTCAAGTGTCATGAAAACAGTACTGATTGGAATCGAAAGGATTAATTTTGTCGTCTATACCAGGTGGAAAGTATATAATCATGACTTTAGCTACAACATGATGGCGTTAATTTGGATCGTTTTTCGAAGTTTGCTAGATTTATACAAAACCTAATATATTTTTATTTTGATACGTTTGGATAGAGCTTCACGTACTCCATCGAACTGTATAATTTCCTTTTGTTTCATTTGAGATTGATTGAAAAAAAATGTAATGTACTTTGAATACTGCGCCAAAATATTATTTTTAATTAGTGACCTTTATGTCACATTTTCGGCGATTTTCTTATATAATGAATTTCCGGTGATGTACTGAAATATTTTATTTTTACATATAAATATACAGCGTTCTTTACTCTATCGAAACGTTGCTCGACAATAATATTAAACAAATCTTTGTGTTTCAAGTATTTCAAGCTTTTCCTTCGATGAATTCTTTATGAAAAAAAAATATTCGAATAGAGCGCTAGTTTTTCTTGAGGTTTATGTAATTTTAAATCACATTTGATGTAGTGCTGAGAGGAATTTTAAAATGAGTTTAAAATAGCCAACTTTTCAGAAGTACAGAAATGAGCATTTTTTAACAGTAAAACTTGATTTTCTCTACTATTTTGAGGACGTTTGTTTTGAAACTTTTTACACCAGGAATTCTAATAGATCTATTCTACCTAGTATTCTTTGAAGTATAAACGAATCGGCTGTCATTAAAATACAGATGACACCTTTCAAGAATCTATTTAAATTTCTGCATAAGCCGATAAAGGAAAATAAATAAAACCATATAATTAGATAGAATAAGTGAAACTCTATTCAACGCTATCAAAATAAAAGATATCTGAGGTTCTCTACAAATACAACAAACTTCGCAACACCATCAAAATTAACGGGATCATTCTGTAATCGAAAAACCACCAAGCAAAAATCTCTAATATGAGGCCATTTTCATTTTTTCTACGGTTTTTCATCTAGACTAAAGAAAGCCTATATTTTAATAAATTAGTATTCATTCACTTTCCGAGGAAATCTCTCACTATTATATTTTCGAGCAATAATCGCATCAACACACCATTCAAATCATAAAAAAGACATGGAGAGTACGACGTTGTCAACTTATAATTCAAAACTCATACTACCAAATACGAAAAAATCAGGTCATGGCTCTTCTATTTCGAGTCGTGTATGTATTAATACAATGACACGATTAATTTTCGAATGATTATTCTTTTAGAGTCGACGCATAAGAAAATCTAGAAAGAATTCAAAAGTTGCTATTCATACGAAGATGCGTCCATATTCAACTACTACTGATTCGATAGGCTCAAGTAGCAAGTTCGACAAACACCAAGGACCATCGTCAGTTATCCACAAACATTCTTTCGATTCAACAACCGTAAATTTATCCTATGATTATTATTATTAGATGAATTTCAATTATTTTGAGCATAGAAGTGGGAATCTTTGGGTTCTATGTCTTTTTTGGGTATTAATAATCATCATTATACTGATGAAAGAGAAGGAAAGAAAAAATGTAAAAAATCCTGGTATGTATCGAGTTAACCATAGAATTGAATTGATTGTTTGTGTGCTCACGATAGCTGTCTGTGTACAACTCTGTGTGGATTATGTTGTCTTCTTATTGCATTGGGGATCGCTGCTATACTTCTTGCATTATTATACAAACAAAATTCTACTTTAACCACAACTACGACTACCACGACGACTACAACCACAACAACGACCACGACGACAACGACAACAACAACAATAACAACGACAGTACTTCCAAGCAAGTTGTTTTGTTTAAATATATACGTAATTATTTATTTTAGAATTTAATGTTAATATGGTCATGAATGGAGATGCAGAGATTGGACCGTGTGCTTTGATTGAGGAGACTGTCAGTCCTACTATATGGAATTACAATGGAAATGTCACACAAATTTCTTACAGTTCTGGATTACTGGCCTATCACAATCTAACAAGTCCAGGACCTAGGTAATGAAAGCTAATAATATTTCATGCTAATAATATATTCTTTTTCTCAGTGATCGCGGTAACTGTTTTTTCGATGGTGGATATAGTTTAATATCATCAATGTGGCAAACAGTTGATCTTAGTCAATATATCGATTCTTATTTCATTGATAATCAAATTGTAAAGTACAATTTGTCTGCATGGATTGGTGGTCACCGATTCCAAGATGATTATAGCACGGTATTTTTGACATTTCTCAATCAATCTGGTCAGATAATAAACAGTTCAATACAAATTGGTCCTGTAATGGCTGTCGACAGAGGAAATGAAACACAATTAATGTTTCGTCAAGCACAAGGACCGATTCCTATTGGGACACGTTTTTTTAATGTTGAAGTGATCTTCAGTCGTTTGATCGGGAATGTGAATAATGGTGCTATTGATAATATTGCTGTCACAGTTTATCAATAAACATGATCGGATTGAAATCTTTTAGTATTTACATATTATTTGACTACATAATCACAATTCTTATTTCAGGAATCGATTACAACAATATAAAAAATGTTTTGTTTTTCTCAAATAAAAACGTCTACTCACAATTATAATTGACTCATATGCAAAGACATGCTCATGAAAGAAGAAATAATACTCGGCATAACCAGCCAGACACAGCCCATCTATGAGGAAGGTTGGAATTCAAAAGTAGAGAAAACTAGGAGTGCCATCGAAAAGAGCATGATCGATCTGTGCCAAATGAAAATGCTTTTGTTTCGAAAACGTTTCTGATGCTTCAGATATATGAAATTTTTCCCTTGATAATAAACCCAAAATTATATGCGGCAAATGGTAGTCAGATGTATCTTCAATTAAACATACATGAACACATGAAAACCTTTTGAATTAGCTGTGTATTTCTAGAACAGACACTGCTGTTTTAATATATGATCTTCATAAAAATGTCAGATATAGGAGAACGAAGATAGTCGTTCCGTAAAGCATCTGCATTTTTCGTGAAATTTCGTAACGTTGGTCATGCCGACTATTGTTTTATTCAAAGTAAAAGATCGTTATCGCCAATGGTTGATGATTTAAGGAAAGATGTTTATCAAATATCAAAAGAGACGAAACGAAATAAATAACACGAGAAAAAATATTGCTAAGTGAGACTATGAAGTATATTAGTCACAATACAGATAACAACATCAATTCAAAAAGAATATTCTCGGTTTTATTTCAAATTCGATAATACCGACGATTTAGCTTGCATTTTAATTTTTGCATCCGATTTTTCTTTTCCAAGTTGAATGCGACTTGAGCACTGATGTTCGACAATTTTCCCAATGATATTAATAAGATTTACTACACAACACTTTTTCAATATACGTTTACCAATCAACAGCATGAAACCATAGAAGAGCAATTTTTGCATTCAATTGAATCGAATATAATAGACGAGGTTCTTTTTCAGATTTTTTATTTTGCTTTATTTTTTAATTAAAATAGAGCAACTTCGATACTATACCTTCATTTTCGTGTTGATAATCTTATTCTTATTTTATCAATCAAATGAATAAAGAAAGCGTCAGTAGAATACATTCGAAAAACAAACAAATAGAAATCTCTAATATGCGGGCAATTTCATTTTTTCAACGCTTTTTCATCGAGAATAAAGAAAGCCTATATTATAATAAATCAATATTCATTCACTGTCAGAGAAAATCTCTCACTATTAATTTTCGAGCAATAATCGCATCAACACATCATTCAAATCATAAAAAAGACATGGATAGTACGATACTTTCAACGTATAATTCGAAACTAATACTACCAAATACGAAAACATCGAGTCATGGCTCTTCTATTGCAAATCGTGTTTGTATTATTATGATCATGAAAAGATTAATTGTCGAATGCTTATTCTTTTAGAGGCGACATAGAGTGAGAAAAAGAAAGCATTCAAAAGTTGTTGTTCATACGAAGATACGCTCATATTCAACTACTACTGATTCGATAGACCCGAGCAGCAAGTTCGACAAATATCAAGGGCCATCGTCAATTATTCTCAAACATTCTTTCGATTCAACACCCGTAAACTTTCTCTATTATTATTATTATTTGATGCATTTTAATTATTTTGCGTATAGAAATGGGAAACTTTGGGTTCGAGATATTTATTAGGTATTGATGATCATGGTGATACTAATGAAAGAGAAAGAAAGAAAAAACGTAAAAAATCCCGGTATGTATCGAGTTGACAATAGAATCGAATTGATTGTTTGTGTGCTCACAATAGCTGTTTGTATATAACTCTATGCGTATTATGTTGTCTTCTTATTGCATTGGGGATCGCTGCTATGCTTCTGGCATTATTATACAAACAAAATTCTACTTCAACCACAACTACGATACGACTTGCAAGTAAGTCTTTCTATGTAAATATACACGTAATTATTTATTTTAGGATTTAATGTTAATATGGTCATCAATGGGGATGCAGAAACTGGACCGTGTGCTTTGATTATGGAGACTGTCAGTCCTACTAAATGGAATTACAATGGAAATGTCACACAAATAAACTATAATAATCCTGCAATGGGTACTCTAAGTCCAACAAGTCAAGGACCTAGGTATCGAAAGCTAACAATATTTCAAGCTAATAATATATTCTTGTTTCAGTGATCGTGGTAACTGTTATTTCTGTGGTGGATTTAGTCCAGTAGCATCAATGTGGCAGATAGTTAACCTCACGCAATATATTGATCCATATTATATTGATAATCAGATGGCAAAATATAACTTGTCAGCATGGCTTGGCGGTCTTACGACCCAAAATGACAATGCTGTACTGTCATTGCGATTTCTCGATCAATTTAATCAAATAATTGGAAGTGTTGTGACACTTGGCCCTGTATTGGTCGCCGATCGAGGAGGCGTATCAAAATCATTATTTCGTCAGACTCAAGGAGTGATTCCTCATGGTACATATTTTTTCGAAATTGAAGTGGTTTTTAATCTTGTGTCAGGTGCTCATGGCAACGGTAATATTGATAACATTGTTCTCATAGTTTATGAATAAACATGATACGAATGAAATCTTTCGCTTTGTTGAAAGAAAAACATCTACTGGCGATTATAACTGATTTATATACAAAGACATGCTTATGAAAGAACAAATGATAGTATTGTTTTATTCATTATAAAAAAATCGGGAAATTTGAAAAAATAAGTCGATTAATAACCGAAGTTTCGCAAGCTCGCTTCGAAGTTATCAACAACCGATAACTTTTATCCCTTGAGCGGTATTCTCAATTTTTTGACGAAAGACGTCATGTGGGTCCAGTTGGACCCATAGCACTTACAGTAGGATATTCTTACAAGTAGGCTGTCTAGTACATAACATTTCTCCGTCATATAAACCTCTTTAATATTATACATGCAGTTTATCTATCTCTCTGTATATACCTTCTGTTAGTTCGAAAGATTATTTCTAAGGATCTGCATTAATTTGTTACTATCAATAATGATTCGTCTATTGTTTGAGAAATTTCCTGCAGTGACATTATACTAATTTTATAATTACAATTGTATAATTATTTTCCCTTTTGAATGTCTTAGTATACTAAACAAACTTTAATAACTATTGTTAGTGCTATCTTCATAGAAAATGCGTCATCATTACATTACATGAAATTCAACAAAGAACATCAAACATCTTTGAGCAAAATAGCTGATCCAATCAGTACTCAATTCACCGATCATCATACAAAATCGACTTGATTTAATTTTGAACAATAGAAAACGAAAAAACGAACAAGCAGAAATTTGTAATATGAGGGTAGTTTCATTTTTTTCAACGCTTTTTCGTCTAGACTGAAGAAGACCTATATTTTAATAAATTAGCATATATTCACTATCTTGACAAATCTCTCAGTATTATATTTTCGATCAATAATCAAATCGTAAAATAAACATGGACAGTACGACGCTTTCAACTTACAATTCGAAAATAATAACACCAAAATCAAATACGAAAAAATCAAGGCACGATTCTTTTATTTCAAAATGTGTTCGTATTATTATGATCATGAGAAGATTAATTTTCGATTGTTTGTTCGCTTAGAGTCGACGTAAAAGAAAAGCTAGAAAGAATTCAAAAGTTGTTATTCATACGAAAATACGTCCATATTCAACTACTACTGATTCGATCGACTCAAACAAAAAGCTCGACAAATATGAAGGACCATCGTCAATTATCCACAAAGATTCTTTCGATTCAACAATCGTAAATTTATCCTACTATGATTCTTATTAGATGCATTTTAATTATTTTGAGTATAGAAATGGGAACCTTTGGGTTCCATGTCTTTTTTGGGTATTAATAATCATCGTTATACTGATAAAAGAGAAAGAGAGAAAAAACGTAAAAAACGTAAAAAACCCTGGTATGTATGATTGAGTTGATAATAGAATTGAATTGATCGTATGTACTCATGATAGCTGTCAGTATGTAACTCTGTCTGCATTATGTTGTCTTCTTATTGCATTGGGGATCGCTGCTATGCTTCTTGCATTATTATACAAACAAAATTCTACTTCAACGATAACGACGACAACAACAACGACACGAGTTGCAAGTAAGTCGTTCTGTTTAAATATATACGTAATTATT
>ERZ778023.4205-NODE-4205-length-12449-cov-4.480555_pt1 | contig 12449 bp, 8 predicted proteins | sample MGYA00375753_ERZ778023 | MGnify/ENA primary metagenome ERZ778023 (study PRJEB29350, sample SAMN05389822) | bioreactor metagenome | isolation source: Ammonium sulfate bioreactor | place: South Africa: University of Cape Town | collected 2014-04-04 ...
TCGGATAGGCCATGGCCTGCGTCGAGCCATTGTCGTTGTAGACCTCGACGAGATCACCCTGCTTCAGCCCGAGCTCGGTCATATCGGCCGGGTTGAGCTCGATGAAGGGATAGGGCTGGCGATCCATGACGAAGTCGTTCTGCTGGTCAAGATAGGCGTTCTGCCAGACCAGGTTGGCGCGCCCGTTATTGATCAGGAAGGCGAACTTGTCCTTCTCGGCCTGCTTGCCCGCTGCCTGGAGCCCGCGCCACTGCGTCTCCATAAAGGTTGCCTTGCCGTCCTTGCCGCCGAACTTGCCGTCGGCAAAGAGCCGCTTCGTGCCGATGATCTTGCCGTCGGCGAAGCCGGTCGCCGGTTCCTGGAAGCCGTTCGTGCCCATGGCCTTCAAGCGCGCGTAGGTGACGTGCTCGCCGCCCTTCTCGTGCTTGTTGTAGCCGTCCATGAAGGCGTCTTCCTCGGTCTTCCAGTCGAAGCCTTTGAAGTTGTCGGCGACCTGAGCCATGCCCATTTCGCGGAAGACACGCTCCATGTTGTTGGCGACGCGGGCCGCGATCAGGCAATCCGGCATCGCCTGACCGGGCGGGTCCATGTAGCGCTCGACGAGGCGCATGCGGCGCTCACCGTTCATCGACGTCAGGTTCATCTCGCCGGAGGTTGCTGCCGGAAGCCAGACATGGGACGCTTGGCCGATCTGGCTCGGCACGATGTCGACATCGACCGAGAACAGCCCACCCTTCTTGATCGCCTCGACGATGGCGTTGACCAGGGCGGTACGGTCGCCGAACGGCACCGAGTCCATCGCCTCCTTCACGAGGTCGGTGCGCTTCTTGTAGGTGCGCTTGAACTGATGGGCGTTGAGCGTCGTCTTGTAGTGATCGCAACCCCAGATGTGGTGGACACCACCCTTACCTTCGATCAGGAGCTTGTCGACATAGGCGGCCGGCCGGCCGACATGAGCGTCGGAGGGGCGTGAATAGCCCTCCTGGTGGCCGCCGAGGCGCACGCAGCCGCCGCCGGGCCGGCCGATGTTCCCAGTCGCCAGCGCGACATTCACGAGCGCGCCGTTCGTTCGGTAGTTGTCGTTGCCCCAGATCAGCCCCTTCTCGTAGGCGAACATGGTGCGGCGCCGAGCGTTACCGTCCTTCGGCATCGCGATCCATTCCGCCGACTGGCGGATCTGGTCGACGGTCAAGCCCGTCAGCGCCGCGGCCTGCTCCAGCGTCGTCTTGTTCGCCGCGACCATCTTGTCGAAGCCGTTGGTCGAGGCGGCGATCAGCGCCTTGTCGACCCAGCCCTTCTCGGCGATGTAGGTCATCCAGGCATTGAACAGCGCCAGATCCGTGCCGGAATTGATGGCGAGGTGCATCACCCGGTCCTTGCCCGCCTCGGCCTCGCAGGCGTTGACGGTGACGGTGCGACGCGGATCGACGATGACGATGCGCCCCTGGGCATGGGCCTCGTTCGGAAGCTCGGCGCGCTTCTTGTCCATTGAGGTGCCGCGCAGGTTCGGCACCCAGTGGTTCAGGAAATAGTTGGTCTGGGTTTCGAGTGGGTTGGCGCCCACGACGACGATCGTGTCGGCGAGCTGCGCGTCCTCATAGCAATTGTTGAGCTCGCCGACGCCCATGTCGCGCGTCGCGTGGACCTCGGAATTATAGGCCGGCCGATTGTGGATCCGGATGTTCTTCACCTTCATGGCGCCGAAATACAGCTTGCCGGTGCCCCAGGTGTTCTCGTAGCCGCCGCCGGCGCCGCCATGATCGAAGGCCGAGACGTACAGGCCATCTTCGCCCTGATCCTTGACGACCTGGCAAGTCACGCGGGCGACGAGATCGAGCGCATCGTCCCATGAGGTCGGCGACATCGCGCCGTAGCGCCAGACCATCGGATCGGTCAGGCGCTGCTGCTGGGTCGAGCGGGCTTCCGAATAGGAGGTCTCGGCCATGCGCGCGCCGCGGACAGAGCCGAGGCCCGAGTTCACCACGCAGTTCTTGTCCGGCATAATGACGAGGTGGACGTCTTTTCCACCCTGTTTGACGATGTTGTACATCGACGGCGAGTACCAGGACCCGCTATCAGCGCCCTGCTGCTTGGCGAGGTCGACCTTGAACTTGTTCTGGCTCGGATCGGTACCGCCCTGCTTGTTGATGTCCCAGGTGTAGGCCTTGTAGCCGCAGCCGACGATGCAGAAATGGCAGGTGACGTTGTGCTCCTTGGCGTCCGCAGGGACGATCGGGAGGCGGTCGATCTGGCGCTTATAGGTCATGTCGCCCTCCCTCAGAGCACGTTGGACAGGCGGCCATAGAGGAGCTCGTCGAGCCCTTCCGCCACGATGTCACCATTGGCTTCGACCCGCAGGGCGTATTGCGGCAGGTTCTGGGTCGATTGCCCCCAGATCTGCTGACCGCCAGCCTCGCAATCGAAGCGGGAGTAGTGCCCCGGACAGTTCAGGGTCTTGTCGGAGGAATTGAAGGCCAGCGGATAGCCCTTGTGCGGGCAGACGGTGGAGAAGCCGACGATGTCGCCATCCGGTCCGACGCCTCCCGGAACCCGCTTGCCGAGCTTGATCAGGACGCCGGGAGCGTCGCCATCGGGATAAGTGACGTCCTTGGGCTCATTGACCTTGAGCTCTGCGACGGTGCCGAGCCGGCTGGCGTGGTATTCGACCAGGGCCGCGGCGGGCTTCGCCTGGGCCGGCGCAGCAACCATCGTCGTCGCGGCGGCGCCGGCGGCCGCCATGCCCGCTCCCGACAGGAAACGGCGACGGCCGAGATCGACCATCAGATCGCACTTCTTCATGGGGACTTCCTCCAGCCAGCTTCTCGTGAGCGCTGGAAGGCGAGTGCAGGCAGCATGCCGCGAGGCAGGAGGTCAAAAAGACCAGGAAAAACAACGACAAAACGAGAAGGGCCGCGCCACGCATGTTCGAACTGTCGAACATGCTGCAGCCACGAAGGTTCAGAAAGCCGGCCATGTCTTAATGGCGACCGCTCGGACCGGACCTCCTACATCCTATTGGCGCTTCAAATAGCCAAAACTAGCAACTCTGGCGCATTAAGCTGCCAAGCGACCAGGCTCAGCTGATCGCTTGGAGCACTGCGGACTCAACGAAGGAATCTTCCTCCACGCGCTGAAAGACACCTGCGCATGGTGCACTGTGTGGCCGCAATGAGTTTGAGACGCCCTACTCCCCAGTCGGAGTGATCCCGTGGCGCTTCATCTTCTCCCAGAGCGTCGTCCGCGAAATTGCGAGGGCCTTGGCAGTCGCAAGGACTGCTCCTCCATTCTCGGCGAGCACGCGAGCGATGTGGCGGCGCTCGGTCTCGTCGCGCACTCCGTCGAGACCTTCTCGCTGTGCCGGCTTGAACGCGGAACCAAACTCGGGAAACAGATCGCCGGGCATCAGCAGCGGGCCGTCGCCCAAGGCGATCGCACGTTCGACGCGATTGCGGAGTTCGCGCACATTGCCGGGCCAGCCATGGGCCAGCGCCGCCTCCACGGCCAGGGCGCTCGTTCCCTGGATACGGTCGTCGCCATCCCCGGTGAACTCCGCGACAAAGCGGTCCATCAACCACGCGATGTCCTCGCCGCGATCGCGAAGCGGCGGAACCGGGACATGCACCACATTGATCCGATAGAGCAGATCCTCGCGGAACGAGCCTTCCCTCACCTTCTGCGGCAAGTCGGCGTTAGTGGCGCAGATCACCCTGGCCCTGAACGGCACGACCTGCTCGCCGCCGACCCGCGTGAAGCTGCGCTCTTCGAGGAGCCGCAGGAGCTTGGCCTGGAGCTTGGGCGCCAGATCGCCAATCTCGTCGAGAAACAACGTCCCCGCCCCTGCGCGCTCGGCGTAGCCGAGATGACGCGCATGAGCGCCCGAGAAGGCGCCCTTCTCATGGCCGAAGAGCTCGCTCTCCATCAGCTCCGCCGGGATCGCCGCACAGTTGACCGCCATGAACGGACCAGACTTGCCGCGCAGCGCGTGGAGCAGGCGAGCGCAGACCTCCTTCCCGCTTCCCGTTTCGCCGGTCAGCAGAACCGGTGCGCCGACCTTGGCCAACCGCAGCAGAGTATTCTCGACGGCGCGCATCGCTGCCGACACACCCAACACCCCATCGCCTTCCTGCTCAACCGGCTCGACGAGCGTCTCCAGGCGCTCAAGGAAGGACGACATCTCGAACGGCTTTGTGACGTAATCGCCGGCGCCGCAGCGCATCAGCCTGACCGCCTGGTCGATCTCGCCAAAGGCCGTCATGAACAGGAATGGCGGAGCTCGTTCGGACTTGGCGGTTTCGAGAAAAATTTCCTCACCATTGCCATCGGGTAGCTTGAGGTCGCAGATCACGGCTCGCGGCCGGCGCTTCGAGAGCCCCTGCACGGCTTCCGCCTTGGTCTTCCACCAGGTGACCTCGGCTCCTTCGATGGCAAGCCGCTGGACGAGAGACTCGCCCATGATGGGATCGTCCTCGATCAAGCCGATCGCGCAGCGTTCAAGCGACATCGCGAAGCTCCTCTCTCGTCCTGATCGGGATCGTCACGCGGACCAAGGCGCCGCCCAGAGGCGAGGTGGCGATCACCGCCTTCCCTCCCATGTCCTGCAGCAGTCGGCGCGTGACCCACAGCCCAAGCCCCGTCCCCTCTCCGATCGGAGCGGGTCGGTTGCTTTCGCCGGCAAGGACTGCTCGGGCTTCGGGACTGAACCCTGGGCCTTGGTCATGAACCTCAAGCAACAGAAATTCGCTTTCGATGGCGCTGACGAAGATGACCTTTGCGCCCGAAGGGCTGACATGAATCGCGTTTAGCAGCAGATTCAAGGCGACCTGCCGGGACGCCGTGGCTTCGACAGGCAACTCACCATCGAGCAGGTTCTGCCAATCGAGCGTCAGCACGCGCCGCGCGACCTCTGGCCCGACAAGAAGCCGTAGATCGTCGAGATCGGCCGATGTCAGGTGCCGCGGATCGCGATCGGCGCGATAGGCCGCAAGCGTAGAGCGCACGACATCGCGGATGCCCTTCAGTCCGCGCTCGATGAGATTGAGCGAGGTCGCACGGACCGATGGCTTGTCGCCATGGCGCTTCAAGGTGTCGATCGCGTTGAACAGTCCGCCGAGGGGATTGTTGATCTCATGCGCCATGCCGGACGCAAGGCGACCGAGGCTGGCCAGACGTTCCTCATTCGCAAGCTCCTTGGCGATCGCCTCGCGCTCATTCACCGCATCAGCCATTGCATTGAAACGGATGAAAAGACGCCTGAACTCCTTTGTTGACCCGGCTATCTCAGTTGACGGGATCGGCTGCACCGGCCCCGAGACACTGAGGTCAAGATGGCGGGACAATGTGCCGAGCGGGCCGAGCATGCGCCTGATGATCCAGTAGCCGAAGGCCGCCAGCAGCAAGGCGATCACGGCATTGGTGGCGATCAAGGTGCGAAGGACGTCGCTGCGTTCCCGCAAGAGGTGGCCGATGTCATAGTCGACATAGATCTCGCCGATTCCGCGGTCCTGGTAAACCAACGGCCTGCGGGCGAAGGCGCGCGCCTTGTCGGTATCGACCGTCAGCCGCGCATCACCGCGAAAATGGCGATCGCGATCCGATTGCCGGCTGAGCACAGGCGCTTGCCTTGGATCGCTGGCGGCAAGCGTCTCACCCTTGTTGTCGACGACGACGATGCTGGCGCGACCAAAGCCGCCTTCGAGCGAAGCGCCTCGCTCGATGATGTCGAAAACCTCCCAGATGTCCTCTCTCAGCACATGCGGAATGAGCGCCGATGCGAGGCCGTTGAGGTAGATCGTCGACATCGCCGCGAGCTGCCGTTCCTGGGTCTCGCGCAGTCTCGACAGCACAGCATTGGTCATGACGATGCTGACGATCAGCATGAAGGCCGCGACCAGCGCGGGGGCCTTGAAGGCGAGCGGCCAGCGCCGCGGATCAAGCGAAGCACGCTTCATCCGAACGCCCTCACCAGCTCAACGCGGCTTGCGATGCTGTCGAAGAGCCCGGGGTTGCCGGTCGCGAAACCGTCAAGCCGCAATAGCGAGAGGACGCTACGGCGGGTCTGGTCGGTGGGCATATCGATCAACGCCCGCCGAAACCGCCCTATTCCCTCGCTCGCGGCATTGCCGGCGGACGTCGCTATCGGAGGGAAGCCCATCCAATCCGAACGCCAGGCAGCCTTGGTCTGCCGCGTCAGCTCCGGCTCGGTCTCAGTCAGCACCTCCCAGACATAGCCGTCGACACTACCGGATTGGGCAAGTCCCGCGGCCACCGCCCGGACGACGTTCCGATGCCCATAGGTAAAGAATGTCCGCCTGAAGAAGTCCTGGGGCTTGGCCTTCTGCTCAGCCAGCAGGGCTCTTGTCACGAGGTATCCCGAATTTGAGTCGGGATCGGAGAATGCATGAATATCACCGCGCAGATCAGCGATATTGGCCGCCTCGCGATCGGCGCTGACGAGCAGATAAGACTGATAAGTCGGCTTGCCACGCCAGACTGGAACCGCAACCAGGTCCAGTTCGCGGCGATAGGCCACGAAGGGGAACCCGCAGATCCAGGCCGCATCGAGCAGCCCCGAGAGCAGTTGCGAGGTGATCTCCTGGTAGGTTCGCTTGAGAACAAGCTGGACTTCGACGCCCATGGCGACTGTCAGATAGTGCTGCAGCGCTTCGAGCAGCTGGAGGTCGGAGGTCAGGAATACAGGCGTCAATCCAAAGCGGAAGGGCTGCGCGGCACGCGTGCTGCACGGCAAGACAAGGGAAGCCGTTGCGCCCGCGAGCAAGCTGCGGCGCGTAGGCGCGCCGCCTTCGAGAACTGAACCTGAGAGCCGGTCGACCCTCGACGTCACCGCAAACCTCCCAGCTTATTATTGTTTTTGTTGCAATCTGGACGCTTGCTGCCCCCCAGTCAAATGGCTTCGGCATCTCGACGAACGCCGAACTATCGCTGTCGAGACCCTGCAGTCAGAAGCAATCCGAATGTTTCAGGCTCGCCTCAGGATCGCACTGGGAATCCCGGTAAAATCGCCCCGAGTTTCGGATTTTCAATCGAAGGCGATCGGTGAGGGTTTTCAACATGGAGATCTTTTGCCTTGACCTTGCGCTGTAACCCGCGCGTCGCGCGCTACCTCCTCCAGCATCAATTCCAGGCCATTGCGGACGCTGCCCTTCGCTGATCAGGCCGCGTGATCCCTTTCCGCTGTCGCGCGCACTTGAATTGCCGGTGGCATGACGGCTCTCGCCTTGGCTGAAGAGCGGCGTCCGACCACGGTCGACAGGGAGACGGGCTCAAGGCTGGCCCTCGACGATGCTGCGTTCGTGGCGCTGATGCAGGCGCCCGCTCCCCCTGGAGAGCATCGTCCCATGAACGATGATGCCCTCGCCCGCTTGGCGGATCCGAGGGCCAGCTGCCCAGATCGATGTGAAGAAGCGGGCCGGTGAACTGGCCTTGTTTCTTGCAAAATTCATTCACACGATGCATATTAGGTGTAACCTACTGCGATATCAGGTGAATAGGACCGCATTTCATGCATCCCGCGCTACTGCTGCCTCGGTTACAAGGGCTATCCCTGTCTCTGGTGAAGTCCCTCGCAGCCCACGAGAAGGGGCTGTCGCAGGTCGAGCTACTCCAGAGAGTGGGAGACGGTAGAAGCCAATCGACGTTTTCTCGGGAGTTGAAGAAGCTCATTGACCTCGGGGTTGTGGTCAAAGAGGGCCGAACGCGGGACGCAAAGTTCAGCTTGTCACCGGAGGCAAGGTGGTGGGCAACCAATCCGGTGCTTCGACCCAAGGTCGCGTTCGATCCAGAGCGGATCGCCTCTTACGTGCCGAATGTTACGCGCTGGCTGCCTGAGAATGCGAACAACCGCATGAATGCGGCGCGCGCCCAGTTTTCGCACCAATTAGATGCGTCCACTTACTCCCGACAGATTGCAGAGCGCTTCCTCATTGATTTGTCTTGGGCTTCCTCCAGCCTAGAGGGCAACACCTACGACTTGCTTGATACCGAGGTGCTCATCAAGTACGGGGATGAAGCTGCGGGAAAGGATCCTCGCGAAGCCGCGATGATCCTCAACCATAAGCAAGCTATCGCGTTTATGCTGGAGAACTTCGAAAGCGAGCCCATTGATCTGGCGCTTATTACGTCGATTCACGCGTTTCTGATGCGCGACCTTCTTTCCCCAGACCGGGTGGGCGTGATCAGGAACGACGATGTCCGCATTAGCGGCTCCAGCTATAGGCCATCATCGGACAAAGTCATTCTGAGCAGCACACTCGGAGATCTGCTCTGGAAGGCGTCTCAGGTGGATGATCCTTACGAAGCGTCGTTCATGATCCTCGCGGGCGCTTCGTACATTCAGGCCTTCTTTGATGGCAACAAGCGTGTCGGCCGGCTGTCGTGCAACCTCCCGCTGCTTAAGGCGGGCCTGCCTCCGCTCTCATTCTTGTCGATCGACAAACGCTCCTATATCTCCGGACTGATTAGCTTTTATGAACTCGGCGAGACTGAGCTTCTCGCGGAAGCCGTGGCATCGAGCTACGAAGAGACCACGCCTCAATATGCCATGGCGACAGCGGCCCATCGGGTTCCGAGGCGCGGAGAATTGCACTACCGCAAGCGAATCGACGCGGCCGTCCGTGACTTTGTCGATCTGATCGTGGGCGGGGAAAAGCCGGAGCCGAGCGATTTTGCGGAACGGCAATTTGAAGATGTCCCAGCGGATGATGCGGCAATCGCACGTGAAGCCTTGCTAAATGCGATCACGAACCTGACCTCGGCAACAGCACCGTTGCATGGTTTGTCACGCGACCGCTTCTCTGAATACGAAACCATCCAATCAGCGGCCACCTACGGGCGCTGATTTTCATGCGGTATTCATTCAGCTCGCCCGATTTCATGATAACATATTGAAATAAAAGTATTTTATTTGCGCCTTTTATGCATCGACGGCCCGATCTCAGGAGTGACAAGGCCCGTCGGGCAATCTTGCTGGTGATGGGCGGACCACTTGCTCCAGTCTCTTGGTGATCGCTTGCCTTCGTGGCTCGGCCCGCACTAACGGAGTGGTCCGATAATCCATACTTCCTGATTTCTGGAATCATGGATTTAAGCTCAGATCCTTCACAACCGACCTGCGACTCGGGAAGATGCTCGCCGCGCGCTGGGCGCTCCGATGAATTCGGCATTGCGAGTTCGACCAAATCACATGGACGCGGAAGCATTTCGAGCGGCAAGACGGGAGCTTGGTCTGACCGAGATCGGATTCGGTAAAGCGTTCGGCGTCTCGAGGCGGACAGTGCAGAACTGGTCCAAAAAAGGGCCGCCCGCGTACATCGCAGAGCTGCTGCAGCTGGCCTTGCTCACTCGCATTGCCGGGCCAGGGCGATCGGTTGCGGGCGCGGTCGGAGCAAGCGACGCGATGACGAAATTGTCCCCTGTCCTCAATTCCCTCTTGTCCTCGGCAATCGCGGCAGGCTGGGGCTGCTGAGGTCGAGATCGCTCCCGTTCCGGCCGATAGCGATGGATTGGCGCAGCTCGATGCGTTTCTTCTGCTGTTTTCGGAGGAGCTCCAATCAATCCTGCCCGGGCTGAAATGTGAAGGCCTGGAGGAGCCAACCTTTGTGATGCGCATGTTGCTTGCATCAAAAGGCCGGTTCGGCCTTGCCACGCGCGTCATCTTGCAGACGCTCGTCGACAACATCGGTCAGACCGATCCCTTGGCACTGAAGTGCTTTTCCGAGACATGGCGACATTTTGCGCCCCGCGGAGCCTCTTTGAACCCATTTGTCGGTGCGAAACCGCCACAGCTGCAGCAGATACAAGAGATCCTCGCTCGGGACACGAGCGTTGGACGTGAAGCCATTTCGCTGCCGTCGCGCCCCAAAGGTAAAGGAAAGCGGCTGTGGGCCGGCTAGCGCTGAGCTTCAAACCGTTTCCGGTGAAGGCGGAAATCCGACCGGGAGAATCCCTTTTCGGAATCATCGTGTCGTTTTGCGAGGCAAATCGCCTGAGCCCATCGGAGCTCTCGGCCGCACTCGGCGCAGGCACGCAGGCGTGGACATGCCTTGTGACCGGATCGGAGTGGGCTGAGGCGCTGGGAAGAGTCACAGCGTTATCCGTCGCAGAGATCGCCGCCCGCCAGATCCTGCCGAAGAATACCAGCCATGCGCATCTTCAGCTTGCCGGCGAATCCGTACCAGCCAAGCAGGTAGATCTGATCTATCGTCGTGTCGCGCCCTCGACCTACGACAAGACAGGCATCCATCTCGAAGCCTGGCTTAACAAGGTGACCATGCACGACGAGCGCACGCGAGAGCCGCTTGTTTCGCAATGCAGCGCAGGACACCCTCAACTCTGGGTCACGGTGAGACGCATTGGATACTGTGATCATTGCGGTCGCCGCCTTTGCAGTTGAGCTGCTGAACCTGCCGATCGCATTCGGAGTACGGTCTTAACGATCGCGGGGTGCCGCCTCACTCATGCGCGGCGGCGCGTAGGCTGCTCCCGCTCGTGGAGTCCAAGCTCGCGAGTATCGAGTCCAAGCTCGCGAGCATCGCCTCGCGGTTCCGCTCGGAGGTGCGGTGATGGTCTCGGAATCCTCTCACGGATCTACGCGCGCGAGCCTGCAACGTGTGTCGCCGACGCCCCGGAATCATCTCAGAAATCGTCTCTGAACAGGAACTCGGGACGCCTCCCCGAAAGCCAGAGCGTGGCGCTCGCAAACGTCGCGAAGCCCCTGTGATCAAGACCACACGGCGTCGTTGAACCCGGTGCCCGGGTTCAGCCTTGAATCCGAAAGCTCGCGGTTACTCGCCTCAGGTTCTCGGCGAGGATCGAGCGAACCTCATTTTCTGCGACGCCCCAGATCTCGCCGAGCGCATCAACCGCCGACCAGACATCGCTCGGCATGAGCGGTCTGCTTCCATCGGTGGCGAAGGGGCCGTCTGTTTCCGTCAGAATTCGGTCTCGAGGCACCGAAGCGACCAGGGCACGCCCTTTGTCCGACCTCAGCATTGGAGGTCCAACTGATAGCCAACATCCTTGGGTCAGGGCTCGGGTCAGTTGGCTTCGCGTTCCCGAAAACCAATGCAGAATTGGCAATCCCGCGTCGGGCTGAGCGCGCAGGCACTGCAGAACATCGTCGACAGCCCGCCTGCTATGAATCGAGAGCACTCGCCCCCCCGACTTTGCCGAGATCCGCAGAACCGCCTCGAAAACCCGCCGTTGGATCGCCGCATGAGGTTTCAACTCGGGCAAGCCATCGAGGCCGACCTCGCCGACATAGTTCGTCTCGCCGATGAGACCTTCAAACAGCGGCAGTTCGTGATAGCGCTCATGCGCGAGCTGGGGGTGCAGCCCCAATGCCGTCCTGATCCGGGGGCAATTTTTTGCGAGCGAGGAGGTCTGGCGCCATGCCTTTGGCGTCGTCGTCACGGAAAGTACGTAAATTCCGCTCTCATTCGCCAATCTCACCGCCATCTCGGGATCTGGATATAGGTCGAGATGACAATGAAAATCGATCAAGACAGGCCGCTGGCTTTGAGGAAGCTTTCGAGCTCGCCGATACCACGCTCGAAGACACTGACATAGGCTTCACGTTGCCGCGGCTCGATCGGCAGCGGTCCCGCCTGAAGCACCCAGTGTCGGTTGGCCTCAGAACGCGAACTAAAGCGGCGAATTGCCGTGAGGACGGCAATCACGTCATCACGCGTGGTCTCGTTGTCCAGGACCTTGGAGATCTCGGCGCACTCGTACCGAGTGGTGTCGTTGACCCCACCGGCATGAAAGGCAGATCGACGTACCAGGCACGGGACACAGCGCCCGCACTGCATGCTCTTGCGCTTCCACTTTCCGCACGAAACAGTCGCCAGGGCGAGCCTGACGTAGTCGCGATTGTCGCGGAAAGCGCGGACCATCTCCCCTTTGGTACTATGTTCGTAGGGATTGACCAGACGTACCGGCAGCCCGACCACTTCTAGGATTGCTCGGATTTCAGTCAGGAAGTGAGGATGCGCCGTTCGGGTGCTGTGCGTCCCGATCCTCCTCGGGGTCAATGGAGCATTCAATGCAATGAAGCCGTTCTCGGGCATTATGAGATCGATTACGCGATCTCCCCGGAACTGAGAGATGGCCGTCGCGGCGAGAACTCCAAGTCCCATGAAGCTGACGCTGCGCGTGCGCATCGAGTCATCGTCGACGCCTTGCCATGTCGGATAGAAGTTGGCGCCCACCCGGGGCATCTGCCGCGGAAGGTTCCGCGCTGCCGTGTCCTGATAGCCCTTGTCGCCGCGATAGATGTGGCTGACCAGCAGCGGCCGCCGTCCCTCCTCCATCAAGCGGAACGCGCCGGTCGCACTGTCGAGCCCACCGGAGAACAGGCAGGCACAATCAACGCGATCCAGTGCAATGACCCGCTTGCGTTTACGGACTTCTGCGGCCTGTGGCGGCCGTCGGCC
>ERZ778023.4217-NODE-4217-length-12415-cov-9.673058_pt1 | contig 12415 bp, 14 predicted proteins | sample MGYA00375753_ERZ778023 | MGnify/ENA primary metagenome ERZ778023 (study PRJEB29350, sample SAMN05389822) | bioreactor metagenome | isolation source: Ammonium sulfate bioreactor | place: South Africa: University of Cape Town | collected 2014-04-04 ...
AATCTTAATAAAATATAATACTATTTTGTTAATAATCTTAATAAAATATAATACTATTTTGTTAATAATCTTAATAAAATATAATACTGTTATATTTTATTAAAATAGTTTCTCTATTGTCAATCTATCCGTGACTTTATAACCATGTGGTCAGATTTAAATTCGGTATCATAATACCTTTGCAATACCTTGCTATCTTCCTTACCCATCATTATTTTATTTTTATCACTATTTGATACATAATTTATAGATATAGATCTACCATCTATCGTTCTAAATTTATATTTTTGGCATGATTTATTACTAACTTTACTATTTCTGAATAATCCAGTAAGTAAAACACCAAGATAAGAATTATTTTTTAATAAATTGCTCATTTACCTGTATTCAAGAATCTATTCAAACTTTTTTTTTTAAATGTATAACTTAAAAAAATCAAAATTGTATAAATTATACAATAAATCCATGACCATTATTTTTGCAACTTTATGAAATTTATATAGTTGTCTTTATAATTATTTATATACTACTTTTTATATCAACTATTTAAATATCAACTTGCTCTCAATTATATCAAATGAGTTTAGTGTTTTGTTTAATCTTTTACATATTTATATACTTCTTATACTTGTAGATGTGTTTTTTCAATATATAAGTAACTCTACTTATATTTTTAATTATATTAAAAATATAACTAAATAAAACATAAAACCAATAAAATAAATCACTATTAAAACTGTTCGCATAATTTTATTGTAAATTAAAATTCGTGACGTTATTTTGTTCGACTGTACGTAATAATAATAATTTATAATTTTGGCTTGCAAATTATAAATTATTATTTACAATTTATAAATAAAAATGAGTGATATATACCACTTTTCTGATATACCACAAGATTTATTTTTAGATAATATTTGGAAAAATTTACCTGTTGCAGATATTCTGAAATTATGCAGAAGTGATAAATTTATGGCAAAAATATGCGAAGATAACGATACGTGGAAATATTTAATAAAAAGAGATTATAATAAAATTTATAATGAAAATGATGCTTATCGAAAATATGTTGATTACGCTAATGCCGAAAGATTAAAGCGATTGATACAATTGGAACGTTTTGAATATTTGGAAAAATTTGGATTTAATAGAGATATTGGAAAAGATCAATATTTAGTGAGGGATCTAATAAAATTAGCATCTGATTTAAATATAAAAGATAGATCAAAGATGAATAAAGACCAACTGTATGATGCCATAATCACACTTAATATCCCAAGGTTAGAGCGACAGAAACAATTAGAGCGACAGAAACAATTAGAATTTAATAGCCCAAGGTTAGAGCGACAGAAACAATTAGAGCGATCGAAACAATTAGAATTTAATACTCCAAGATTAGAGCGACAGAAACAATTGGAGCGGCCGAAACGATTAGAATTTAATAGCCCAAGGTCAGTGCGACAGAAACAATTAGAATTTAATAGTCCAAGATTAGAGCGACAGAAACAATTAGAGCGACAGAAACAATTAGAGCGATCGAAACAATTAGAATTTAATAGCCCAAGGTTAGAGCGACAGAAACAATTAGAGCGACCGAAACAATTAGAATTTAATGGAGATATTGGAAAAGATCAATATTCATTGAAGGAACTAAAACAATTAGCAATTGATTTAGATATAACAAACAGATCAAAGATGAATAAAAACCAACTGTATAATGCCATACTTAAAGCTCAAAAATACGGAGAAATACATGAATACATGAAATCTAAAAAATACAATGTAAAGTAAGTCAAAGTGCAATAATTTAAAAAAATAGGTGATAAAATTATTGTATAAATATTTTCACTTATAAAAATGTAATATTATAAAAATATAATAAATAATCCGTATAACAGTATTTAATAGTATTAAAATAAACATTTATAAAATAATTATTAAAAAAATAGAAATTTTTAATAATTATTTTATAACTATCAAAAATGTTGAAAACAGTTCCTTATGTTGATTTACAGAAATATCAAGGATTATGGTACGAAATTGCGAGTATACCTCAATTCTTTTCACCTATAGGAACTACAAATACAACAGCCATGTATAAAATTAATAATGGATATGTTGATGTAATAAATAAATCGTGTTTTAATGGACAAAATTTACAAATTTATGGAAAAGCAATAAGTACCGACTCTTCCAATTCTAAATTAAAAGTTGATTTTGGTAATGGTAGAATGGGAGATTATTGGATTATTATACTAGATAAAAATTATCTGTATTCAGTTGTAACAGATCCATCTAAAAATACTCTATTTATCCTTAGCAGAACAAAAAATATCGATCCCTCTTTATTGCAAAAACTACTACTCATATTATTCTACAATTTTTCTTTTGATGTGTCCAAAGTAATTATTACTCCCCATAATTCTTATTGTTGATCTTTTATCTCTTATCTACTAGTTATGTTTTGACGTTATTTGTTTTAACTGTTATTTATTAATTACATTATTTTGAGATATGGAATATTTTTCTTAAAGTTTAGTTATACAAATTAAATACTCAGATAGATTTTTCTTTTTAGTTTATTTAAAAAGAGAATTATGCTTCTTTCACCTATTGTTTAATTTTGAATATAATAGTTTTTCAAAATAATCTATTCAAAATGAAAACTTATATAGTTAACTTATATAATGATTATGGTGATAAATATCATAGTAAATATAAAGAATATGATACTTTAGAAAAAGCAGAAATAGAATGTATAAAAAGGAATGAATACGAAATAAGTAATTTACCAGAGGACGACGGTTATAGGGATATATCACAATATTGGGTATATAAAGTGGATATTATTGATGTAAATACATTAAATATGTAGATAAATATATTTATCTACATAAAGATAAACAAGAATCTAATATGAATATTTGTATAAATATTCATATTATGAATTTATTTGGTAAAATACTAAATAGAACACTGAATGTAAAAATAATGATTTTTTTCCAGAATTTACATTAAAAAAAAATGAGAGCTAAGCCATGTACAAATAAAATTTATCGTTTTGAAGAATTTGACTTTTTGAGAAAGAAAGACGGAAAGTGGACAAGCAAAGAACTGGAAATAGATGTGGAAAAAATTGGCAAGATTAATGGCAAAAATATAAGCCCTGAGAATTATTCTGAAATATATAAAGAATGTTATTCATCGTTAGTAGGAATTAATAAAGATACAGTTTTGAACAGAAAAATAAGATCATCCAAGGAAATAACAATGGATAAATTAGAGTTAAATAAGGATTTCTGTGAAATTTTACAAAAAGAGGTAGATGAAATGTTATGTGATTTAATCCATCCTCATAAAGTTAAATTAACACCCCATAAATTAGTTTGTTATGGACCAGGTGATTTTTTTAAAGAACACATTGATTCAGTTCATAAAAATAATATGATAATGTCATTGTCTGTCCAATTACCACCTAGTTTTACTATTGAAAATAGACATTTTTATGAAAAAGGCGGTAATTTAGTAGTAAATGGTGTAAAATTACCTTTACCTAATAAATCTAGAGCCAGATTAACGTTATTTTACCATGATCAAAAACATGAAATTATACCAGTTAATTATGGTTATAGAGCATCTCTTGTTTTCGATTTAATTCAATTAAACGATACCTTTCCTACTCCTGACTATACATCATCTTTTCTTAATGGTATAGACAAGCTTAGAAAACAAAATGTAACTAAAATAGCTTTTATTACCAATCATAATTATATTGGGCAAAATATCTCTTCAATAACTCTAAAAGGTATCGATAAAATAGGATACGATTTATTTACTTCTGTATGTTCAAAAGTTTATTTAAGAAATATTTGCTCTAATAATTCACAACAATATTATTGTCAAGAATTATTACCTATATTCCAAATCGAAGATTCTTTTAGTGAATTATATCGAAATATTGATGGTAATGATAGTGATGATGATATTACTGATAAATATAAAAATTATATCGACAATAATATGTTAGCTATAGATAAATATGACCAAATAAAATTATTATTTGACGAAAATTTAACATATGCTGCAGTATCAAACGAATATCTTCTTGGTGATGTCGTTTTTCTCCAAAGTTCCAAATTCTCTGTTAAAATATACAAAGGTGATAGAGATATTCATCTCGGAAACGAGGGCTTTTATGGTGATATTTATCATAATTTGGCTATTATTGGCTATTTATCATAATTTATATTACAAATCTCAATATAATACTCAAATATTCAATATTTATTATTGAATATTTATACTCATTAACACTATAATATTTCTCATAATTAAAAACTTCTATTATTATCTTCATTATCTTCCTCTTCATTATCTTCGTTATCTTCATTATCAACTTTATCGTCTTCATAATCTTCATCATCTTCATCAGCTTGCTCGGTATTATCATCTTCATAATCTTCATCAGCTTGCTCTGTATTATCATCTTCATTTTCCTCATCAACTTCTTCATCGGCTTCATCGCTATTATCTTCATTTTCCTCATCAACTTCTTCATCGGCTTCATCGCTATTATCTTCATCTTGCTCGTTAGCTTCATTATCATTATCTTCATTATCTTCATTATCTTCATCTTCATTATCTTCATTATCTTCATCTTCCTCCTCTTCATCTTCATCTTCATTATCTTCATTATCTTCATTTTCATCTTCATTATCTTCATTATCTTCATTTTCATCTTCATCATCATCTTCATTTTCATTATCTTCATCATCTTCATTATCTTCATCATCTTCATTATCATCATCTTCATTTTCATTATCTTTATCTTCATTATCTTCATCATCTTCGTTATCTTCATCATCTTCATCATCTTCATCATCTTCGTTATCTTCATCTTCGTTATCATCTTCGTTATCTTCATCATCTTCATCATCTTCATCATCTTCATCTTCATCATCTTCATCATCTTCGTTATCTTTATCATCTTCATTTTTATCTTCTCTATTAGTTTCATCGCTATTAACATTATCAACATTATCAACATTGACAGGATTATTAATATTATCAACACCGACAGGATTATTAATATTAATAATATTATCAACATTATTAGGATTATCAACATTGACAAGATTATCAACATTGACAAGATTATCGGCATTAATTTCATCTTTATTAGTTATTTTATTATCTTTATCTAGTTGAGTATCGTTACTACAATCATAGCTATTGATTTTATTTAATTCTGTATTGTTAATATGGATATTAATTTTTGTATCTTGAATTTGTTTGTTATCTTGTAGGAGATTTGTATAATCTGTACCAGGAACAAAATTTGAGTTCCAACCGTACATAAAATTATATGAATTTGAATTGTGACATGGTTCTTGGATAAAGTATTTTAGTTTGTATATACTAACTATATCATCAAGAAAATCATATTCAGAACCCATATTATACAACGATAAAGGAATTTGTATCAGTGTTTTATCAGTTAGATAAGTAGTTAATATACCATATTCTGATTGTTCAGAATTATTGTCTGGATAGGGTATTATCTTATTATCTTTATTAAAACAGAATAATTTGGAAATAATTAATTCTAGGTAATAATATTTGCTATCTTTATAAATATTTATTGATTCGGTTGCCTTTATTTTGTTATGTTTTGCAATCATATCCGCAATTTTTTCAACAACTGAACCACGTTGAGAATTTATTCTGATATTGTGCATATATTTCATTACTTCGTTTTCCAACATATTCTCGGGATTTATTCCCAATTTTGTAGCGTATTCAATGAGCTGTTCAAAATCAAATAATGGCAATAGTCCATAATCGAAAGATTGAATGTGATATTTTAGTTCCGACGATAAATTATTCATTTTAGTAAAATAAACAATTTAAAATTTCTTCATACTGTTAATTAAGCGATTAATTTAATGTTGCTTAATTTTTTATTATAGTTGATTAAGTATATAAATATTATCTAGTAATTTTTTAACTATAAATTATTTAATTAGAATAAATAATTTTTGAACTATAAATCATTTAATCAGAATAAATGGTCAAATACACATTAATATTTGAGATCCATATTGATATTTCAACTAAGTATACTATCAAAAATAATTTAGAGATAATAGTATTTTTGGTAATCCTTTTTACATCTATGTAATACCAGTAATATACAATTACTCATATTAAATTGACTTTAATTAAACGACTGCCTTAAACTTAAAATAAAATTTTATAATGTCGCATACACAAAATTTTATTTAAGAGCTTAGTAAGTTTTGAGAAGAAGTTCATGGTTTTCTACGAAAACCCAGCTCGGTTTCAAAGAAACCTTGAAGAAGATACGTTGGTGAAAATCTTATTTTAGATGATACAATTATATTTTTATTCATTATTATAGGAAAGAGTATAAGGAAATATTATCGCTATAGATTATTATCTAGTGAAGATGTTATTCCTTGCTCCCTAATAAACAATAAAAATATCAGTTAAAATAATTAAAATAATTATTTTAACTATGAAAATAACAACTGCTAAATATTAGCTTTAAATCATATCCCATTCTTCACCAATATCATTAATATCATTAATATCATTAATATCAATTCCTTCCATTGTATTTCTTCCATTATAATATGTTGGACCAATCATTATAATATTTTTCCACTCTGGATTTGTGTCGATATTCAGTATCTTCAAGCATTTTTCATATTCTACCTTTAAACTTTCTTCTATTTGAATCATTTAACGAGGATCTATTTTTTCATTGGAATTCAAGCCACTAAATACAACTTAATCCGTATTATATAAAATAAATTTATCTATTTTACCGTTTCCATAAATATCCACTACAAACTTACCTAATCCATTATTATATAGATACCCACATAAATCAGATGTACAAGCAATATCTTCTACACCCATATTGCTAATTAGATTATCGAATTTATTTGAGTATCCAATTATATCCCATAAATTAACATTGATTTTAACATTGTTTTATTTATCATGATAATTATTCCAATTTAATATATTTATATTCTCCTATTCTTGTATCAAGAATTATTATTTTGATAATTTTTGCAATATTTAGATATTAGTATTTATCTTTTATAATTAAGTATATAATGTTTCCATTTTATTATACATAAAATGTTCTATAAATTATATTGTAATTCATATGAATTACAATATGATATAAATATTTGATATAAATATTTGGATAATTGTATTTTAGATAATATATCAAATAATATTAGTTAAATATATTACTGTGTATAACAAAAAATAATATAATGGACAAGAAATAAGAGTAGGATATTTAAGAAACATACATAAGTATTGAGGGACTTTATTTATACAAACAGAGAAATAAAACAATGCTATCGAAGATCTATTTGATCAGCCAAATTTCTATAATTTTTCTGACCATTCCAAATTATACCACATAAAGATGTTGGAGAATTTTTGCATTCAAATACGGATGGACATACAGATAAATTTTCGTAATATGAATCAGAAAAGAAAAGTCCAGATTTGATAAAATTATAAAAGGACTGAGTAATTTCTTTTAAAACAAAAAGTGAAGAAATAGGGAAATTGTTCTTCTGAAAATGCCTTAGATTAATGTTAGATTCATAAGAATTCAGTTCATTATCAGCTAAATCAACGATCTGAGAAGTTATTCCATCAATTTGTTGTGAAATAATATACAATTCTTCACTATTTTCATCTTGAAGAGAAATAATATCATAATCACGGATTAATAAATTGAGATTTGATGACAAATTATTGTAAAATGATAAAATTAAACTGCGACCTTGTTTAACCAAATCAAAATACAAGTCTGTATTTTTCTGATTAAAATTTTGATTTCTTTGAGAGGTCGTATTTAATCCATTATAAAATGCTGATTTTTCTACAGTAGATAAATACGCTTTAATTTTACGATAATCTTGATTATTATTAATTAAGTTTTTTTTACTTGTAAATGGATCTATTCTTTTATTAATTCTATTTTTTACAGTATTTTCCACATTTAAATAATCACTATCCCAATAGTCATAAAAATTAGAAAAATTTTTTAATTGGTATTTACAACCGTTTTCTACTAGAAATACTTTAGATCTCACATCATATATCCCCCAAAAAACAATTTTCTTTTTTCCCATATGCATCAATATATAATGGATAAAAATTTCTCCTTCTTGTAAATCATCTTTCTTTAAGAATAAATGGTATGGATCTCTAAATTCTTCAATAATTCCCAAGTATTCGTTCAATTTACTTTCTTCATTATTTTTATTTTCTTTTACCATTAACGATTGTAAACTATTCATTTTATTAAAGCTATTTTTTCTTATTTAATAATATCTCGGTATCAACTATTTTCTCTTTTTATTCATCATAAATTCATAATATTTCAATGTAAGCACATTTTATTTTTTTAATAGAGATTTAAACATAATCAAATATTTTACTGCCATAATATTTGATATATTATTTTATCTTGTACTATTTTTCAATTTCATAAAATATAAGTTTTGCTTCATTAATAAAATAAAACGATGAATCGGCAATGTCAATACAAAAATATTTTTGCTTTGGATTATCAGTTTTAACACTTGATGTTAATTGTATTTTTTTGCATATATCTATTGCTCTTCTAAATAGATTATGTTTTATATAGTAGTTTATACTATGTTTGAATGAACTAATTTTCCAACCTAAAATTTGCTCTTGAGTAATTGGAACATCAGGATGTTGTTCTTTCCATATAAATTCCTCAATAACGCAATCATAATTCATTACATCAATATAATTAGGCAAAATTTTATCTAAATGTTCAGAAAAAATGTCTTTAGCAGGAATGAAAATACCATTATTTTTTATATAGCATTGACATTTTATATAAGTTTCTATAAATGTTTCTGGTGTAATAGTAATAGAATATTCTTCAAAATCATCATTTTTGTTAATATCAAAACCATACTTTGTTGCGATATTTTTTATTTTCCTATTATCCTGTATTGTTATATAGTGCAAAAAATCATTTATAATTTCTAATATTTGAGATGGTACCAAGTTGGGATGATGTTTTGTCATCCATTCAGATAACTTTTCAATACATTTGGTTTTATTATTATCTGGATAATAATATATGTGTTCCCCTTTTTCGTTAAATGCAACTTTGATCATTTAATAAAATTAACAATAATAAACATTTATATCAATATTTATTATCTTTATACACTTTAAAATATTACTTTTATTCATGTCTAAAAAACAAATATTCTTGAAAGAGTAAAAATATTGAAAAAAAACAAGATATAGATAAGAAAAAATGATCGAAATATTAATTACTGATATCAAGAACCATATTAAAAAAAATGATATTTGTCAAATGTTGTTATATTTAGAGAATAAAGATGATTTAGGTGTAATGCTAAAAAGGAACAAAAAATATATTGATAAGTTATGCAGCTGAAGAAGGAAATATTGAAATGTTAGATGTATTAGAACGCATAACAGGAATATATGAGAAAAATGAAGAAGGATACTTAACAGCATTAAATTGTGCAGATGAAAATAAAAAGATTAAAGTGTTGAAATGGTTGAAAGATCATGAATATCCTATTTACGAACATTTTTTGAAAAGTGCTGTCGCAACACAATCTTATTTTATTGTTGAATGGATGAAAGAGCATAATTTCTTTACTAAGCCTAAAAATGATCTTGATGAATAGATTCAAGAAATGTGTGTTCCTTGGGGGTACATAAATTTATTATGGAGCAGTACAGCATAGTTTGAAGCGTTTTTGTTGGTTAAAAGAATTTTGTGATGGATTTCCTCAAAATAAACGTCTTTTATGGGAATTGCAATCTCTACCTTATTACGCAATGATTAATAATCGCTTGGATATTTTAGAGCATCTAAAAAAATCAGGATTATTTACAGAATTACGAATAATATACTTGATGGAAGGAACAGTTGATATAAAAATCTTTAGATGGCTCATAAAACATAATTATAAAATAAATATAAATCACGTTGCACAAGGAGCAAAATGGTATGATATTGAAGATATGAAATTTTTAATTGAAAAAGGTCACAATCTTTCTAAACAATACACAACACCATATTGTAATGAATCTCAATCTGAAGAAGATAAATCTCAATCTGAAAATTATGATCTCTTTGATCTCTTTGATAAGGAAGATAATATTTTGCTTGTTGGAGCAGCTCGTATGGGTAATCTTTCTCTTATCAAATGGTTGATAGAAGATCAAAATATGTCTTTGACCAAAAATGTTCTTCTTGCAAGTATGAAATCTAATTCTATTCCTGTAATTAATTTTTTATTATCTCTTGACTATCCGTATGAAATTTTATCCTTGTCTGGTTTTGCTATTCAATCTCAAAATATTGATATTTTGGACTTTTTGTGGAAAAATGATCTATTTTATCGTGGTGATCCTTCTGTTAAATTAATTTGTAGTAATCCTTATGTTTATGCTACTCTAATGGAATATGGTGTAGAAACACATAATATATCTGTTATTGATTGGTTGTTAAAACACGGTTTTGTCTTGACTGGACCATCTTTTGCCTATTCTATCTCCGACTTTTCTTTGATTGATTATCTTTATCGTCTTAATAGTCCTATGGACGGATGGTGTTATCGTCATACTATCAATTATACTAGAAGTAATGAATTAAATTCCTATCTTAGTTATCTAAAATGTCCTTCAGAATATTATGATTCAGATCAAGATTCAAGTCCCTACCAGTATGATAATGATCAAGAAAATTTTGATTTAGATACATCTGATAATATCAATCCAATTTAAATCAAAAATTTCTATGGTGAAAAAATTATCACAATATATCATAATTCTACTCTTTATTCCGATATTTTTTTATATTCCTTTTAATACATAAAGATTTATAATCTATAATATCAAGATTGTAAATCTTTAATAATATAACATCAATATTGTAAATCTTTAATAAGATAATATTCCAATTATCTTTTAATAAGATAATATTCCAATTATCTTTTAATAAGATAATTTTAAAAGATAATATTCCAATTATCTTTTAAAATATACTAGTTGGAAATATCAAACTTTGTCTGATAACTAAAGGTATAATTTAACATTAGTTATCTTATAATTATAATAAAGATATTATATTAATTATGATAAGGGTAAAAATATTGAATATATGATATTAATATGAAGAAAAAGAGATAAATAGTAAAGAGAAAAATATTAAAGAGAAAATAACGCAAATAGTTTGGGGAAAGTGATGGGCTTTATTTTAGATTTGTTGGATAATAAAAAGGAATAAGAAAATTAAGAATAATGTATAAAAGAAGAATAATTGCGTATAAAATTTTTGAAGGAACCGGAATTAGAAATATTATTGATAGCAAACTGAACAATTTCTTGACGAGAAATATCAGGATTAGAAAGACGAAGATCAATATACCAGAGAGTCCAAGCAGAGCAAAATCCACCGGGATCTGTAGATAATTTTTCAATTATTTCTTCTCTAAGTTGGAAACTGATACGAGGACAATAGGAAAGAGGAGTGTAAAAATTATTGATAGGTAAATAATAAGAAAAAAAATCGGGTAAAATAAGATCTAAAAGAGGAGTATCGAATTTATCATTAAAACCATGAGGATCAAATCTTTCAAGAGAAAAAAATTTCTTATCATAAATAAGAACATTTGCATGGGCAATATTTCTATTTTGAGGAATGGAACAACTTTCCAATTCTGTTAAAGTTAACCAAATGAAAATAAAACGAATAGGTTTCAGATAACAAAAACGAATTTCATTTTCGAAATTCTTACTGGTTCCTATTTTTCGTTCATCTTTTTCACATCTCCATTGGATACCCAATGATGTTGAACAGGTATGGTGTTTTGATAGAATATATTTTATACCTTTTTCTCTATAAAATTCATTTCCATTAAATAAAGTGTATGATACATAATCCTTATGTAATATATCCAGTGGATATTTATATATTTTGATATTATATGTAGCTATGTTTAATACACTGTCTAAAAGAAAATTTCCATAACTTGTTATAAAAGTTATAAATGAGCGTTTATATATCTTATTATCATATATTTTATTTAAACATTTCAATAATAAACTGTTAGTATCTGAATATTCCGATTTCATAATTATCTCAAAATTCCAAAATAACCACATATTACATATGTTTCCATTATTTTTATTTTTTCCTTTATCATATATAGATAAACTAGGACATAGTGGTATTGTTGATTTCGTATATTTGTTAATTAATACATATTTTTTTAGTAATTTTAGAAAATGTCCATCTATTTCATCTTTTTCTTCATCTCTTGATTTT
>ERZ778023.4221-NODE-4221-length-12411-cov-6.560376_pt1 | contig 12411 bp, 20 predicted proteins | sample MGYA00375753_ERZ778023 | MGnify/ENA primary metagenome ERZ778023 (study PRJEB29350, sample SAMN05389822) | bioreactor metagenome | isolation source: Ammonium sulfate bioreactor | place: South Africa: University of Cape Town | collected 2014-04-04 ...
TCTCTCTCTCTCTCTCTCTCTCTCTCTCTCTCTCTCTCTCTCGCTCTCTCTTTTCAGGCTGCTCGACGAAGATGTAACAAGCGTGTCCCTTCATGGGCCTCCCGAAGCTTCGTTTTGGGAACCTTCTACGTTGTGCACTGAACAGGCCCTGGAGTTCGCCAAGCAACTGCTGGAATGGGAGCCAGAGGATCGTCTCACCTTGGAGGAAGCTATGGCTCATCCCTTTGTGTGGCCTCCAGTCTGTTAGGTTATGCACTGTGAATGAATGGTTGAGATAGTGTTACTAAGCGATTGGTTGTATGTATTGTATTGTATTTATTTGATAGTTGAACAAGATAGCTTGTTCAAATAATTTGTCTCACTTCTACATTTGTGTGGGGTAGCTAAAGGGGTGAGGCCATGGCAGGGCAATGATGGGCATCACTACCCAAGCGAGTTTCTTTAACCCACCAACGAAAAGACAAGAGAGTAAGCTACCGGTAACTTCCCCGTTTATTATTAGAAGCAGTAAAGTAATTGGGATACCTGCAGATGATCGGAGGAGGGGGTCAGCTCGCCACGATCTCAACGTCAAAGAGAGCCTTACGTTTCTTGCCATCGCAACAAGGCACTCTGCTCGGAGCCGTTCTTGCGCACAAGGGGTCCCACTGGCGCGGGGTGCGGCGGTTGTTGGTTGGCCGCCATGTTCTGGGCTCGTCCTCCTTCGTTCTCATAGCTGCGTCTCGCCCCAAAGTCAAGGCTCCTCTTGGCGAAGTCCATCCCTTGGGTCAACCAAGAAGTCCTTGAGGAGGAAGATGAGGATTGGTCCTCCTGGTCATCTCCTCCTCCAATCCTGATTGGTCTGTGACTCGAACGGAAGGCGACCAATAGAATCGAGGCCAGCGTGCCCAATAGGAGTACAGAGAGACCCGTGGTGAAAAACACAACCTCCCACCACGAGAAGGCCGGGATGCCCTCGAGGTTCATCCCGAAATAGCCGGAGATCATAAGGACAGGCAGCACCGCCACCGAGATCATCACCATGGCTACCTCCCACCCTTTCTTCTTCAGGTCCTTCAGCCTCTCCTGCTCCCTCTTGGTCTCCCTGTCACGCCGTCTCTCGGCAAGCTCTCGCCGGCGCAACTTCTTCTCTTCCTCCTGATACTCCGACTCAACAAAGCTCAGAATGTCTCCTATGCTTTTCCTGACTTCCTCCTTGGCCGAGGGCACCCCAAGCACCATCCGCAGTTTGTGGAAAAAGTGCGCATGCTCGAAACAGCCGCCGCAGTCGTCATGACTCATGCTCAGGGTATACAGCATCATCATACTTGCCTGTTTTTTGTAAGGAGTCAGAGAGAGAGAGAGAGATAGAGATAGAGATAGAGAGAGGTATTATAAAATGAAAACGCACCAAATCTTTAAGTTGAATGCGGTGTCGTTCAAGTTCTTCCAAAGAGCCACTGCTGTGCGATAGAATGGTGCTGCCTTGTTGCAAGGCGAGGGCATCAAGAACCGCCAGCGCCCATCTCTCGGCATGACTGAAAGGAGATATCTTAGAATTAACTATTTCTGGGAATTTTAAAAAAGTGAATGTATGTATGTACGCACACTTGTTGGGCGAGAAGCAAATAAACCCCATGAGCTAGTCTCGGCCAATCGCCTGAGGCCAAACTCGGTAGGGGATCCTCTTCGGTTGGCCACAAGATGAAGCAAGTGCCCTCCCGAGACAATCCTATGGATAGGTTCTCCTTGTAACCCGAAAGGACCTCGTCCCATCCTTCCTCTACATCGCGCGTAGGAGGCCGATGGGTTGCGGGGAGTCCCCGTCTGAGTCTGAAGAGGTGGGCCTTGAGAGCCTGAGAGTCGGGTTGTGTGTTGGTGACGATGGCTGTGTGGTGGTGACAGCGCTTGCGGTGGATTCTCGCAGGAGGAGCGGAAGGGAGTTCATCCGGCAGGTGCAGCAACCAGTCCCCCAACATGGCTAGCGGGAGCTGCCTCCCTTCTCGCAAGGCCACCCCGAGGGGTCCCAACACGCTAAACCCGCCATTTTCGAGGAAATCCTTTTCAGTCGAGGAAGAGGGCACCCCGAAGGCTTCCTTCTCTTGATGCTCCTCTCCTTCTTCGACTGTCGTCTCTTCGTCGTCTCCGCGAGGAAGTCCAAAGCTCCACCCACCCATCTGCCTCTCTGACTCGTGACTTAAGCGAGAAAGGTGAATCCAACTGCACAATGTATCTAACTGGATCGTGTCTTTGGATTCTTCGGGCAACCAGTCGAGTTCTACTACCAGGAGACCAAGTCCCAGGGGATAAATAATCGCCTTGAAGAAATAATTGTAAGCTGATTCAAAATCAAATTAAACTTAGCACAAAAATACCTTGATATCTAGAATCCCTACGCGAAGAGTAAGTCCACCGTTGCGTTCCTGTGCTTGATTTCCTGGCGGAACGAGGGTTGTATCAAGGCACAGGATGTGAGTATTGCTAAACAGCAGATCCTTGGCTGCATTTGTCACTCGCAAGCTCTGTGGTTGTAGATTCTGATCATACTGACCGCCACCGGAAACTAAGATAATGTTCGAAAACAAAGCTCTTTTTTGAGGTATCTTGAAGTACTTACCCTCAGAGGATGGAGGAATTAGCCAAGGATCCTGCCATCCAACTGCTGTCCTGAACCCCGGCGCGAGTTCCCCAACCTCCACAGGAAGAGAATCACACTCCACCCACAAGCGCGTATGCTACCAGCCGAGTAAGAACACAATCAGTGGGCGGTTGGTGCGGGATTCAAGTATTCGACCATACCCCATGTCGACCAGATGGCACGCGTCGTCTAAGCAGGGCGTGAGCCCAGTTGTGGGGAGCAGTGTGAGCGTCTCCGAGGCTGAAAGGGAGGACAAGGGCGGTGCGAGCAAACATCGCCTCAAGGCTCCCTGTTTGCTTGAGCGTCTGTTTCTCCATGTCGGCTACATCTGAAGAAGAAAAGAACAAAACGAACACAGTATTACTACTTATCGCGAGGTGAGGAAATTTCTGGGTCCCGCAAGTGGCTTCCTCACCTTCCCCAGGATACGCATGCGTTCCTGAGGGACGCGAGCAACGAACACGGCGGGCTTAGCAAGAGACACGAAATTAGTGTAGTCGTTTCCGAGACTTCGATCAGTTTTTAGGTAATTCTCCTTACGGAGAAAGGATGAATTCAGAACCCAAGCTCGAGAGTTCTTGTTTGTTATTCCCCCTACGAATAACATCCAGTATCAGCAACTGCCAATAGCGTTGTCGGTTGCGCGCATTATTGCTATTAAATGCCAAGAGCATATTTCAGACTGTTCTCGCCTTCTCTTCTTACCCTGGCTGTTTTGGTCGCTTAATACGTCTTCCTGTTGCTTCCTTTCACCTACAACATCGGGCCAACATTCCTTCTCCGTCCTCTGACAGGATCCAGCCTGAGGGTCTGGAAAGTTGCGTGCATTCCTCAGCAATGTGAATGATGCGGTCCTAAAACACCGATGCCAGGATGGGTAGCAGCTTCTTTTCCTCGCATTTGATGATTGGTGAGGCGCGGATCTGCCTGTTACGCGTGTAAGGGGACTGTCGAAGAAGGTTCGGACTTTCTTCCTCGTCTACATCAACGTCGCAAGGAAGTCTCGGGAGCTCAACAGCGATGGTCTTGACTCGAGGCGCTTCGATGATGGTCTGTTGGGTGGCTTCATCAGATTGTTGGTTGGGAAGCCAACATATGCGCCATTCTTCGTAGGTGGTAAGTATCCCAAACGACCATAGTAGCCCATGGAAATATCGAAGTTGCAGAAGGTAATCTAACAGCTGCCCGAGAACATTGGGGTGATCAAGAACACCTTGCTGAGGCTTCTTTACTTCTACTACACCAACGGGCTTTCCAAGAAGGGTGATGGCGTAAATATCTAGAAAGGTTAGGTTAGTAGGTTGAACACAAAGCGCACCAAACTCACACATGGTTGGAGCTTGAAAAAAGATAGCTCTTGATAAAGCTGCACTTTGTCTTGCAAGCGCGTAAGGAAGAGAACGTCTGTCAAAGCGTTGACGACGAAGTGCACAATATCAGCCTCGCTTCCCCAGTTCATGCGCTTGCTGTTTTGTAGGGCAATGGTAGAAACTGCCAGGGGATGATCTCGAAGAAGATCCGATCTTGTCAAAACATTGAATGGCCGGGACACGGCTAAGTTGGCCGGGCTGTGATCAAGTGATATGGAGGGATCACTGTGTGAGGTTTGCTTCTGACCTATGGGCGGGAAGCCGCTCACCAGCAGCGAAACAACTAGAAATACTATTATCGCCAGCCAAGATATAAAGATAATCGTTACCGTGGTGATCCTAAGAATTATTAGTAAGGAAAAAGAATTAATCATCCAATCTACCTTCTTCTTGTAATTTGCGTAGAATCAGCAGTGCATCTGAGAGCTCAAACCCAAGTTCTTTGAGCTCGGACTTGGAGCAATCCAGGAGATCAGTCACTTCCAAATTTTTTAGTTTTCTGTTCTGCCGATAGTCTGTCTCAATTTCAAGGCTACCCAAGAAATCCTGCATAGACATAGAGAGCACTGAGACTGAGGGCCGAATTAGAACATTAAAATGCGATGAGGAATACCAGTAGTATCGTCATCTTCAATAAATGCCACATCTTGCTCGTTCATCTCTTCTTCCTCAGACATGTAGAGTGGACACGCCTGGTCATGGTGGGACCCCGCAAGATCAAGGTCATCTCCCGGGCTAGCACAGGTGCAGTTCATGGTCGCAAGGGAAAGAACGAAAGCCTTCCAAGCATCAAAAAAAGTGGCGGGACAAGCTTTCCAAGAAATCGCGAGAGTAGATGTAGGCAGAACAAGGATGTAAACTTTGGTTATTTGTTATTCCCGACGACATCAAAGATCAGTAACTGCCAATTGCGTTGTCAGTTGGTTGCCCAATCTTAATATTGCCGTTCAAATGGCACACCCAAAGCGCTTTCTTAGACTCTCTTCTTCCCCTTTGGCTGTTTTGGCGGCTCTTCTGCTTCTTCCTGTTGCTTCCTTTCACCGCCAACATCCGGCAAAGATTCCTGCTCGATCAGTTCTCTGACTGGCTTGGGTTCAGCCGGAGGGTCAGGAATGTTGCGTACGTTCCTCAACCACATTCGATATTCTCCATAAAAGTGTTTGTGACCTGGCGCAGCCACAACAATTGCAACACCGGGGACAAAATTCCCCTTTGGTGTGGGGAGACTCTCGGTTCCTTTTGATGCGAGAAAGTTAATTTTGAAAAGGCAAAGAAAGGAAAGGAGGTTACATACCTGTTCCCTCAGGGAATGGATGGTACATTTTGCAGCCTTTTATATTCGCCACCTGATGAAGCATGAATGGAGGCCCGGATTGTTCTTTCTCCTCCTTTCCTTTCTCTTTTTCTTCCTCTTCCCCGCTTGCCTTCCTTTTCTTTTTCTTGCTTCCACCATCGGGCGATTCGGTGCTTACTGTAAGTAGTTTGAATTTGTGGTATTTTACGAAATGTCAAATTGAAGCAATAACAAACCTTGCACGCTTGTGGAATCAGCCAAATAAAGGAAGATGGGGAGGATCTTCTGGGTTCTGAATTCCTCAAGGTTGTTCCAAATTGTGTTTTCATAGTCCGGAATAAGCTCGGTATCAACTTCCTCTCTGTCTTCAGGTGCTTCCTTCCTCTTTGATTGCACTATCATCAAGACCATGTCACATCCCTCGTGTGGCCAAATTTTCAACACGCTGAGTGCTTCTCCCCAGGGAGAACTCGTTCGATTGATCCTGGCCGCGCCTCCTGTCTCTTCACAAAGTTTCCGTAGTTGGGCAGCACTTGAAATCGGTTGGGAGAGCTTTGTCACATGAAAATCGGTCGGACGGTGATAGGTGATACCGTCCTCGTAGTTTTTGGTGAGGTTGAAATATTCAGGCAGAATAGCATCGGTTAAATAGTTCCCCTCGCCACGCTGCTTCTCAATTAATATGCGATGAAACAAGAGGCTCAAGTTCTGTTCGATGTTCTGCTCGCAGGAGAGAACGCTTTCAAAGGACAAGATTGGTTCATAAGGGAGCTTCAGCCTTTCATCCCATAGTTGAACCGCAACAATTAATGCGACTTGAGGGAATAACTATAGCCGAGGATTGAGAAAGACATCAAACCAATTCTTCTTACCCCCCTCTCTTCGAAGAATTCAAAAGCACAGCATTTCTAAATCTCCCCACCGAAGGACAGAAATACACCCATCGTTGTCTATACACTCATAACGTTCTACTGACTTGGTGAGACCTCCATTCAACAATCGAGAATACAACAAAGTCCTTGCTCGTATAAAGTCGTCCCCTTTCGGGATGAGAGCGTTAGGGGTAGCACTTTTGAATCTGCACTCACCATCTTCGGCTAAAAATCTTGAGGCTATTTCCGGATATGCTTTGCTTCGGGCAGTTGTCAGAGTCGCTGAAAGGAGGCGCCACCAATGCTCACGCTGGTGATCCAAAGCCTCTTCAAAAAATGCTTTGTACCCCGCGATGTAAAAAGGCGGGCCATCTGGTGATTTGGCCTCTGTTGGCCATTCACTTACTTGTGTTGGCGAAGTATCTCTATCCATGATCCCTCTTAGGGGAGGAACGCTACAGTGCGAGAGCACAGAGAAGAAGATGCGGAGAAGTCGGGGATGTCCACATAGCGCGGTGTGAATGAATTTCACAAAGTCAGGATAGGGATTCATCGCACCCAAGGATTTCATGATTGTAGCAAACTCTTGGGGGATTAGCGGAGGGACTGTAAGGAAGTCGAAAGGGCGCTCCAAAGGAAATATGCCCTGGATTCCTAAGGGATTGTTCCCAGATAGAATTGGGAAAATGATCGCGTTTGCCTGCCTAAAAACCAAGAGATAAGAGAACTGAACTGGAAGGGGTTGGGTTCTTTGTTTACCATTCTGATCTCATGCGAGGACTGCCCGAGGTCATGCCTGAATATAAGGCATCGGTAAACTCCATGAAAAACTGTTCGCCTTGTCTGATTAGATACTCTGTATCATCAATAACCAAGACAATCAGCAATGGGTGGCCTTGTTGAATTCCCATCTTATCGTGAATGAATTTGCCAACTTCACTCAAGCCTAGACTTTTGAAGGCGGGATGGTGTCTTCAGTGTGAAGGCAGTCAGAGTATTGTTTTTCTAAGGCAGCTACTTACGTGGAAAGAAACTCTGCATAACCTGTTTGTTGGTCGGGAACGAGAAAAGCATGGAGAAGACGCATAGCGAGGTAAAAGTTTGCCCCGGTTTCTTGAACTGGGGGCAAGCTCCTGGTCTCGAAAACTGATCCGAAACACCAGCCGGGTCTTTTCGAGTGCGGCAATCATAGGATCGATAGGCTAACGACCAGTAACGTTAAAAAATAGGTGTACTGTTGTTTCACTGTTACCTTATTGACTTTAACTTGCTTCTGGGCAACTCGAGCCAGGTACTGTGGAATGCCCTCGGTTAAGACGCAGGTTTTCCCTATCCCAGCAATACCGGCACAATTGGTGAAGTAAACTCGGTGGTGGCGATCAAACCCTGAACCTTCGGCCATTTCTTTAAGGAGATAGTTTATGCAATAAACCAGTTCGGCGAGGTCCCTGTCCAAGTTCTGAAACGGAAAATACAGGCCAACATCCGCTACGCATTCGTCCGTTGGAATGGTGCCTCGAAGTAGCACTGATTCGCGTGGGAAATTCACAGGCCCCTCGTACAGCCTAAGGAGCTGTAGAACAAGAGGCCATTGGCGAGAGGTAGAAGTGTCGCCGATGTTCATGTCGTGATCAAGTTCGACTTTTCTTCTTTCTGCGCGAAACTTCTGGTTGCCTCCCGCCAAAACTTTAGTGTAAAAGTTTGGATTTGAAAGATAGTCTCTAGAGCACATACCCCTTTATTGGTAACCAACCAACTCGGTCAACACACCATCACAGTGGTACGGGGGGACCCGTTACCACAGAGGGCAAGTATCGCCACTCCGTCGGCCATGCCCGATATAATGATAACTTGGAAGAGGACGGTGTTGTTTCATCAAGCTGTACCAGCACGATCAAAATCATCGCCACAGACAGAAATAGCAGGCCGAAGAGGGACGCACAAAAACCCGCGTTTCCAACCACCATCCAGCCCCAAAAATAAGGACTGGTGCAGGTAAAATACCACAAAAAACTGCTTGTTCATTGCATTCTTCACATCATATTGGTTGTTGTGTTTCTTCTAATCGCCTGAACAATGGAGGTGTAGCATCAAGTGATGGTGGTGTCTCATTGCAGCAGTGTAAAACTGATTGGGCCAAGTGCATTGGAAGATAGGTGGGCTATTCAAAAGTGGTGCTATGGCAAATAGTGATGAGTGCAGGTGAACTACAAGTTGAAGGATGAGTGGTGAAAGTGAAAATATTTGTTGTGAGAAGTTACTCACACTCTTGGAAAAAGAAAAATCCTTTCAATTTTTTCATTTTGAAACGACACCGCGCTGATTTCCTTTTCATGCATCCTCCGCCACTGCCGATTTATCCTTAGAAACGAAAAGGCTCCGTAGCTCTCTATTCATTTCCTTGAGCACCGTGATCAATTGTCCAGGCATACACCCGAATAACACCACCTTCGCCACCGCACATCACACAATAACCATTCAATATCTGACTGACTGTGTTGTTCCTTGAAGAGCAAATAGATGCCCGTTTCCTCTTCGCTGGGAAACAGCGACCTCCGCACCGACGCCATCTGCGCCATACAGTCCATTGCCTGTTGCGCACGGGCCCCTTTCGATGTGGTGTACAGATCGAGGAAGAGTTTCGTGGTGGCAGGGTCCCGAATCACGGCGCACCAATTGACCGGCGCCTGCCCCCTGCCGGTATTGTTCTTCGATTCATCGGGCGCCGTTCCAATGAAATCGAAAGACAGACACTCCAGAGAGAGCGCTAAGGCATGCTCCTTTAGCTTAGCCTTGACGTCTAATGGTAATGGGTGGAGGCGTGGATTAGTGTTGGTGATTAAATTGAATATAGTCTATCAAAAGCAATGACATCATGGCAGTCACCTTTGTTTAACATGCCGCTGTTTGGGGCAAGTTGGCTGAGAGTTGACAAGGAGAATCGGAATACGTCTAGCAAGCAAGCGTCTCTGAAGGAAATGGCTATCTGCCTCTGCCCCGATTGAGAAAAGCCGCCCACTTTGCGCTGGTTCAGGTCGGATACTAATTGGCCGAGTATTCGTAGCCCGAGAATACAATGTTCGACTGATGCCTGTATGAAAGAAAAAACATGGTCAATAGTGGAATTACCAATAATGTGGGGGCATCGGCACAACCTGAAGAAATTTGCAGAGTTGTTGGATGACCTCTTGGTGGTCATCTGTGTCGAACCAGGCCAGTTTTATGATGAGACAAACCAGCTTGATCAACGCCTTGAGCACAAACTCGTTTAATTTCTGAAGCCCTCTGTTGGCTATATACCCCAACAAGTAATTCCCTAAAAGTGAATGCATTCAGAATGGCCAGGGGATTGCGGGGGAGGGGGGGGTTTGTGAAAAGGCAAACACATTATTAGTTGCGGGGTTCGTACGCATTTCCATCCGCGCTTGTAAATTGAGGGAGGTCCACTGATTGTCAACAATTTTTGTTATACAGTTGGTCGCCAGGAAAACTGCGTAGGGGGACGCCGAGTTCTCCATGATCCAATGCGCCAGCGGGAGGACATCGAGGCTGACAGGCTCGAGGAACAGTTGTAGCTTGGCGGCCTGGTCCCGTTCAAGTTGGGGCGAGCTGTCCGTGTAGAGCATCTCGCTGGGACCCTCGACGATGCTAAGGTCCTGCTGTGTCATGACGAATCTCTTTTGTACAGGGACAACGACCGTTTGTGTTTGTGTTGGGGCGCTAGAGTCCTGTGGTTTATCATCTTCCTCGTTTTCTTCCTCGCTTGGAGATTGTGGTAAAGCCAAATTTCTTCCCCTTAGCCTTGCAAAATGTTGTTTTCTCCTTACTCCTCGCCTCTGTTGGCTGTGAGTTGCTCACACGCAAAGATAAAACAAATGTTACCATTCTGGGCTTCTTTGAGTTATTGTTAAACATAGAAGCTATGGTTCGTTGTACGGATGTAGCGAAGCCATCCCCAAAGAGAGACCGCCCCCAGTCAAAGAAACTCTGCAGATTCATCACCGCAAGAGGAATGGCAAGCGCACAGATGAAAAGTTATCGAGACACCCGTACTCCACTGCTGCTTGGTAGCTTGCCCGCGCAATGGTTGCTTCGATGACTGCCTGAGTTTGTACTAGTTTGCGAAACACTTGCTGTTACTTTTTACAGTTTAACGGTTTTTGCTTCCTCGAACGTAGGGGAAAAAAAAAAATCACTATCCTCGTTTTCCAAGAACCGCGAGATTATATAGAACATTTATTGGGCGCAACTACCCAAAAGCCACAACCTCTCATGTTCTTGTTGGGTGAATTTCCTAAATAACTTGATTATGTCTGTATACTGTTCTTGTCGATGGTGTTGCCTCACGGAGAAACTTCTTTCCGTGAGCTTGCGTTTTGGTGGTGTAAACCTCAAAAGTAGCGCACGATTGTGTTATTGTTAAGGGTTTAGGTAGCTGGGTTGTTAATTCTCTACCTCTTGGTTGCCGCGAAGGCCTAGATTTGATGGCAGCACAAAAAGAAAAGAAACAGTGTGAAAGGAAGAATTACTTGTTGATGAGTCTTTTCCTCTTGTGCTTCATCTCTTCCCTTTTCTTCAATTCAAACTTGAGTTCCTCCGACAGACTCACAAAGGAATCGGTGCGTCGCACGACTTCAACATGATTGATGATGAAGCTGCTGCAAGCCGCTCGCAGACTCAACGCCTGCTGAGTGTCTGCGAGAGCGAACAGGCACGCCACGTTCTCCACATCCACACTCTGTTCCAACACGTCCTGACACAACTGCTTCAAAGGGGTGATGGAGTACCTGTTGGCGGCCACCAACAGGTTCAGCCAGTCCTCCCCGCTGGTTTCCTCCATCTCCACCCCGTTGGTGTAGAGGTACCTCACCATCGCATGGAATGTCATCAGCGAAACTCCGCCATTGAGATGCGAAACTCCAGAGTGATACGGCGATGATGCGGTCGAGGTGTCGACATAAATATTCTTATCGCGACTCTCTCGCAGACCCCCCAACAGGAGGGCCTTGAAGTAGGGACTCCGCGCACAGAGGATCACCTTGTGCGCATGGAGTCTCTGCGAGGGGTACACGACATCACCGGACTCCTCACCCCACTGCACCTCCTCCATCCCCGCCACGGTTGTTGTCGTTGTTGTTGAGAGAGGGTGAGTGTAGCGGTAGGGTGTCTCTGAGGGGAAGACGAAGTTGACGTCGCTGAAGAGAGGGTTGTTGAAGGCCCATGCGAGGTTGGCGTTGAGAGTGGAGGGTGTCCTAAGCCACGTCAGCACGAGATACTCCGTGATGCGCTCGAGGTGTTCCTCTCCGTATCGTTTTGCGACTGCGAGTAATCGCCCTATCATGTCCTGCGAGGCATCCGCTACATCCGTGTACAGGAACTGTACCTAAAGATTGCGTCGTGAGTGGGTGTCCTGTGTGGTGAGGTGAGGTGTGTTGTGGTGTGGTGTGTTGTGCTTTCATTAATTCATAGAGAAAATGGGTCAACCGTTTAAGAAACCCTGTTAAAGGCAATACAGGGCCGATTGAAGGGCGGATGTTCTCATCCTTCCTTCCTTCAACAGTAAACTGAAGAAGAAAGGAGAAGAGGGTATCCACCCATTCCCAGATGCAAAAATAGCGATAATATTGAGATTGTGAACGCATGAAGCGAACACTACCAGATATTAAGCTGATAAGAACAGATACTACATTCGATCTAAGCCAAAAGGCCGAGAAGAATTGGAGTTTTACCCTTGCCCCCTTTCGCATATTTATACCCCGCTTGAACGGAGTTATCGAAAGGTAGTAGAATAGGCAATTGTCGACACACAAGAGAGGTTGGGGTGGTGGGGGGGGGGATGAGGGTGTAACTTACAAAGGCTAGGAATACAGGATAGGTTGTGTCGGTGATGGTCACCTCACTGAGCCCTGTGTCCATAACAGTGGCGCTCTCACGCTTCCAAGAGGGAGATAGCAGGTAGTCTTCCGATATGACCATGGCTGAGGCGGAGGTGGAGGTGTTGTTGGTGGTGGTAGTGGCGGGTTGACTGAACGAGAACATGTCCCTAAAGTACTTGCTGCGGGCCGAGAGAATGACCTTGTGCGCATAGATAGGCTTCCCTTCGACCCAGATAGTCATATCACTCGAAGATCGGTTATTGCAGTATACCTCAAGATCTTGGGTTTGTTCCGAATCTATTGGACATAGATTTAGCTACTTCTCTTGTTGTGCGTGTGCGTGTGTGTGTGTGTGTGTGTGTGTGTGTGTGTGTGTGTGTGT
>ERZ778023.4228-NODE-4228-length-12389-cov-15.845711_pt1 | contig 12389 bp, 25 predicted proteins | sample MGYA00375753_ERZ778023 | MGnify/ENA primary metagenome ERZ778023 (study PRJEB29350, sample SAMN05389822) | bioreactor metagenome | isolation source: Ammonium sulfate bioreactor | place: South Africa: University of Cape Town | collected 2014-04-04 ...
GTAGAGAGAAGTGGGGAATTGTGGCAATAGGCTGCTACTCTGCGTGTTTGCTTGAAGAAGGCCTCCCAAGTGGCTCTCTGTTCCTGGTTTCGTAAATAGAAGATTGCGTCTTTTCATGACATGCTCTGTGCCAATAAAATTGGCCTCATCTCAGTGTATGATGTCATTGGTGAAACTTTGTTTGATCTTTCAGCAGGAGGGGTAACCTCTGCCACAGAAAACTTGACGTCGAGGAACTAATATTCCCAATAAGTGGTGTTGGACGAGGGTTACTTTCCCCTCTTGGAACTCGCTTCCGACATAGCGGTCATCAATACGTAGTAGGTTGGGAGCCTAGTGGTGGCGATCAATTCTTACTCAGAGTAGCAGTTGGTTGGTGTGGCTTCTCGGAAGTAATGTTTCATCATTGCCGCAATCCTGATTTTTTTTTGTCCCATACTCCCCAAGGCCCGGTTTCTTGTCGCAGGTCACGCCAGCAAGCTTGCACCCACCAGTGGTTGGTTGGCAGGGAGGAGAAATATATAAAGGGGAATGCAGCAGCGCACTTTTGCTTCAGTGGAGGAGTATGTGGAGTTCTGCGGCGGAACCAAAGTGATAACGAGAGTTTTGATTGCAAATAATGGGATTGCAGCCGTCAAAGAAATGCTTTCTGTCCGACGATGGGCGTTCGAAACTTTTGGAAATGAACGAGCGATTCATTTCATTGCAATGGTTACTCCCGAAGATCTCAAGGCCAACGCCGAATATGTCAGGATGGCTGATTCCTTTGAAGAAGTGCCTGGCGGCAAAAACGTCAACAACTACGCAAATGTTCCTTTGATTGTTGACATTGCTGAAAGGACAGGCGCGCAAGCTGTTTGGGCTGGCTGGGGTCACGCTTCGGAGAATCCCAAGCTACCCGAAGCCTTAGCCAAAACAAAGGGTAACGTAAAGAGCGATAATCCCCCTTTGTTTTGGTGTTTCGTTACAGTTTGCAAGCGATTTACCTTTGAGCTTTTCCTCTCTCCACTACTACAGCGAAAATAGCTTTCATAGGCCCACCCGCGAAACCAATGCGTGATCTTGGAGGAAAGATTTGTTCCACCATCATCGCTCAATCCGCATCGGTCCCAGTGGTTCCTTGGAGTCGCAACGGTATCAAAATTTCGTACAAAGAAACTGGTGTACCGGATGAAGTCCTGGACAAGGTATCTTAGCTTTTTTGCCACCCTTTTTTTGGTACTCAACCACGAACTCCGCAGGCATCTGTCTTTACGGTAGAACAGGCACGAGAGGTTATGAAAGAGATTGGGTATCCGGCAATGATAAAGGCTTCTGATGGCGGAGGCGGTAAGGGGATCAGAAAGGTCGTAAGCGAAGAAGAACTGGAGACAGCTTTCCGCCAGGTGCAAGGAGAAGTGCCGAACTCGGCTATATTTATTATGAAGCTAGTTAGCAATGCTCACCATCTCGAAGTGCAAGTATGCGTCTCTCTTCTCTTCCCTCTCCCCCGCCTTCCCTCCTGTAAGAGAGGAATATATAATACTGACTTTCGCTTTTCTTGAGGTGCTTGCCGATCAATATGGTGAAGCTATCTCATTGTATGGGAGAGATTGCAGTGTACAAAGGCGTCATCAAAAGATTATTGAGGAGGGTGAGTTTTCACACCCAGGAGTGTTACGCGGGAGAGAATAATAACGAAATTAATCAACATCATTATAGGTCCTCCGCTGGTAGCTAAACCAGATTTGTGGATCCAAATGGAAAAAGCTGCTGTGGGTATGGCCAAGGAGGTGGGATACGTAGGGGCCGGTACAGTGGAATATTTATATGTCGATGGCGCATTTTACTTTCTTGAACTCAACCCGCGCCTTCAAGTGGAACATCCAGTCACCGAGGAGATCACCAAAGTACACCTCTCCTCTTTGCCCCATTTTTCAATTTATTTAATTCCGTTTTTTTTTTCCTTGGGTAGGTTAATATACCAGCAGCCCAGCTAAACTTAGCCATGGGTATCCCTCTTCATAGGTGAGAGCTCAAAGCCAAATCGCCATTATGCTGATTGTTCATATTTGCTTGCACATTTCTCAGAATCCCGCATATTCGAATGTTCTACGGCGAAGAGCCATTCGCTGCCACTCCAATTGATTTCACCAACAGACGCCCAGTGCCTCCTCATGGCCATGTTATTGCGTGCAGAATTACAGCTGAGAATCCTGATCAAGTACGGTCCCCATACGTTTTACCCCCACGCTTTTGCTTTCCGCAAGTTACTGACCGGCTTAACTTCTAAGGGCTTTAAACCTACAAGCGGAGACCTCCGTGCGCTGAATTTTCACAGCAGCCCTCGTGTGTGGGCTTATTTCTCCGTCGACAATTATGGCTCCGTGCATGAATTTGCAGATTCTCAATTCGGTCACGTATTTGCCTGGGGACCGTCCAGAAATGAGGCTCGACAGGCCATGATTTTAGCACTTAAGGTAGAGTGTTTGTTTGAAGAAGGAAAGGGGGGAGGGGTTGTTTTGCTTCTCTCTCTCTCTCTCTCTCTCTCTCTCTCTCTCTCTCTCTCTCTCTCTCTCTCTCCTCTCTGATATATATACGGCAGGAATTGAGTATTCGAGGAGATATCAGGACGCCTGTAGAGTTTTTGCTGCACATTCTCGCAACACCCGATTTCAAGCAGAATGATATTCACACTGGGTGGCTTGATGTTATGATAAGCAAGCAGATTCACTATGCCATTTCGTCCACTTGGAAGCTGGTGCTCTGCGGCCTGGCCTTCAAGGCTTACTATCGCTTCGCCCATATTACAGAAAAGGTACTTGGTGTTATTAATTATTCCCATTCCTTTTTGAACTCAAACCCTGTCCCTTCCTCTTTTATATATTAGTATCTGGCCTTCTTAGCCAAAGGACAGATACCTTCGGCAACGCTGTTGCGAACCCGCATTCATATGTCCATTAACTACGATAACGTGCGCTATCATTTTGTCATTCGTCGTTGTTCGCCGACCTCCTTCCTCTTCCACTTGGAAGGCAAGACAACGGTCAGTTTGGATCATGCAGAGATATTTCATAGGGACCTCATCTCTCTCTTTCTCTTAGGAAGTAGAAGTGGAATGCTGGCCCTTGAAGGGTGATGGACTGCTGGTGGTGTTTGATGGGAAGAGTCATGCATGCTATGGGACGGAAGAGGTAATGTACAAGAGCTCGAGGCACCGTGACTAAAATCCAATTATCGCAAAAATATATAAAAGGTCGAGGGCCTGCGGTTGAGTGTAGGTTCGAGTACCGTGCTATTTAGTAAAGAGCAGGACCCTTCACAGCTCAGAACAGCAACGCCTTCAAAGCTTGTTAGATATCTTGTAGAAGATGGTACTATTGCCTCTTACCCTCTTGTTCTGTATTGTTTTGCTAACATCGATACGACAGGTGCCCATGTTAATGCAAGCACTCCTTTCGCTGAAGTTGAGGTGATGAAAATGTACATGCCTCTCGTAACACACAACTCGGGAATCATTCACTTCACCAAGGTGAGGGCCACCCGCATTCTTTCTTGAGGCCGCGTTGCCAAACAAACTAACATTCTTCCTTCCAGACCGAGGGTTCCGTACTGCACGCGGGAGACGTGGTGGCCACCATGACCCTTGATGACCCTTCAGCCGTAAAGAAGGCCACCCCTTATGAAGGGGACATTCCTGCTTTGGGACCTCCTCGTTCGCTTGAGACCAAACCGCACCAATGCCTGAGGTAACAAAAATAACAAGAAACAAAAAATTATCCTTCGAATTTGTCTTAAATCAGTGTTCATCCATCAGATCGACTCTAACCAAGATGCGATTGATCATTGACGGTTATGAGAGCAATACAGAGGATCTGGTAACCGGTCTTTGGAAGCTCTTGCGCAATCCCAGACTGCCTATCTACGACTTTAAGGAGACCTTGACGATTCTTCAGGCCTCCGTGACTGATCAAGCCATCTCCTCCTTCATTCGCGTGGTGCAATCGATCCTCGTCGCATATAAGAAAGGCATCAAGGGCAGCGAATCGCATCCTTTCCCCGGTTCCTACTTGCTCGATGTCGTCCAACAATTTTACGACAACAATCTCGCCAAGAGTGCCTTGCTGGTACTGTCTTTCAAAGCTCCTGTGTATTTAATCAGTGATCTAAATATTCCTCCACCCCACCCCTCTCTCCTCCTCTCATAGACCCCCTTGCTCGAACTCACAAGGAAATACGAGAACGGATTGAAAGGGCACGCTATCGGTGGTACGCTTGCCTCTCGCTGATTATATTATCGTATCTGATCTGTGCCCTCTCAAACTAGTTCTTTCGTCCTTATTGCGGGACTACTTGAGCACGGAGACTCCTTTCCACGATAAAAATTTGGACGCTGCCATCTTGGATCTGCGTGATCAATACAAATCCAATTTGAGTCAGGTATGGATCCCGAGCCAGTGGATATTTTTTTTTTGTATGCATTTATAACCGGCTCCTTCCTTCAACATTATCCAGACCATGACTATGGTGCTGTCGCATTCTAAAGCGGATGTGAAAGCCAAACTGATGGTTCGCATACTGGATCAACTGATGCAAACCGAGTGGTCCAATATCCATCACTATATCCCCACTTTGGAAGAGCTTTCCATGCTCTCTGGCAAAGGAAACATGGAGATCGCTTTGATGGTACGTAGCATCACTACTTCCCAAATGTCTTTTGCTTACAAACACACTTTGGTTGTCAGGCGCGGCAAATTGTAATGGCATACCAACTGCCCACCTACAAGCAAAGATCAGAGAGCATAGGGAACTACTTGGCGGCAATCGTGAAAAGCCAGGACTCCAAATTCCGTCAATTGCAGATCTCTTCTATTGTGGAATCCTCAAGGTAATCTGGTGTTGCCTTCACGCATTGAGGTGCTATTGATCCACTCGTTCGCTGATTATTTTTTTGTAAAGCGCTTTGTTTGATGTCTTGCTGCCCTTCTTGTTGGATCCGAATGTCGAATTGCGAAAGGTATGTAGTTGGAAAAGACTATAGCTTTTGTTAACTGGTGCGCTTGCAGCTGGCATTGGAAGTTTATATCCGAAGGACTTACCACACATACACAATGCACGACATTGCAGTGGACATTTTGAGACTCCCTAAATCGGAGAACGGTACTTCACATATCGAATATTTTATCATCCACAATTACCATTTTTTTATTCATACGTTTCCCTTCTTTCCAATTAGACACCGGCTCTCCCGAAGAACTCGACATCCCTTGTGGTTATTGGCACTTCGCTATTCCTGATATCCACAAGTATGCTATTATACAATGCAGTATGCCCATAAACTTATATGCCCCTTCCTTCTTCTATCACCAGTGCGGTTGTACAAGAACCGGAGGACAGACCGGCAGGTGGCCTGCGATCTATCGGTGAATCTGTGGATGATTTGGTGATGCTCGAAATGGCCGCCCAGAATTCGGAGTCCAGCTTCGATAAGATACGTTACGGCATGATGGTGGTGGTGAAGGACCTCGCACACCTGGAGAAGATCTTTGATAGATTGCTGGAGCGCTATCACCCGCCACCTCGCTACCCGGTATTTATAAATATACTTATAATATAGCCTTTTGCGTGTGCTCACTATTACAACCATCTGACATAGGAGGAAGAATTTTTGAATGTGCTTAATATTGCTATGGATTTCCCGGGAGAGCCCAGCGCTGTTGTGGATAGCTTCTCCAGCCTCCTGCGAAGCAAATCTGCTCTCCTTCAAAAAGGTGCGTCAACCAAAACCTCCATATCCAGAAACAAAAATGTGACCCTAAAAGTATTATCTATTAATTAGGTACCGTGCGAAGAGTGACTCTGGTTCTTCCCAAGTTGGAAGATAGCCCAGATGTATACACCTTCCGTGAGAGATTGGACTACAACGAGGATCCCATCTATCGTCATGTTGAACCCCCTCTTGCTTATCATCTGGAATTGAAACGCCTCTCCAACTACACCATTCACCTGGTATTGTGCTGCACGCAGTTTTGTTAGATTATAACTTGCGCACTCACTATCTATCAATTTGTATCAAAATAACAGGTGCCCACAGCAAGCAGGATGGTCCACTGCTATTACGCCGAAGAAAAGGGCAAGGAAGGGAAGCCGGAGGGTGATCGCTGCTTCTTCATCCGTGCTATTGTGAGAGAAGGAAATCTCTTCGCCTCCGACACATCGACTCCTGTTCCCGATCCCAAACTCGTGATGAATGCCCTCGGAGAGCGTGTCTTGTCTGAGGTATGATTATTGAGCTCTCTGTCATCTCTCTTCTCTCTCTCTCCTTCCCGGTGACACCCCCCCTTCTTCGTACAGGCATTGAACACACTGGAGCTTGCTATCGGTGACACTCGATTCAAACCCTCCCAAAACCACCACATTTTCCTCAAGTTCATGCCAGAGGTTCGTAAAAAACAGCCTTTTGTTTTTCCTCCGGCTCATTCCTAACTTTACGTGCAGGTTATGTACGAACCGGATAAAGTTGCCTCGATGGTAGATGAACTCGGAGAAAAGTTTGCCCACCGAATGTGGCAGCTCAAGGTAATGCCACATCTGGTTTTGTGTGTGTTGCTCGAAGTCTAAAGAAGTGTTATTGTTCTAGGTGCGTGAGGTGGAGGTTGTTCGTATGCTGAAACAATTCCATGCATCGATACCGCTCCGTTTCTTCGCATCGAATCCTTCGGGTTATCGCTTCCAAGTGGACGGATATATCGAGGTCAAAGAGAACGACGGCTCTGGGGGATCCCGCATCTTGTTGGCATCGCTGGATAGCAAGAAGGAGGGTCCTTACTCTGGCCAAGATATCGGGCAACCCTACTCCATCCTCTCCGCCATTCAGCGCAAGAGATTCGAGGCCCGAAACATGAACACCACCTACGTCTACGATTTCCCGGATCTCTTCAGCACCGCAATTCAGCAGCTCTGGCTGGCCTACCCCGCTCCACCTGTCAATGCGGTATGTGCCCAGAATCATAATCTATGTGCATCTCTAATCTCTATTTTCAGGATGAACCGGTACAGGAGCAGGATTGGTCTCCGGTTCCCAAGAGGAAGACGGAGGAAACAAAGAACAAAGGAAAGGAGAAGGGTGGCGACAAGGAGAAAGAGGATCACGAACCCGAGCCGGAGAAAAGCAAGCATGTCAAGAGGCCATCTCTCACCGAAACGCTGCGGAAGACCGTCAGCGGAGCGATGCAGAGGATGATACCCAGAAGAAGGTCGGTCACCGAGAACAAGCGCATCCCCGCCTGGGTACCGCAGGAGCTTGTCAAGACGTGGGAGCTCGTTCTCGCCCCGGAGGAGCCCAGCGGAGTGAAGGAAGTCGATCGCCCGATCGGCACGAACATCATCGGTATGGTGGGATGGCGCATGCGCTTGTTCACCCCCGAGCTGCCGCACGGAAGGGACGTCATCGTGATCGCTAACGATATCACCTTCCAGATGGGCTCTTTTGGTCCAGACGAAGGTATTTATACTCCATAGGCACAAAAATCTCTAATAATGCTCTCTGTCTGCCAGATCTGTTTTTCAACAACGTATCCAAGTACGCACGGGAACACGGGTTGCCGCGAATCTACCTGGCAGCCAATTCCGGTGCCCGTATAGGATTGGCGCAAGAGATCAAGGAGGCTTACAGGATACGGTGGTCTGATCCAAGCGATCCTACCAAGGGATTTGGCTATCTGTATCTCACTCCTTCGGAATATCAAATCCTCAAGCCCTACGTTCATGCCGTCAAGGTAGGAAAGAGCAGAAGCACAGCGCGCACAATAAGTTAAACTAATTCCTTTCCCCTTCCTTCGCCAAGGTTACCAGCACAAGTGGAGAAGAAGAATGGCAACTGACGGACATCATCGGGTAGGAAAACGATCTTGGCATTGAAAATCTCCGAGGCAGCGGTATGATTGCCGGAGAAACCTCCAGGGCCTACGAGGAAATCTTCACCATCACCTTGGTGACCGGCCGTACAGTGGGTATCGGAGCCTATCTGGTGCGGTTGGGCCAGAGGACCGTGCAGAACGAAGGCCCCGTGCTCCTGACGGGTGCACCTGCGTTGAACAAAGTGCTCGGCAGGGAAGTCTATACCTCCAACGTGCAGCTGGGTGGTCCTCAGATCATGTACGCCAACGGTGTGTCCCATTTGGCGGTGCACGACGAGCTGCAGGGGATCTACAACATCCTCCGCTGGCTGAGCTTCATCCCTTCCAAGGCGAACGATAAGCTCCCCATCATCCATTCTTTCGATCCTATCGACAGAGACATCGACTTCGTCCCCAAGGAAAACGTGCCCTACGACCCTCGTCATATGCTGGCTGGCTTTGTACGCAATGCCGTTCCCTTCCCCACCAATTATTACCCTACTAGGGCATCATTATTCACATGCTTCTCTGCTTTGTTCTATATATATATATATAGGACCTGGATGGGAACTGGTATTCTGGTTTCTTTGATAAGGGATCATGGATGGAAACCCTGTCCGGTTGGGCCAAGACTGTTGTCTGCGGTAGAGCTCGTCTTGGTGGCATCCCCGTTGGGTGAGTTTTTCTCCTTCCCACCTCCAGTCCTCTATATGAGTTTTTATTGATTAATTGTTATTTGATTTTAGTGTGATCGCCGCAGAAACGAGAACGATCGAGAAGGTAACCCCAGCAGATCCGGCCAATCTGGATTCGGAGGAACATGTGGTACAGCAGGCAGGAGGAGTATGGTTCCCCGACAGCGCCTACAAGACTGCACAAGCCATCAAAGATTTCAACAAGGGAGAACAGCTCCCTCTCCTCATCTTCGCAAACTGGCGTGGATTCTCAGGCGGTATGAGGGATATGTTTGACGAAATCCTCAAATTTGGTAAAGCACCTCCCCTCCCCTCCTCGTTTTCTCACTGCCCCTAACATCCATTCTCTCACTCTCTAACAACAATCACCACCCAGGGTCCTACATTGTCGACAACTTGAGGGAATACAAACAGCCCGTGATGGTCTACATGCCTCCGTTTGGCGAACTCCGAGGTGGTGCCTGGGCCGTGCTGGATCCCACAATCAATCCGGATATGATGGAGATGTATGCCTCCGAGACTTGCAAGGCCGGAGTTTTGGAACCGGCAGGGGCGGTAGAGATCAAGTACAGGGAGAGAGATATCCTCGAAAAGATACGAAAAACTGATGACACCGTGCGTGCGTTGAATGCTCAGCTGGCCGAAGCTGTTGCTGCAAAGGATTCCGAGCTTGCGGCGAGCTTGAAGAAAAAGATAACCTCCAGAGAAGAACAGCTTACCCCCATTTATCGTCAGGTACGGAGAAACTCCCTTTGCTAGTGCACGATGAGGTTAGTCTCACCCGCTACTTCCCTCTCATTAGGCAGCAGTGTTGTTCGCGTCCTTGCATGACACCCCTGGGCGCATGAAGGCTAAAGGAGCGATCCACGATATAATACTCTGGAAGAAGGCCAGGGCTTTCTTCCACTGGCGCTTGAAGAGAAGGCAAGCATCTTTTTTTAAAATCTTCCTCCATCTTCGCAATAGCAATATGCTTATACATATCTTATATTCAGGCTGGTTGAAGAAGAAGTCAGAAAGAAGGTTTCGGAAATCTCTGGCGGGACTCTCAGCTATGAGGACACAACGAGGATGCTGTTGGGCTGGCTGAAGGAGTACTCGAAGAAGACGCCACCATCGACCGGCGTGGAAGATGGCGGGTGGCGCAATGATCAGCATGTGTTCAAGTGGTTGACGAGCGACCGAAGCGAGATCAAGCAAAAGTTGGCTTCGCTGCGCCAGAACACCATCGCGGAGAGAGCCAAATCACTCGCACTCGAGGACACCGCTGTCTGGTCCTCCATCATCCTCGAAACCATCAACAGCCTACCCGCCGAGCAGAGGCAACAAATTGCACAACAGCTCATCAAGGGCGTCCACAAGTAATCATGTGTTGTACTACAAAGCACACTTTTTTGTTGTTGTATTCAGATGACCAAGAAAGCAGGATTGCTTTTCGCAACAGTTGTTTTGGTCTTGCCCATAACCCCAGATGAGAAGGAGTGTACCATTACCTCCGACCCGCTTCATCCACTGGGGAATTGGGTAAAGAAGAGACGGGTTTGCTGGGTAAGAAAGTCTTTTCCTTTTGTTTTTGTTACACACAGGTAGTCAGTTGGTACATTCACTGGAACAACCTTCGCCGCTTTCTTGTGAGAATTGGTTCCACTCGTCCTCTCCAGAACAGTCGCCGACCTCGTCGTCAGTCTCGTCGCCCTCATCCGCCTCCTCATCATCGGACCAGAAAAAGGGATGCTGCAGGATGTGGCGAACAGAGATCCTCTGTTTCTTGTCCACGGTCAGGCAGCGCGAAACAAGATCTCTCGCAGATCGAGAAATATGCTGCGGGAAAGAGTGGAATCGGCCTTGCTTGATTCTCTCATGCACCTCCGCCGGAGAGGCCGCACTGAAGGGGAAACCGCCACAGAGAAGAGTGTAGAGGACAGATCCTAGAGCCCACACATCCACGGCCTCAGGCGAATAAGCCTGTCTCTGCAGAATTTCCGGAGCAACGGTGTGGGGCGATCCACACCATTCCTTCGAGTCCACATTGGGCATCAGTCGAACAGCAAATCCGAAATCACAAAGGCACAGATTGAGGTTTTCGTCTACCAAAATATTCTAGAAAACAAGGTTGTCAGGCCTTAAACTAAACTTGAACGTAGTAATTTCCAGAAGCTTACCTCAATTTTGATATCCCTGTGAGCAACCTTGTGCTTATGCAAAAATGCTACAGCTTGGACAAGTTGCTTAAACAACTTGCGCGCTTCCTCTTCATGGAGCTGACGCCGCTGCTTGATAAAGCTGTGCAGATTTGCTTCCTTGTATTCGAACACAAGGAAGTAGGAATCATCGGTTTCCGCAGCACCGAGGAGAACAGCACAATTCACTCTGTCCTCAAGGGAACCCAGAAAGCGAAGAATGTCCAATTCCTTCTCAATCGCCCTTCGCCGCTTCTCGGCTTTCTCGGGCTGGTCTCGCAGTTTGGAAATCTCCTTAATGGCGACCTTCTCGCGGGTTTCTCTGTCGAATCCCAATCTTACCGTTGCCGAAGCACCCTCTCCGAGCACCACAGAGGTAAGTTCATAACGTCCCAAATCGTTTGCAGTTACGGATGGGACCTCCGTATTCGATTCACAAAGTTCCGTTGAAGCCGCATATAAAACGCCACCTAAGAGAAACAAAAAATTAAGTACACCCACAATCTAGCACGTCTTTAAAACGTACGGTCTTTCCACCGCCATCAGCGATTCAGGAAATACATGTGCATCTCCCACACGTGGGATCATTGGGGGAATCCCCAGGGGCAAAATAGAACGCTCAATAGCAGACATGGGCTGCGGAAGTCAGCAGTAGATAGGTAGGATCACGGAGCTGCTTCCTTTCGAACGTTTGTTGAGGGTTGTTTGAAACTAACGAAAAAGCCCAGAATTGCGGGAGTTTTTCAGGTTTTCGTTGCTCTCTTTTCGCGCGTTTCCTTGAGTGTTCACTTCTCCGGACATTGGGCTGCCAATAGGAATAAATGGTTTTTTCCTCACTTTCGTCCAGTTTTCCACTCTTACCGATTTGTGTCGACTCGGCAAGACTCCGACGGACTCAGCGCGGAACTGCAGTGCTGCAACACTGTTCGATGGCTTCTCCTTGGCCTCCAAAGATTGAAGGAGTGTGGTGGTGGAGGGGGGATCGCAAAACACCACCACCAAAGTGGGATAAACCTTTTTCACGAGTGCTCTATCTTAGCATGGGCGCCATTACCTACTATCTGCTATTTCATGGGTACTCCGGTGAACAGCGCAATGTGTTGCATGCTCTGCGGGAGTGGAAGGACGGTGCTGTACATGATGTGAAAAAGCAATTGGGGTGGGATGATGATGAGCACACAAAATAATAACTTGTTAAGCACGAGAGTGATATTTTTGGGGGGGGGGGGGAGTGGTTACAATTGCGGTTTACACAGGGCTTCCAGAAGAACCTTTTTGTCCTTCTCTGGGAGGCTGTTCCTCTGTCTTGACAAGGCTATTTCGCGGTGAATTGCTCAAACTCCAAATGTCGACTTGTTGCTTGTTGTTGTGTTGCGGAAATGAAGGGAGGCGAGAAGGAGGAGTCATCCCCTCAGGGTAGGTGATTAAGTGGTTAACTATTATTCTCTGCATTATTCTTACTGTCGCGCCATCGGTTCTATTCTAGCCTTACTGGCCGGGTTGAAGGAAGGGGTGGCGGCGGTGATGCAGAAACAGGATGTCATCGCTGCTTGCACCAAGACAACAGACGATATTCTCCTTAACAAGTTGTGCTGGTACATCGAGTGTATTTTTAAACATGGCCTCAAGCAGGTACG
>ERZ778023.4230-NODE-4230-length-12388-cov-54.322225_pt1 | contig 12388 bp, 15 predicted proteins | sample MGYA00375753_ERZ778023 | MGnify/ENA primary metagenome ERZ778023 (study PRJEB29350, sample SAMN05389822) | bioreactor metagenome | isolation source: Ammonium sulfate bioreactor | place: South Africa: University of Cape Town | collected 2014-04-04 ...
AATGAACTTGTTTCATGAAATATTTTTGAGGCAGTAACAATATTGACATCAGTAAAATGAAGTCGATGTAAATTGTTCAATTGACGAGTATCAAGAATAAATTCTAACCAACATGGATCAATCTTAAGACATTGAATATTACGATGAATTCGAGGTAATATTTGTGAACAAAATTCATCGAATATCTTTTTCGTTTTTTCATTGGAAACTAATCGAGTAAAATCAATCGATTGAGTCAATATTCTATCACAAACAATCGCATCGAGTTTTTGATTACTACCAAGCAAAGAATGTAAAACATCGAAATTGCGAAGTTTCTTGAAAATATAAAGTAAAATTTCGTCAGGCAAATCGAGAATATTCATCGAAAGATCGTTTTATCAAATAATGACAATTGAAAAACAAAATTGACCTCGGTGTCACATAATAGACGAAACGGACGACACGAAATACTCATCATCGTTGATTCGAATCAGTTGTTTCCTCCTGGTCTATTTCCATTAACTGTTGACCAATCAGATTTTGGTTACTAAGGATTGAGAGAATTCAGTGCGAAATGAATTATGCGTCGGTTAAATATCTTCTTTTATTCAATTCAGGTGAATTTCGATTTAATCAGAGAAATAAATAAATCAGCTAGATAGCTGAATATATTGATAGATAAAGAAAACGAGAATCAATCGAATATGGTAAAAAAATCTTCGATGATTTTCTATTTTGTTTGTTGTTTAAATTAACCTCAAACATATAATTAGAATATCGGTGCATGGCCAATGACAATTGATCATCAATCGAAATCTCCGATAACATCGAAAGAAAGTAATCAACTTTTTTGGACGAAAGCTTTTCTTCAAACGAATACTTATGATGAAAAACGCTACCGACAAATCGGTTCGAATGCATGTGAACGTATCGTATCTGCCGAAACGAAAAGTTCATCACGTCCATCGAGCGTAGTCGTGTTGAGTCTAAGCGAAACGAGTACACGAGTGACAAGCTCGAAAAATAATCATTCAACACCTCAAACGATCACTCTTCCGATTACAAATCGAAAGAAATCATCGTACACAAGATTTTCATGTTATCTTAAATCTCATCAAGTAAAAACACGTCCGAAAATAAATAATAACAAAAAGAAAGTACCAAAAAACAATAATCATTCATACAATGATAAAACAATAAGAGAAAATCGAAATAAACTCTGTGAGAAATGTTTTCGATTGATTCGAATTAAATCAAATCTGAAATCGTCATCGAATCTCTGTCAATCATGTGATAAATTCATTCAAAATTCAACGAAAAATTTCTCAAGAAAACAACTCAGTCTGACTAAATCCGAAGAAAGTGAACTACGTCAAATTATTGAACTTGTTATCGAAGAATTTCAAGATCATTTCAGTCAAACATTAAATCTGTCGATCAAACAAATGACAAATCATCTACTTGCAAACATCAATCTTTTCTATAAACATTATCAACATGAATTCGAACAACTAACTAAAACCTATCGTCTCACATTTCTCGAACGTTTTATCGAACTAATGAATAAATGTCCTACGAAACCAATTCGAGTATAAACTGAGATAATATCGAATATTTCGGAGTAAAATCTTTTTTGAATATTGTTCAATAGAATTCGATCACACATCCACCTGATGTTCTCTCAATGTCATCGTTGAGTGGTTCATTGGCAACTGAAAAAGATCGATCGAATTCACTTTCACTATCGACAACATCGAATCAATCGATGAAAATTTTCAATAAACCTCGTTATCCAATTCAACATAGTTCGTCAAAGAAAACATTTGTTATCAATCGAAATCGTTCGTCATCGATTCAACTACTCGATGCTTATCGTTTTCGTGAAACATTGAAAATGAATCATCGTCATCATCATCATTCGACAAAATAAAATGGACCTTTCTTGATTTTTATTGTTGCTTTTTTGTTTTGTTTCGAAGAAAAAAATCAATAAAATTTACAAGCCGAAAACATACGTAGACACACAAAGGGAAATAAAGAAAACAACATTAAAAATTCGAAAGAAAAAAACATTCGCCGAACTGACAAAAGTAGAACATAAACCGACTTCGCATTTGAATTACTTTCACGAACCGAAGAAAAAAGGAAGAAGAAGAAGAAGAAGAAAGAACATGTTTACATTGTACAATAAAATAGAACTTATAAAAAATAAATATATTTTAGATACGTATAGATTAATTATAGATCTCTGTCCGAATAAGCAACTTGGTTGCAAGTGAAAACGAATATCTTCTGTTTGTTTTCTTTTTTTCTTGTCGATAACTAAACCGGATGAGATTCATTCATTTCGCGACATCGTAGACACAGATCGTCCAAAGGAAAAAATAAATAAAGAATTTCAGGACGGGCTTTTAGAAACCCTTGATTGTTTGTAGAAAAGGAAAAGAAAACAAGCGACACATATACATATATACACACAATAGACAACAGAAAATCTTCAGCTTTCTTTCTTCTCTTCTTGGAATATTGAGTAGCTTTGTTACTCAAGAAAAAAACTCGAAAAGGTATATTGCACGAAAGACGAAACACAATAACTGGTTTAACACATGATCGAATCACGTTCAAAATTTTTTTTTTCTATTGCTCACAAACATATGCTGATGATAGATTTTGTTTTCTTACCACTGTTCTCGAACAAATACGCATCTGACTTGAGAAACTCATCGGACATTTTCAATGAACGATCAGTTCGTCTATATACAATTGAACAGACTAGGTTGATGCCCACTTTCTCACTCTTACGTTATATACAATCTACTCAAACAAGTAGTCTCGTCTTTCAAAATAACAAGAAATAAACAAAGAAGAGAAAAACAAACTCATAGAGAACGGGAATGTAAGGAAAAAAAAACGAAACGAAACGAATATCCAGTCAGATGATAAATAAAACGAAAACATTAGAACGATATATCATCTGACTGGAGATAAGAACAACGAAAATTATTAACCGGATTGAAGTCAAATGCGCGCACCTACTTCAAATAGTTTTTGCTGCGTGTGTATGTATGTTTGGCTTTTCAATTATCAATTGCTGCTTGGAGCTATAGAATATATGTACACATAAATATTATGAATTTATCGACATAAAACATGAGTCGTTGTTGTATTTGTTGATGAGGTTTTAGTTGACGTATCGACAATCGGTTTCTGATCATGTTGTTGTTGCTGTTGTTGTTGTTGAGAATTAAAGAAACTGTAATGATTTGATGTGGGTGCTAGATTGAATATTAAATTTGTTGCTGGCGAATGAGTTATTAATGGTACAGTTGATGTTGTTTGAGTCGGTACGAAAATAGAATGTGACAAACGAGAATTACAATCGTCTAAAGTCGATGATGTTGGCGAAAAAGCTATTGATTGACTGAATTGACAAGCTAACGAAGATGACGGAGAGAGACAATTGCTTATTGGAGATGTTGCAGTAGACAATTTCGTTGGATAAGTGATTTCCATGGGAGCGGATTGATTTGGACGATGTTTTGGCTCATCTTATTAAAAGAAAACAGAGTAAATGCATTTTTATCTCAGCAGATGATAGGTAGTACCTTCTTCATCTCGACGTTTTTGTTCAGCAGCTGCAGCCAGAAGAAGTAATCCGGATGATCCTTTAATATAAAAAAACAAATTGATCGTTTTGTTTTACTGAAAAAGACTCTCTCAATTTCAAACCTTGACTAATCGATGTACTCGTTTCATTATCCGATTCCTCATCAATATTCGAATCATCAGCATTTGTTTCATTCTTATCTGACTTCGATTCTAAATTATTCAAATATTATTCAAGTCTATCAATTGAAAAACGGAAACGTTCTTACTTAATTCACGTTTCTTTCGTGGTCCATCAACAGTTATTTTAATTGCTCGACGATAGGTGCATTGTTGTGGAGGTGTTGTTTCAATAATAATCGTCAATGTAAATTTTTTTCCTAGAATAAATATTGATTTCATTGATACATATATTGTTTTTCATGTAACAAACAAACCTCTTCCACTAGCACCTAAAAATCTTAAGTCACTAAATTCAGCTTGGCCACTTCGAAACCAACTAATATTATTTTTCAATGATGCACATGGATTATTTTCATTTCCAGCAAGAATAATAACACGCGTATTTGCTTTTATATCGATTTGTTGCTTTGCACGAAGTATAAAGTGAAGTGACTTATTTTTTCTCCAATGACTATAAAAAATATAAACAAATCAAGTAAAATATGTCATTGTTATTATGAATCTACCTTGGTAATGAAGAACATTGAAAAAATGGATTTAAATCAATGAATGTATTTTTTGTTCGTGCAAGTAATTGTTCAGCTGGTGATGAAGTCATAGTTGTCGTTCGTTTGGCGGTGGTATGTGTGACTTTTTTTGTGGTTATAATCGAAAGTTTTTGATCAGCGGGTATTGTCGAATGAACAATATGCGGTGATATTGTTTGATAATGTTCAGTGGATTCGTTTGAATGATTTGTACTTGTTGAAGATTTATCACTTTCAGTTGATAAACGTCGTCGTTCATAAGCCATATTTTAATCACGAATCGTGAAAATCGAGTTGTCGTATGTACAAAATTGAATATAAGTAACAAAGAAGATCAATTATTTCAATCGAATAGGTCAAATCGACCTGAAACAATAAATGAATAAAAAATGAGATTTTATGAATTGGATCGAGCCAAAATAATATCAAGAGAAGAAAAAAACAGGAGAAAAAACTTCTTTTTTTTTCTTTCTACGTATCAATAACCCATGACACACGCAACTCGTGATCGTCTCTTGATAAGTGTGGAGATATTTATAGTTTCGATGCAAGTACTACATAAGTATATATTTGAGAAAGAAAAGAAAAAAAAATCTTCGATGATTGCACAATCTGGAAAAAGAAACAATCATCGAGCACATGACATAATCGTATCTATTCTGTCCTGTCAAACTAATTTTAATAATTAATAAAAAAAAAAATAATCTCATTATTTAATATTTATATTATACTCAGACAACTCGGCAACTTAAGCAACAGGATTTTTTCTCGAATATAATAGAAAGATGAATGAAATATTTTTGGCTTTTCGCTTCTTGTCATGTGATAATTTTCTTTCTGTCTTTCCTTCTGCGTTTGCATTGCGATATGTTTTCTTTTACTCTTCACTCTCCTCCTGTTTATTCCTTCTCAAGCCATCGCGTAATTTCTTTCTTCGACGTTGACACAGTGTCACGTTCCTTTCTCTTGTTTTCTTCTCATCGGCCTACTTCAGTCTGTCTCTCTCGTTCTCGTTTACTTTCTGTAATACCAAGAAAACATTATTTTCTCTTTTGTGGTCGAACACTGATTAACAAAAGTACTAAATATATATATCATTCATCGGACAAGTTTTCTCTTTGATAACTATGCCATACTCGGTGCATATGGGTTCGAAAACAGAAAAGAAAACGTTGCCACGTCATTTCATTGTCGATATAAAGATAGATTTGTTTTGTAGATTCATCCATCGCTTAGAACTTTCTTTATTCATTCTTTCAATTCTCTTACCCGTCGGTTTTCTTTCTGTCTGTGTCTCCCTTCGTTTTCCCCCTCCCTCCCTGTTTCTTCTTTTTACTCTTTCTCCTATTTTTTTTTCTTCAGCTCTCGTTTTTTCTCTCTCGTTCTCTCCTGATACTGAGCAAGCGCGTGAATTGCTATTTTTTGCGGGTATTTGCCAAAAAAACATGACGTCATGGAATCGTTTATTTACGTAGGTGTACAGATGTATGTTTATAGCAACTTACATTGACAGCGAAACAAATTCGAATGTACGTAATATAATGTTTTTTTTTGCTAAGTGAAGCGAAAGAGTGAGCGAGAGAGAGAGAGAGAGAGGGGGTGAAAAGCTAATGAAGACAAAATACGAAACTATGTCGGATATGTAATAAAGTACAATAACGAATTATCGTGAATAGTTTCGTTCTTTTTTGTTTTTGGTTTCTATTGCGAATGGATAATAGCGTTTGACAGATGAAAACGAAGAATGTATATGTTTATCAATCGCGACTCAATAAACAATCAAAAGAAAAAAATGCAAGGTACGTGAGAAAAAAAAATGCTCAGCATATTTTAAATGGGAAAAGAAAAAAAACCGCTGCTTGTATCATTATCATTACCCCGATCACGAGTGTCAGAGGTTTTTTTTCGTCTTTCTTTTTTTTTCTTCTTATTCTCTCCTCCTCGTTTTTCTTTTTCTTTTTCTCTCAACGCACTTTGACATTGTTGTAGAGACCGGCTGATAGTGATGGTGGTTGTTTGTGGTGAGTTCGAGACGAAAGAGAGAAAAGCAAAAACAACGCAGACGACGATGTAAAAACGGAAGCCACTGTTAAGAAATATCCGAAACCTCGCTATGTTTGTGGTAACGGAGGAGAAGAAGAAGAAAAAAGAGCAAACAATATGATGCTCTCATTCATGTTTCAATAAATTGCTGTCGCATTTTTTATCAGATGTTAATCTACACTTACATATTTATAAAACTAAACAGAACAAAATATAAAAATAAAAGTACGCCCACAAGGAAGAAAGACGAACAGATGATTATCAAGAACTTCATTCGATTTACATTACTTTCCCTAGAATATAAGGAAATCTAGGTTAACTAATGAATGCAATGATTTATTCGAACGAATAAACAAATAGACAAGATACGTACATAGTGAGAAGTTTTCAGTTGAAAATAAGATTTCATTTTGAAGATAAGACATTTATTTAGTTAAGTTAACTTCAGTAAATATTAGAATAGGTAAAAAAGAACTTAAAATCGAAAAATAAAAAAACATGACATTTTCATTAGTCTTAGTCATGATTATTGGCAAAAAACAACGATGATTCATAGATATCCGCATATCTTATTAATATTTATTCAGTAAATATACACTGGCATAAACCTCACATATTCATTTGATATTGCAAAACGTATCGAATAAATTTCGAAATCTAGTCCTTTCATATTTGTATTGGTTTACTGTCAATTGTGTCTGCAGTGTTTCTCTTCTCATTATATATAAATGATTAATAATGTAAATATATGTTTACTTGTTTTTTCTTTTTTTTTTCATTTGATAAGCTTTAATATAAATTACGAAAGATTGTTCTGAATTTACATAATTGAGTTCGCATATTTACATTCGAATTTCTTTTGACGAAAGAATGAATGTCAAATTAGTCAAATTAATCGTTTAAAATGGAAACAAAAGAAGATTATTTATTTTCACTTGACTGAATCGTTAAAGGAAGAGAAGGAAAAAAAAACATTCGAAATCAATCGAAGCAGAAATTTAGTTTGTTTTGTTTTTATTCATTTAATATAAGAAACAAAAATCAATGAAAAAAAAACACAGATACATGTTCAAAGAAACAAAGCGAACGATTTGTTTTAGTTATGCACAAATAATGTAGCGGAAAGGTGTAGATACCTTGAGTTTAAACAAAAAAAGAAAACAATGAAAGATTTATGGCGTTAGATTGAGTGTTGTTTTCATATGTTGCACGTCGATGACTTGTTCACATTGATAGTTTTCATCGAAATAATTGAGTAGATCAGTGATAATTTGTTTGTTCGATGAATTTGCTTTGAGAAGAGCTAGAATGATTTCATTATAAATCATTTCGGAATAGTATTTATGTGTTAGAAAACGAATTTGTTCATTGGTAAGCCAACAATCATCGATTGTCATTTCATTCGAATTTGAATTGATGTCTAATCGATTGAAATTAATTAAATCCCGTATTGTTTCCAATTGATAAGATTTCAACGATGAATTTTTCAATAAATCATATAAAAGTTGTTTGATTTTCGTTTGTGAAAATCCATTTGTGTGTTTCATAAATAAATTTAATGATTCATTGATTAATTTCGATGTTTGATTATTGTTTAACACGAGATCAATTAAACCGATGCAAATTTGTCGATCAATATTAACCAATGGGTATTCAATTGTGAAATTATATTGTTTCAATAGAAAATTCCAATGACGTAGAATTAAACGTATTTGATAGCATTGTTCGGATGTTAGTGAAAGATATCGATCATCATCATCGAAATCATCGAGTGTAAGACCGAGAAGTGCAAGAGAAAGATTTTGAACAATTGTATACAATGACACTGACGTACATTTTCTATCTGTAATTAATATCAATGGACCTTTGTAGACATACGAAGAATTAAGAAAATTTTCGTATAAAGGATAAACAATTGGATTAGCAAAATTAACTGTTGAAATCGCTTGATTAATCTAAATAAAAAAATAAGTAAAATTTAAAAACACAAAACAAAATCGTACAGTTGCGATGAGATATTGTTTATTGATCGAATGTCCGTAGGTTATTGTATGATATGTTCGTAATAATTCAGCAACACGATCAATAAGTTTACCCGAAAAATCGTTCATATCATTTAGTAATAAATAGAAGAGATTGTTTAATTGAAATGATGTTATATTCGATGATGAAAATGAGAGAACAAATTGTACAATTGTATTTAATTTACCGGTATTAATAATTGTTTTATTTGTTATTTGTTGATAACGTTCTAATTCTTTGCTTATATGAATAATTGAATTGATATTAAATGTTGAAAAATGTGTTAATTCAACATTATTCAAAACAAGATAGAATAAACGTTCAACAAAAATACGTTGTTGATGTTGATGAAATAAACTTCAAAAGAGAACGAAAGTTTTTTTTTTGTTTTTCTTCTCATTCTCTTAGAATTCAATTGATTTACCTAAAATTTCGTATATTTACAGGTTGTGTTCGAATGAATAATTGAAATAATTGAATTTTCGATTGTAATAACATTTGAGCATTGTCTTCTTCGAATAGATGTTCATTGTAATTCGATGTTTTACATTTCGTATTCAAAACGAAATGTTCATAAGCATTTTGTAGTTGTTGTTTTTCTTGTGGCCGAAAGAAATCATTTTCAGTTGGAAATAAATTTGACAATGGCCAAAATGTTGTCGCCGCCGTCATAATCAACAACAATCTACATAGACAATATGAGCTCGGAATGAAAATTGCTTTTATATTTAACTGAGATATTTCAAAAAAGAAAAATACACATTATTGTTTTTTTTAATAATCATTATTCGGTTTACAATTCTATAGAAACTATTTTAAAAAAAAACGAAGAAGACAAAACGGACGGTTTGAGAAAACAATCAGATCTAGGAATGTTGGCACCGATAGAGAAAAAAAAAGACAATCTCTTCTTCTTTTTTTTATTAACGGAATACGTTTAATTTTCTAAGTTCGAGTTTAACGCTGGAGAGTTGCTCTTGAACTCGATCGATTTCTCGTTCGAGAACGTCGGATAATTGTCGATCGGTTGTGGACAAGCCTCGTAGAGGTATTCGACTGAGACGAATTTCTAGGTCACGTTTTTTCTTTAATAATTGATCGAATTTTTGTTCTAATTGTTCGATTTGTTTGTTTTGACGATCGTTCGAATTCTGAGAGAGAGAGAAAAACAAAAACAATAGTAAATCATCCAATGACAAAAATATGATTTTTTACTCGAGTTGACATTGTGTCATTTCGACGACGAGTTGGCGAGGATTTTTTCGGCGAAAAGACATTTCCTAAAGTACAACAAATCAAATGTATAATATTTAATATCAAAAGTCATATCGATTACTGATAGGTGACACGTAGGGCTGAGGAAATGTTGGTTTGTCATTTAAATAATCTGCTATTCTCGTCATTGGTCTTGGCGAATGTTCATGACGTAAATAATTGTCATTTGTATTTGTCGATTGATATCTCGAATAGTTAAATTTCGTATTAGGCGGCGATGTTGAGAGTTTTGTTGGTGATAATGTATATCGACCGTAGTCTCTCAATGTTGTACTTAATTTATGATCATCAGTGAGACTAAATTCGATTTTTCTTTCTAGTAAAACAAAACGAAAGATTTGATTTACTGAGATTTATGCGGCCGGTTGGAATCAGCTTCTGAGAGAAGTAATTGTCGACGTAATTTTTCATTTTCAACTTCTTGTTCTTGATAACGTTCTTCCAAACGAAGAAGTCGTTCCTAAACGAAACAAATACGAACATTTATTATCCGTAAAATATCCACTTTTTTTTTATAACAAAAAAAATTTGAATAAGGGAACGTTAATACGATTAAGAAACAAGAAGACAAACGAGGATAGATATAGATTTGGTTTTCTACGACAGAATACAATTATTTTCCCGGATTAGATAGACAATATTTATTTATTTATTTATTTATTTGTTTTGATTTAGTTTTCTCACCCATTCGGGCCAATGACGAAACTGTAAAAATAGAAAAAGAAAAATTAATATTTGAATTACCCTTGTAAAATTCAGATCGATCTTGATATTTTCATTTTCGTCTCGATAGAATGAAGCCTGTCTGTCGGCATGACGAGATTTTTCATCTTGTCGCTCTTTTGTCTAAGATAATAGAACAAGTGTTTAATGTGTTTCTTTCTGTTTTGTTTTATCATCAAACACATACACTCAGATTTCAAAGGCAAAACAAAACAAAAAATAGTTCTATTAGATTTTGAGGAGACAAACAAGAAGATACTAAATCAATCGCAACTCTTTCTTTTTCATTTTTTACATTACACACATTTTCAGCTTCGGTTAATTGTTGTTCAAGATCGGATATTGTTCGATGGTAACTCTTCAGATCAAGATCTTTTGCATTTAATTGTTCGCGTAAATCTTCTAATTGAGTTTTAAGTATTTGATTATCGTCTTCAGTTAATTTCTAAAGTCAAAAACATATGACTTTCGGTTTTTCGTTCGAAAAAATCAACTAACTAATGAATGACGAAGATCACTGATTTCATCATGTAAACGAATGTTTTCATTATTAATTCGTTCGATGGTTTCCATGGATTGACGTGCACTACTCGATGTATTTCTACGAACAAGAGCGAGAAAGTTGTGTTTTTTTTTGAATGAATTCATTATTTTCGTATTCAAACCCCATTCGTAGACGATTGATTTGACTTTTTAGGTCATTAATTTCGGTTTCGTATTTGAATTTGAGATCAGCTATTTGTTTGGCATGTTTAGTCGCGAGGTCAGGTTGTAGACTAGGAAAAAAGTGAAGTTAGACGATTGAATTTTGAATAAAAAAAGAAAGAAAAAAAGAGAAACTTCAAAAACAACTCAAACGAATCGTCAAATGTAAATACTTTCTCGCAATATTTTTGTTGGCTTTACACTCAACGAAAAAACAAATTTATTTTTCTTCGAATTCTCCTTTCTTTTGGCTGCTTTTTTTCAATTAAAAAACACGAATATTCTCATTGAAATCATCGGATCGACATACTCGAGACTATCGTCAGTCGAAGGATTTGTCGAACGTCGAGATTTCTTGTTCGACGATAAAATATTCAATGTCGAATCGGCTGGATAATGACGAGATACGAGATCGTCAGCTAACAATCGATATTGATGAGGTTTCGTATGCGTTTTATATCGGCCAATGTTCGAATCGATGGGTATCGATGCATGTGTACGATGATTAAGTCTTGGATTGTCATTGTAATCGGTTAATCGTGATTCTTGAAAACTAAAAATTGAAGAAAATAAGAAACATGTAGATTTATTTTTGATTGTTTTACCCATTGGTAAGCGTGAGATAATCATCGAAACGTTGTTTCATTTTTTCTTCGAGTGTATGCATGTAATTTTCGTATTGTTGTTGTTGCTTTTCGAGACGTTCTCGATGTTCACGTTCGAGTTTTTCGAGTAATGATAACCAATTATCCTGAAAAAGAATATTCGATCGATTGATTTTCATTTTGATTTATTTGTTTTTTTTTTACATCATGTTTTCGAGAACTACGCGATGTTGAATGTCGACGATGAGTTCGTTTGCGTGGTAAATTCGATGCGTCAGCAAATTCTGTTGAATTTCGTTGACGTTGATTTGATGTTCGATGAAGTAATTCTTCAGTTGTTCGTTTGGGTATATCGTTTTGCAAGAAATGATCTGTCGACAATGGAAATGATGCTGATGCCAATCCGTCGGTTGTTTGTTCGTCTTTTGGATCGAAATTGAGTATTTGCCGTTCGTGTTCCATGAGAACTTGTTTTAATTGTGTGCTGAAATCATCTAAATTCTCGTCGATTAATGTTTCTTGACTATCCTGTCGATTGGCTTGCGATGGATTGTTAACAATTGGAACTTGTTCTTGTTGCTCTGGTTGAATTTGACCAAGATTTTGTTGAACAATTGATCCAGTATCAGATGATGATGAAGACGATGATGTTGAATAAGTTGTTTTGAATACAAATGATTGAGGTGGTTTACGTTTTTCTTGTTCATCGGATGAATC
>ERZ778023.4233-NODE-4233-length-12381-cov-4.422765_pt1 | contig 12381 bp, 18 predicted proteins | sample MGYA00375753_ERZ778023 | MGnify/ENA primary metagenome ERZ778023 (study PRJEB29350, sample SAMN05389822) | bioreactor metagenome | isolation source: Ammonium sulfate bioreactor | place: South Africa: University of Cape Town | collected 2014-04-04 ...
GCGCCATCCGGGCGTGCTCGCGCGAGGCGCGCAGGCGCTGGGCGAAGCTGTCCGCGTGGGCGTTGTGCTGGCGGGTCTCGGCGCGCATCAGGCGAGCCTCCCGCGCGTGCTGGCTTCGCCCGCGATCATCAGCAGGTCGAACACCGCGTCGCCCACGCTCAGCTTCCAGCCGGGCAGCTCCAGGTTCTTCAGCGTGCCGGGAAACTCCCGGAACGCCGCCACCGCAGCGGCCTGCGCGCCCTTGGGCGTGATCACCGTGCACACCGGCAGCTCGCGCGAACCCTCGCGCCGCAGCGTTACCGCGTAGCTGCGCATCGTGCCGTGCGCCTGCACCATCTTGTGCAGCATGCCGCGCGTGCAGCCCAGGTCCGCCGCCACCGATTTCAGGGTGGCCTTTGCCCGCTTCGCCTCTGCTACCGCTTCGGCTGCTGCCGCACAGGCTTCCGGTGTGGCCGGTCCCACGTACAGGGGGGGGGTCTGGCGGCGCGTGGTGGTGGCCGCGTCGATGGCCGGGTGGGTGATGGGCGCTTCCATCAGCGCGCCCTCCCCTGCTTGGCCAGGCCGCCGAGGATCAGCGGATAGCCGGGGCGGTGCAGGCGCAGCGCGTCGATCAGGCGCAGCGGCATGCTGGGATACCAGCGCAGCAGCGCGCATTGCGCGGCGGCCAGTTGGCGGCGGCGCGTGGGTTGGGTTACAGTGGGCATGTCTTCCGTACTCCTAAGCGCGGCGGGCACTTCCGAACGCCCGGGGTTGCCGCCCCGGGCGTTCTTCGTTTGGGCAGCAGACGCTGCGCTGATGGCCCGGCGGTGGGCGGTGGGGACCGTGGGGAGCGGGAAACCGCGATCCACCACCAGGCCATCAGCGAAACGTCCGGCGGTCATTGCATGTAGTCCTCGACGCGGATGGCGGCGATCGCGTCATTGAGCGAACCGCGCGGCAGGCCGTAGGTTTCGCGCGCCGCCGCCATGGCCACCAGCGCCCGCCGCGCGGCGCGCCAGCGGTACACCGCCGCCAGTCTCGGGCGCCCTTCGCGCTGGGCGGTATCGGCCAGCACCTGCTGTTCCTGACAGGCATCCGCTGCTGCCGCCATGCCCTTGAAGCTGCGCCCGCGCATCACTTCACGCTCCGCAGCGGCTGGCCGTCGACCACGCCCAGCACGTGCTGGTGGATGCTGCTTTTGAGCGTCACGGCGTAGGCCTGCAGCGCGTCCAGTTCGGCCAGCGCGGCGCTGGCGTGCGCGGCATCGCCGGCATCCATGCGGCCGTCGTCCAGCATCGGCGCCAGGCGGTTCACGGTGTCGCCCAGGTGGCGCAGCAGTTCGCCCAGCTGCTGTTGCTGGCCGGCGGGCGTGGGTTGCGGCTGCGGCGCGGCCAGTAGGCCCAGGCGGTGGCTCAGGTCCGCCAGCAGGTGGCTGCGGTACGGCTGCGGCAGCGCGAGGATCAGCGCCTCCTCGATGTCCACCGCCATGCGCACGCGGCCGTCCAGCATGCGCTTCACCGTTTGCCGGTTGGCCTCGCTGTCGGCGTAGGGGTCGGCGCTGATGGCAAAGGCCACGCTGCGCGCGTGCAGCGAGGTGCGCTGCAGGTAGATGTCCGCCACCGTCTGCGCGTAGGTGCGCTCGGTGAGCGCGCTGCGGCTGATGGCCAGCAGCACGTGCTCGGCAATGAGCTGGCTGCGCGACTCACGCATGGCCGTGCACCCCGTGCACCAGCGCCAGGTCCATCGCCATGTCGGCGCTGGCCGCCTCGTAGGCATCGCACACCAGGTCGGGCGCGGTGCCCAGGCGGTACGCGCGCTGGGTCAGCATCTCGGCGATGATCGCGTGCACGCCCTCCACGGTGGCCACGCCCTCGCGGCGGATGCGGGCGTTCAACGCGCGCAGGGTCATGGCCTCGTGCGCGGTGGCATGGGTCAGGCGCGCAAAGGCGCGGCGCTGGGCCTCATTCATCGGCGGCATGCCGTCCGTTTCCAGCTGCAGCTCAGACATGCGTTGAAACCTCCGGGTCAGGCGTGGCGGGGGCGCCGGTGGCAAGCTGAGCCATCGGTAACTTGCGGAGCGATTCGTGATGCGTGCGCAGTTCGCGCAGGGTGTTCGGGCTCCACCGGGGTTTGCCGGTGGGGCTGGGGATGTTGCGGGCGGCAAGATGTGCGGCGACGCTGCGCAGGCTGATGCCGTGCGTCATGTCTTCCACGGCATCGGCGCGCACCGGCCACGTCTCGGGGTCGCGCATCAGCCGGCGGTCGTCGCCCTCGCCCACTGCCACGCAGCCATACGGCACGTGGCCGTACACCCTGCCCTGCTCGCGCAGCGCGGCGTTGCACTCAGTGGCGCGCTGCACGGCCAGGTCGCGCTCGTACTGCGCGGCCGCCAGCTGGATGGTCAGGCTGAGCTTGCCGGCCGGCGTGCTGGAGTCGATCAGCTCGCTGATGCTGTGCACGGTGGCGCCGGTGCGCTCGGCGGTGCGGAAAAACGTGAGGCCGTCCAGCGCGTCGCGGAACAGGCGATCCAAGCGGATCACCACCACGCCCTGCGCGGTGCCGGCTTTCAGCGCGTCCAGCACCTGCCGGCCCCCTGCCCGCTTGGCCAGCGGCACGCTGGCGCTCACGCCTTCGTCGGCGATGGCGTCCACCAGCGTGTGGCCGTGCAGGTCGCAGTACGCGATCAGGCGCGCGGTCTGCTGGCCCAGGCTCACGCCATCCTTGGCCTGCTCCTCGGTGGAAACGCGGATGTAACCGACGAGCTTCATGCGGCCGCCCATATGCGTGGAATGGAAACGCGCCGGGCAAAGGCGCCAGTGGGCAGCCCAACATCCAGCGTGCGCCGCGGTGCACGCGCCGCCGCAGGAAAAATGTCCTCGATGTCGATATTGGGGAGCAGCTTGGTGATCGCGATCGCGCGCCGCGGCGACGGATGGTTGCGGTTGCATTCCCAGTCCGAAACGGCCTGCTTGGTCACGCCCAGCAGATCGGCAAGCGCCTGTTGCGTGAGGTTGGCGGCTTCCCGCGCATCGCGCAGGGCGGCGTTGGGCAAGGATTTCATGCGGCCGCCCTGCCCGACTCGGTCGGATAGATATGCTCGATCTTGAGTCCCGGCAGCAGGCGGATCAGCGCCAGCGCCTTGCGCGGCGCCGGTTCGTCCGTGCCTGTCTCCCACCGCGACACCGCTCCCTTGCTGACGCCAAGGGCATCGGCGACGTTCTGCTGCGTGAGGCTTTTGCGCAGGCGCGCCTCTTTGATCGGATTGGGTTTCGCTGTGCTCATAGCTGAAGTTTCGGACAGCGCAACCCATTTGTCAAGTACAGCGCAACCACAAAGTTGCGCGCCTCTATACGCTTGCCGCATGAACACATTCGGCGGGCGGCTGCGAGCCGCTAGACATAACGCCAACCTGACTCAGGAGCGCTTGGGGGAGCGCGTAGGGGTGAGCAAGGGCGCCATCTCCCGATGGGAGAGCGATCAGGACCAACCGCAGTTCGCGGTGCTGCAGCCACTTCGGTGCGCGCTGCGGGTTTCGCTTGACGAGCTGGTTTGTGGTTACATGCAAGGCACGGCGGGCGGCGTGGCGGACCCCTACGCCAAAAGCGACCCACCCAATACCGCTGAGTGGGCGCTGCTCGTCCATCTTCGCCGCGAACCACCGTCAAAGCTTGGCGCGTTGCTGGAATTTCTCGGGGTCCAGGTCGAATACTGAAAAATCAGGAGACAGGGATGAGAGTTCCGTTGGTGATGCTGTTGGTTTCGATCAGCACTATCGCAATGGCCGCATGTTCGGTCCGCCCCGATGGCAGCAATGGCCTGCAGCGCGCGTTCGATGTGCCGGGTGTGAAATACGAGCAGGCATATCACCGTGCCGACAGCTACTTCCGACAGTGCGTGCGCGGTTTCGTCGGTTTGAGTCCCAACGTCACCACCGGGAATATCTACGCCGATTCGAACAGTGCGGAGCTGCAGACGATGAACGGCAGCGGCATCATCGTGGCGCGCGTAAACATCGCGGCCACCACCACCGGCAGCCATGTCAATGTGGTCACGATTCGTGCGCCGGCATGGAACGCCAAGGATCTGGACGCGATCCAAGCAGCCGTAAAAAGCGGCGATATCGTCTGCAAATAGCGTCGCCGCGCGAGCGGGTCAACGCTCCGCCTTGGCACACTCCGCCGTCACCGGCACCTTCGCCGCCGTCTGCCACAACCACACCAGGCACTCCATGCGCACGGCGCAGCTTTCGTATGCCGCGCGCCAGGCGCTGCCGTTCTCCACGATGTCGCGCACCTGCGCGGTGCGGCGCACGGTGGCCGCCGTGCACAACTGCATCAGCGGCGCCGGCGGGGGGAGCAGCTCAATTTTTGTGCGGGTGGTTACGGTCGGCGCAGGGGCGACCGTCGAGCACGCAGCCAACATCATCAGGCACGGCAAGATCCAGTAGCGATTTGGCTGCAGCATTGGTCCTCTCCAGCTCGGCAAGCTTGGTGCGAATGGCGGCATCCTGCGCGGTGGCATGGCCCAGGCGTTGCTGCAGCCCGTCCAGCGCCTTGCTGTCGGTCTCGCGCAGGGCTTTGAGCCCGGCGATCGCCGCATCCTGGTCCCGGTTGGCCTGCACCTGCTGGTTGAGCGTGGCGGCCATGCCTCCCAGCTGTCCGCTGAGGTCGGTGACCGTGCGCGCCAGGCGGTGCCGCTGCAGGGTGCTGCTGACCGCGTAGCCGGCCAGCGCCACCACCAAGGCGATCAGCGCGTACTCGATCCACAGGCGCGCTCGCGCGCCGACAAAGGCCAGGGCCTTACTGAGTAGGTTCATCGTCGTGACTCCGGTTCAAGCCGAGCTTGTTCCACACGAGCCGTTGCAGTACCTGGATGCTGGCCGATGCGCCCAGCCAGCCGCATACGCCCACGGTCACCGCGGTCCATTGCTGGCTCAGGCCCGCGGACTGGCACAGCCACATCGCGAGCAGGCCGACAAAGCCGGCCGACGAGCCCTCCACCAGCGCCCGCCAGCCGCTCAGGCGCGCCCCGCTGTCCATCGTGCGCATGATGTAGCCCAGCACGCCGGCCACCGCCGCAAAAAACGAATACGCCGCCGCCTGCAGCCAGCCACCGGCGGCGAGCAACCAGCCACTGAACGGGCCGCCCGGCTCGATCATGCGACGGCCGCCAGGTAGGTCTTGGGCGTGACGACCGGCGCGCGCGGCGCCGAGGCGTGGCCGCCCATGGCCATCACGTAGGCGCGGTCGATCACGCCGGTGTCGTCATCCTGCGCGCCGTCCTGCGTGCCCATTACGCGCCGGGTCCAGCCCTTGCCGAAGGTGTCGAACGTGGCCAGGCCGCGCAGGAACTGCAGGCGGGCGTGGCACATCGCGTCGGTGAGCGCGGGGGTCTGGTACTGCGCGTGGTAGCGCGCCACCGCGGCCAGCGTGTAGCGCCCCGCCATGCCATCCTCATCCACACCCACGATGCGCTGCAGCGTGCGCACGGCGCGGCCCACGCCGCTATTCACGGCAAAGTCGAACACGGCGTAGTCCACGCCGGCTGGCAGCTCGTCGCCGCGCGTGGTGTCCCAGTAGCGGTGGCGGTAAATCGCCGCGCGCTCGGCTTCGGTGCTCAGCCGCACGCTCTGCCGCGGCAGGCGCCGTGCTTCGCGGTCCTCGTCGTACACGCGCTGGGTAATGCCGCACATGGTGGCGCCACCGGGGTCGCGCGGGTGGTTGCTCCAACCACCCTCGTAGAGCAGGGTGAGGGCCAGGCTGGCAGTGAAGTTGGCGGCGCTCATGGCGGCCAGCGTGGCGGCCCGTGCGCGCCGAATCCATGCGGGGATGTGCCAGCGCGATGGCGCTGCTCAGTGGCCCTTGCTTGCCGCAATCGCCGCGCGCACTTCATCCTGCCAGCGCTGCGCCGCGTCGGTCCGCGCCTCCATCTCGGCGATGCGCGACTTGAGCGAGCGCACCTCACGGCGCCCGGCGGCCGCAGCCAGCACCAGGGCGATGGCCAGCGCGATCACCGCCGCGATCACGGCAGCGGCTCCCGCGACAGCACGATGCGCTCGCGCGCCAGCTGCGCCACGTAGCCGGCAGCCACCGGTGCCACCGTGCCGGCGAACGCCTGCATCAGATTGCCCGCCGTGTCGTGCGTGTAGATCCGGCGCAGGCTGTCCAGCAGTCCCGCCTGGTTGAGCCGCACGGCCTGCGCGAAGAGCTGGTCGGCCAGCGTGGCGTCCGCCTGCGCCTGCACGTCGACGCCGACGATGAAGCTGGTCAGCATCGCCAGGTCGTCGGGGTTCACGTTGGCGAGGAAGGTCGGGTAGTCGATGACGGCCATCGTGGTCTCCTTACAGCCCGAGGGTGGCGAGCTTGGCCGCCGTGTCGATCTGCGCCTGCAGCGCATTGGCGTAGCCGGCGGCGATGCGGGCCAGCTCGCCCTGCGTGTAGATCCACGCCTGATCGGCGGCGGTGTCGTAGTAGCCCGTGCCGTAGGCTGGCGTGCCGGTGGGCGCGCCGCTGCCGCTGGTCCAGCCTGCCGGCAGGTTCGCGGCACTGATGGTTTCGCCGCCCTGCGGCATGTATCGGCACCAGGCGTCGTAGAGGCAGTGCGTGCCGATCATCACGCCGGAGAGCGCAATGCTGTTCGTGCCATCAGTGCCGCTGACCGGCACGGCGGTGTGCGTGTCGAGCACGGGCACGCCCTGCGCGTCGATCAGCAGCGCCCAGCCGGAGACGACCAGCGTCTGGCCGTCGTTGCTCACCGTCGTCAATGGCACGCGGCAGTAGCCGGCGGCGATGGCGAAGTCGAAAACGGGCTTGCCGCTCGGCCGGTTGGGGATGCTGGTGACAGGGGTTGCGCTCATGGAGTCCTCACTTGACCGGATTGTGCGAGTAGAAGCGGTTGGCCGGGTCTTCGCCCGCCGCATAGCTGCGGCCGCCGACGTGGATGCGCATCACCGGCTGGATGCCGACGCCGATCACGTCGACCACGCGCCGCCAGCCGTGATCGGTGAGCACCTCGTGACCGTACATGTCGGCGGCGAACATCGTGGCGCCGTCGCGCAGGTCGAACGGCGTGTGGATGGAGCACACCAGCGCTGCACCCCCCTCGGCGACGAGGCGCACGCACGGCTCAAACCGCACCCGTGCCGGCCACGACTGCCAGCGACGATAGCGATGGCCCCGGTGTGCGCAGTCCAGCCGCTGCCACCAGCGCACGTGCTTGGCGCGCAGGCCGGGTTGCAGCCATGAATCCACGTGCACGCAGCCGCCGCCGCCCGGCAACCCGCCACCGCCGCTGCCGGATGAGGGCACCGTGATGCTGCCGCCGATGTAGGCGTCGTCGAAGCTGTTGGCCGTGGCCGCGCTCTGCGTCGCCAGCCACGTCGGCGAGCCGCCGGCGTAGTTGTCGCGCGTGTAGATCTGGTAGGTCTGGCCCACGGTCAGGCCAGTTACGGCGTTGCTGACCGCGTTGTAGTTGATCGCCGCCGGCCCCATCGTCAGCGTGTGCGCCTGCACGTCGACGGCGCCGGCCGAGTAGACGGTCAACGCCGTGACGCTGCGCACGGCACCGTAGGCGCGAGACAAGCTGCTGGGCGTGTTGCGCTGGTCGCCCAAACGGTGCCCGCTACCTGGCACGCGCAGCCCCACGCGATTCACGCCGCCGCTGACATACAGGTCAGCTTGCGCTGCTCGACCGTAGACGCTGCCGTCAGCAACGTCGGTATCGAGCGACGCCGCTTGCACATATTCGATGCTGCCGAGGACTACGTCGTAGTAGTCTGCCGCCAGCGTCGTAGCGCCGCCCGGGTTCGTGCAATAAGACGTCAGGAAGCAATAGCACGCCACCGCGCCCGTGGGCACCGTGCCTGTCACCGTGACGGGTGAGGCAGAAAACACATCAGCATCGAAGATGTGATTCGCCACCCCCGCGCCAGCAGAGTCTCTAAAGCTCAAGTAGACCCGGTGATAGAACGTCAGTCCTGCGTTGAGCGAACCGCTCACGCCGGCGCTGCGCCCGATGGCCAATGCATAGGGCTTGCCCGAGAGCACAGCGAACATGTCACTCCGGCAGTAAGCAGCATTGCCGGTCGTGCCTGCGGGGATCGGGAAGCCGGCGTAGGTGCGCACTCGCATCGATCCGTTGAACGGAATGCAAACCGACAACGGAGACCCGGCGCCAGCGCTTCCCGCCACGTAAGTCCACCCATCGATGATGGTGCCTGATGTAATGGCCACGCCGTTGGCTACCCCGGCGAAATTCTGGGTGAACGTCGGGTTGGCGATCGCATTTCGACCCGTGCCCAGTATCGACACCACACCCTGCGCCACCTGGGCCGACTTGACACGGCTGTATCCGCCACCATCGGCGATGTTTTCGAGCGTGCGGCCGCCGAGTCGCGTGATGGAGTCGGCCGCGAAAACACCATCTGACATCGTTTTGACGGTCGTGCCATTCCAAACTTTGGTCACGCGCCCGCTGGTGTCGGTGTAGCCCGATCCCACGCGGCGGTAATTGGTCCCGTCCGCTACATCCGCATCGAGGTTGACGCTGTTCTTGCTCGCGAGGGTGCCGGCGTCGCTGATCGTCGCCAGCGGCTGAGTGCCCGTCGCGTTGGCCCGCGCGAGGAAGTAATCGCCCGTGCGCATGCCGTTGTAGTACAAGCCGATCGGGCGGTTACTGGTGTCGGTGAAGCTCGCCGCCACGCGGCGGTAATTGAGATCGTCGCCGATGTAGCTCTGGGTCTTGTTGACGTGCCCGGGCTGACTGAAGTCGATCACGGCCAGCCCGTTGCCGTCGACCTGATGCACGCCGTAGCGACCGCCACCGTCCGGCACTTCGCCCAGGTCGGCCGGCAACAACGACAGCACGAAATCATCGGTCGTGTAGCTGCCAGCCGAGTGGTCGAAAACAGCCGCCGCAGCCACCGCATAAACGGCTCCTGCCGGTGCCACGCCGATGGCGCGCGAAAGTGTTGGCGTAGAGACCGTCCCGGTGATCGTGTTGCCGGGCGTGCTATCTGACACATGCGCACCAGTAACGGTGAAGAAGCGCACCATCGCGCCGGCCACGCCATCGGCCCCGGAAGCGGTGAGCATGCACTGCACCGCTACCTGTTGACCCAGCTTCACCGCGATCCGGCGATTGTTGTACACCGCCGAGTCCGACGCCGCGCCCGTGCCCGTGCGCTTCGCCGACTGTGTCGCCGCGTCATAGGCCCAGCCGCCTTCGTAAGTCCAGCCCGCCGCGCCATCGGCGAACTGCGGGTTGATGACGTTCGGCGTGTTCGCGTTGGCGGTGTTCGCCGTGCCTTGCGCCGCGTCGGCTTTGGCCTTGGCCAGCGCATAAATCTTGTTCAGCAGCGCCTGCCGCGTCGTATAGACGGCCGTCCAGTTGCTGTCCCAGTCGGCGCGCACGAGCGCTGTGGTGCCGGTGACGTTGGTCCAGTTGTAGCCGGCGTCGAGCACGAAGACGTTGTTCTTGAGGTACGTCTTGAGCGCGCTGACTGCGCTGTCGTAGGCGGTTTTTTCTGTGGTGATCGCGTACGCCGACGCCTGCGCGGCGATGCCGGCTTGCTCGCCGGTGAGGGTCAGGTAGTCCTGCTTCGACAGCACCTTCTCCTGCGCCGTCAGCTTGCCGTCGCTGGCGATGTCGGTGAGCTGGTTGAGCGCGCTGGTGGCGTCGGCTTGGGCGTCACTGGCCGCCGTCGACAGGTCGCTCAGCGTGATGTTGCCAGCCGCCACGTCCGGCACCACGGCGGTGTGAAGCACCCAGGCGGAGGGTGCGCCACACGCGGAAATGTCGCGCACTTCCACGTCGTAGGTCTTGGCGCGGTCCAGGCCCTCAAGCCGCAGTTCGGCGACCGGCGAGCAGGTGGCGATGTCGCTCCACGCGTCGGTGCCGGTGACGCGCCAGCGCACTTCGCGACGGATGGCGGAGGAGTAGGCCATCAGGCGAGTACCTCGCGGACACCGTGGCGGTTGTAGACAGGCAGGCGATGGATGCCGGGCTTTGGCGTGCCCGATACGCCGGTCACGGCATGGATTACCCCGGCATCGTCCGGGCCGCTGTCGCTGATGCGGATGGTGACCTCCGGTGGTGGTGGCGCGCTGCACCAGGGCGTGCCGGTGATCGCGCTGACAAAGGTCGGCGGCGTGCCGGTACCGGCGGCGGGCACGTCGGGCGCTTCATCCACCGCCGTGATCCGCGCCGACAGATCCTGCTGCGGCTCGATGCGTTGCACGATCAGCCGTTGCGTGACCAGCGTGCGCTCGCCGACCACCACCAGGTCGCCCACATGCACGCCGGCGGGCAGCGCGCTGGCAAAGGCGAAGGTGGCCACGTCGCCTGCGCCGGTGGTGCTGGTGTTGACCACGGCCTGCACGCCGTCGTCGCTGCGCACTTGCACGGCGTAGAGCGTGCTGGCCTGCAGGGTGATGGCGCCGTCCAGCGTGATGCTCTTGCGGTCGCCGGCAATGCTCTTGATGCGGGCGGATCCCGCGCCCCACTCCACCACGTCGTTGGCCGCGGTCACCAGCTGCCCGCGCTGGCACACCAGGTGCTCCATGTCGGCGGTGAGGGTGTAGGTGTTCGCGCGCTGCTCGCTGGCTTTCAGGTGGTAGGCGCCCAGGCGCCACACCGCCACCGGGTCGGTGCACATGCGCAGGTCCATGACCTCGTAGCGGGTGGCCTTGGTGGTGCCGCCGGCGCCGTCGGCGCTGTAGCCGTCGGCGTAGACGATCAGCTCGTCCTGCTGGTTGTTGGCCTGCGGGTTGATGAACTGGCAGCGCAGGGCATGCGGCGGGTCGAAGAACACGCGTTGGCCGCTGAAATCCCAACTGTTGCGCGGGGTGAACATTTGCACCGGCGTGGTCTGCGCCACGTCGCGCACGCAGCCGTATTTGCCGTTGGGCATGCCGAAGGTGGCGCGGCCGCTGGCCAGCACGTCGCGCAGCAATTCCAGCTGCGTGCGACCGGATTCCTCCATGGCGTTGTAGACGTAGCCCATGGCCTCGCAGTCGGCGGCCCAGTCGACAATCTCGTCGATGGCCACGCGCGACTCCGGCACCAGGCGCGCCACCAGCTGCGGCGGTGCGGCGGTGAGCAGCCAGTGATACACCCAGGCGTTGTTGCTGGTGGCCACGCCGGTGGTCCAGGTGCCCGTGCCGGGATCGTAGGTGCGGATCAGCTGCGAGGCCAGCACGCTGACGGTGCTCACCACGGAGTTGAGCTGGTCGGTGGCGCGGATGCGCAGCGCCAGCTTGGTGGTGCCGGTGGTGCTGGGCAAAGCGCCGCTCAGGCTGCGCAGCACCGTCCAGGTCATGTCCGCATAGGTCTGGACCGTGGTGCCGTCCCAGGTGGTTCCGGCGCGCGTCACGCGCACCTCGTACTGGCCCGCCGCGGGCAGCGTCCACCGTACGCCAACGCGCACCGTCTTGCGCACGGCGCTGCTCAGGGTGAAGTTGGTGCCATTGCTGGTGATGCCGCCATAGGACATGGACAGGCCGCTTGCAGCCGCCGCATTCAGCCACGTCGATGAGCCTACCGCGCGGTATTCGATGGTCATGTTGACGTGACCAGCCACGTCGCGGCCCTTGTTGTCGACGCCGAACAGGCCGCTGGGGCACTGCAGATCCAGCGACATCTCGGTGCTGTTGCTTTGCCCGGTGCGCGATGCCGTGGCACCGGAGCCGTTGAGGTTCACGGCCACCGCCAGCTCATAGATATCGTTGGTGTACAAGGTCGGCGTCTTGGTCACCTCCCACTGCACGCCTTGATAATCCCCGATCGGCGTCTCGCCGATCTTGATGTCCGATACGGCCAGATCGCCGGGGCCCAGGTCCAGCAGCATGCGCAGGTACTGATCGTTGCCGACGATCTCGGTGTAGGGCAGCGCGGCATGCGTGGGGAAAAACCGCACTGTGCCGATCACGCAGGGGATCGGGCTGTAGACCGTAGCGCGGTTCTGCGTGCCGGTGAGCGAGTTGAGCGTGTCGAACGGGTCGCCGGCGCCGGGCAGTTTGGGCATCGGCGGTGGCACCAGCAGGTTCGTGATGGCGAAGCCATACGCGAGGATCTGCGCGGCGCCCTGGTAGTCGCCGGTGTAGTGCGCATAGACGATGGCGACGATCACCACCACGATCTTGAGCAGCTTGTTGTTGTTGCCGCCACCCATCGGCACCGCGGTCACCACCAGCTGCTGGCCCGCCTTGGGTTTCACCTTGGCCCACAGCGTGCGCGGCACCAGCTCGCCGCCCAGCTCCACGCGCAGGCTTTGCGAGGCGCCCTGCCCCAGCAGCTCGGCAATGGTCTGCCCGGCCGGCGCCTCGGCGTACACCGTGTCGGCGAGCGGGTGGGCGCGGCCGGTGACCGTGACCATGCCCCGGGTGATGCGCTCAGTCATGGCGG
>ERZ778023.4239-NODE-4239-length-12366-cov-61.186825_pt1 | contig 12366 bp, 5 predicted proteins | sample MGYA00375753_ERZ778023 | MGnify/ENA primary metagenome ERZ778023 (study PRJEB29350, sample SAMN05389822) | bioreactor metagenome | isolation source: Ammonium sulfate bioreactor | place: South Africa: University of Cape Town | collected 2014-04-04 ...
GCAGCAGCAGGCAGCAGCATCCAATTTATCTGTGCCCTATACCACTCGAGCCTATTTACTCGTGTTTGGCTCTTTGGTCGCGAAATATCACAAAGCCGCAGCGGCGGCACGAACGAGCGCGATGGAGACGGCAATCATTGCGACGACCACAATACTGACCAACCGACCCGCTCTCTCTCTCTCTCTCTCTCTCTCTCTCTCTCTCTCTCGCGGCACGGCACGCCACAGGCACAAAACGTTCAAAACCTCGAATGCGTATGTCTCCAGCTGCTCAATTCCTTGCGTACGTTGGCGCTCGAGCTGCCCGAGCAAGTGCGAGTCGTGCTGCAGCACGTCAAACTCGCCGTGCGCAACAAGACCTACGCCACCAAGGAGCAAGACCACCACCACGACATGCAGGCGCTGAGCCTCACGGCCGTGAGCAATGTGTTCGTGTTCCGCGCCCTCGGAATCGTCTTCTCGCAGCCGCTCTCGGTCCTGAGCCCGTGCTCGCTCAACGACCACCTGCTGACGCAGCCGCTCGCTCGCCAGCCGGCGACCGACGAGCTGACGCGCAAGCTCTCGCTCGTTAGTCGAGTGCTGCAATGCCTGGCGCTCGGCGACAAGCTCAAGCGCACGCATCCACTGGCGCCCTTGAACGCCTTCCTGGCCGCGTACAACACGACGTTTCGCGACCTGCTCGAGCGCCTCTCGACTGCTGCAGCGCCGCCGCCGTCCTCCTTGTCCGATGGTGCCGCGGAATGCGCCGCGCAATCGTGGTGGCGCAGTGCGACCGTGCTCCCAGCCGAGAGCGTGCGAGCTCGGCAGCTTCGCGCCGCCAAGCGCCTGCGCCAGTGGTTTCCCATCAACGTGGCAGCGAGCGCCACCGACGACACCGACGACGCCGACGGCTCTCGACTCGCGTTTACCGAGGCGCTGTCGTCGTACACCGAGGCGGCACACGAGCGCTCGAGCGTAACTCTACTTCCGATGCCGATCGAATCGTGGAGCTCGCACTCGAGCCGGTCGTTTGGTCGCGTGGCGTGGGAGCGCTTCGTGGTGCCGAACCTGCAATCAGCCAAGGACGATCTGGCGTTCTCGTTCGTGCGCGCCACCAACTACGACCACTACCTCACGGCTAACGTCGTTGGTATCTGGTTCCACGCCGTGTCGCTGGTGCTCGGCGGCGTCCGAGCACCGGACGACGACCAGCTGGCCGAATCGGCGCGGCAGTTGGCACTCGCCGGCATCAAACCGACGCACTACTGGCAGCTCGCGCACCTGATGACGCAAACGCTCTCGCGCGTCGTGCGCGATGCGAGCAACGCCGGTTCGTTTGACAGCGCCAGCGTCACGAGTTGGTCGCAGCTCGAGAGCATGCTGGTCGAGCAAACGCTCTCGGTGGCCGTGTTCGAGAGCGCCTGGAGCATGAGCGACGCCTTCGTCGAGTCGCTTCTGTCGCCCGAGGACGTGGCGCTGGTGCAGAACTCGTGGCGCACGACCGTGGCGGCCGTCGGCCACAACGCCGGCCCGGCCTTCTACGAGCTTCTGTTCACGACGGCGCCGGCCGTCATTCCCTTGTTCGAGAGCGTCGACATGGACGCGCAGTCCAAGCACCTGATCTCGATCCTCTCGGCCGTGGTCGAGGGCGCCCACAACCTGCCGCACTTCTCGGGTGCCGTCGCGAGTCTCGGTCGGCGGCACATCAAGTACGGCTCGCTGCCCGAGCACTTTGGCCCGGTCGGCAGCGTGCTGCTCAAGCTGCTCGGCAGCGTCATGCAAGACCAATGGACCGATCGCCTGCAGCGCGCGTGGCTGCATCTCTACAGCCACGTGTCGGCCATGATGATCGCCGCCATGAACCGCGTGCTGGAGCCGATCGCCGCCGAGCAGCGCTTCCTCGAGATGCTGGACTCGGAGCGCCTGCTGCTCTCGGTCAGGTCGGCCGGCTCGTCGCTCACGGCGCGCATTCAGCACATGAAATCGCTCGTGGCGGCGTCGAGCTTCGCGTACTCGCACTCGAACAGCGAGGTCGTGTGCGGAACGCGGCTCGCGTGGCGCAACTCGCGCATCGGCCCGTTGCGCGGCCTTGAGTGGCGCAACGTGCTTGTCAAGCCGTTTTGCGACTGTGTGCACGCCACAACCATGGTCGACAAGCTGCTCTCGGCCTCGATGCTCGTGCGCTCGAATGCCGCCGCTCCTGCCTCGGCGACCACCGCTGCTGGCGGATCCGGAAGCTCTCTCTCGTCACCAGCCCGATCGCCGTCATCTTCCTCGCTGCTGCAGCCGGCCTGGCTCCAGTCACTCAACACCATCACGCAGGTGGCCGTCGTGTTTGCGCCGGCACCGATCGGCAGCGCTCTCGCGCACGAATCGCGCGGAACTCGCATCTGGAATCCAAGCTTCGTTGCGCATGCCGGCTACCAAGCCTCGCCGTCGTCGCCGGTTCTCGGTGACGCCGCCAACCTGCAACTCACCGAAACGTGCATCGAATACGGCTGGCAGCCTCCAGCCGTTCGATCGCCGACCGACGTGCTGCCGCTGTGCCTCGAGTTCTTTGACCTCGTCACCAACAGCCGCCGCATCACGCTGCAGCCGATTCCGAGTGCGCCGCAGGTGCACTTGCGCCACCCCGAGTTCGCCGCCGTCGGCGAGCTCGAGATTCACTGGCCATGGAACAACGTGCGCACCGACCAGCAGCTGCGCATCGGAGGCCTCGTGTATCCGGCGACCGCCATCGTCGTGCCGTGGAAGGTGTCCGAGATCGTGTCGGCACTGCTGAGCACAAGGCGCTACAACATGGCGCTGCCGTTCGCCAAGGCTTGTGGCATCTCGCCGAGCGCGCTCGCGACCGAGAGCTCGGCGCGCCATCAGCTGTACCTCGAGCTCCGTCGTGCCATCCAGTACACGTTCGCCGCCGAGTCGATCGTGCTCCTCGAGGACCTCGAGATCGAGGCCAAGATGCGTTCTCGCCTGGGCCTCGTTGCCGAGGGCTCGGCGGAGCTCGGAGACTCGACCACCTCGTCGGCCGACCTGTGTGCCTTCGAGAACACGCCTTCGACCTGGAAGTGGCGTCTGGTCGACTCCCTCGCGCAACCCGCGCCTGCCATGTCCGAGCAAGCCACCGCCGATGAACGAGGCAGCGTATCCACCACATACAAGTCGCGCTCTCCGTCGTTGCGCCCGAGCTCGCCTTCGAAGAGGGGCGGCTCGAGTGGCGCCGCATCCGGCCGCATGTTGGTGCTCTTCGGCTCGGAGCGTGGCACCACCGAGCGCCATGCGCGCAAGCTCTTGGCACTCCTCGGACTCGAACGCACGCGGCTCATGTCGCTCGATCAGTTCATTTCGACGCACACGCTGGCGGAGCTCGAGAACTACACCTTGGTCGTGTTCGTCGTGTGCTCGTTCGTCGCCGGTTCGCCGACCACCAACGCGCAGCTCTTCTCGCGCTCGATCAACGAGCTGCTCGAGGCCTCAGCCTCCGCCAAGACGCAGCCGCTCAAGGCCGTGCGATACACCGTCTTCGGCTTTGGCAGCATGATGTTCGAGAACACCTATTGCGCCTTCTCTCGCTCGCTCAACAAGACGCTCGCGCGCCTCGGAGCCGTCGAGATGCTGGCGTACGCCGAGGCCGATACCATCAACAACGAGAAGGCGCTCGCCGCCTGGCACGAATGGACGGCGGCGCTCGTGGCGCTGGTCGAAAAGCTGGCCGCAACGCTCGCACTCTCGCGATCTCCAGCCTCTGCCAGGCGCTCGTCCTCGAGCTCCTCCACCAAGCAAGCCGCTCGCTCGCTGGCTCGAATGTCTCTCTCCACCTCGTCATCCTCGTTGCCCACCGTGGCTCCGGCCGCCAGCAAGACCAAGTCCTCCAAGAGCCTCGTCGAGTTTTCGCGCTCTCGCTCGGGCCGTCGCAACTCGCTGATGGACCTGCTGTCCGGCACGCAGGAGACCTTCTCGTACATCAAGGCCACTGCTTCACCGCCTTCTGTCACTGGCCAAGTATCGAACTCCCGCTCGAACGAGAGTGTCTCCGGTGAGGCCCGCTCTTCGACCTCGAGTTCCGGTTCGAACACGAGTCCACGCTCAAGCAGTAGCTCGATCGAGCGGCTAGCCACGCTGTCGCCGCCTCAGCAGCAGCAGCAGCAGGAGCAGCAAGCATCTCCGTCTCTCCTCGGCTCGTCGGGCGTTCCAGCAGCCACTGATACCGAGAATTCGAGCGGCGTCCTCGAGGACGAGAGCATGGAGGATGCGGGCTTCTCGCTTCCGGCCGCATCCTCTGCCTCTGCCGAGAGCGACGTAGCGCCCGAGTGGTCGCGTACGCAGCCATTCGAAGCGACCGTGCTCAAAAACCGCTGCCTCGAGCCCGGCGAAGCGGACGGCACCCGAGCTGTGCACCTGCTGACGCTCGACCTGGCCAACTCGGAGATTGAATTCGCGGTCGGCGACTACCTGGTGGTGCTGCCCGAGAACGCGCCAGACGTCGTACAACGGCTCGCAGCACGCCTCGGACTCGAGCTCTCCGACAGCATCCTGCAGATCTCGAACGCCACCAAGCCGGGAAGGAATCACAACCGCTCCTCCGGCAGCTCCTCGACACCGCGATCGAGGTCCAACTTGCTTGGCCTCTTGGAGGACGAGACGAATTCGGGTGAGACCATGTCGGTAGCCGAGTTCCTGGCGAGCCGCATCGACCTCCAACTCGATCCGGTCACGGCACCAGAGTTGCTCGAGGTGCTTGCTTCGTACGCCACCAAGACCGAGGAGCGCGAGCAGCTCGAGGCCTTAGCCAAGGGCAAGAAGCTCAAGAGCAGCAGCACCAACAGTTCTTCGTCGTCGTCGGCTTCTTCTTCTCGATCCAAAAGCAAGAGCAAGAGCAAGTCCAAGGACACCGATAAGACACCGAGCACCGAACCAGGTGCTGTCGAACGCACGGCACTGAGCGACTACTACACTGTGCTGGAGGTGCTCGAGGCCTACCAGAGCATCGAGTGCCCGCTGTCGGTCCTCTTCACCATTCTGCCGGCCCCGCTGCCGCGCTACTACTCGATTTGCTCGACACCGCTCGAGGACTCGACGCAGGCTCAGATCCTGGTCTCGGTGGCGACCGTGTTCTCGCGCGACTGGAGCTCGGTCATTGGCAGCGGCTTGTGCTCGAGCTTCCTGGCGTCGCGCAAGCCGGGCGACCGCGTGCTGCTCTACTGGCGCCGCTCGATGCTGCCGCTGCCGGACCTGCGCGCGACGACGCCCGTCGTGCTGTGCGCGGCCGGCACCGGCGTGTCGCCGTTTTACGGCGTGCTGCGTGAGATGGAGCTGCTGGCGCGCCAGTCGCCCGACGACTCGAGCGCGCTGGCGGCACGCCAGATTTCGCTCATTTACGGCTGCCGTGCGGCGAACGGCACCTACTGGGCCGCTCCGCTGCTGCAGCCGTTGCAGAATAGCGGCCCGCTGTCGCGCCTGACGTGCGCCTTCTCGCGCGGCTCCCCGACATCGCCACAGTACGTGCAGGACGTGATCACACGCGAGGCGGCGTGGATCTACGAGCAGCTGCACCACTACAAGGGCACCTTCTACTTTTGCGGCGACTCTCGCATCGAGGCCAGCGTGCGGAACGCACTGATCGGCGTCTGGGAGACGCAGGGCAAGCTGACGCGCCCCGAGGCCGTGCACGAATTCGAGACGCTGCGTGCCGAGCAGCGCTACGTGATCGACATCTGGGGAGCGCAGGTCGGCGTGGCACCGGCCGACACCATGCACCAGGGCTTCATTACGCGTGCCACCTCGTGGTTGCGCAAACGCGGCAAGGGCTAGCTCCAATGGCGTGCTTGTATGATTGATTGATTGTTTGTTTGGTACTTGTAAGAATAATGAACTGCCAGCCATAGCAATACGCCAAGCTCCTCGAGTAGGGTCAGTGAGGTCAGAGAGGTTGGTGAGGTTGGAGAGGTCCATTCGTTCGTTGCTGCATCACGCCAACAACACCGCACACTCGTACCAACCAATCTAGCCATCTATCCATCCATCTGTCTATCTCTATCACTCAACCAGCGTCTACCTCCTACGATTACAGAGTGGTATTCACTGGCGTGTGGCGTGGTTGGTCGGGCATCATCCTGATGCCACAGTGAGTCGCAGCCATACCACACTCACTCGCTCGCACACGAACGCTGCCTGCTTCTCTCGCGCGTGTCTGTGCGGCTGGGTCTTGCTGCATCGACCAGCGACAGCCCTCTCTCTCTCTCTGCAAACCCCCACATACCCACGCACGCACACATATGTTGGGCTACACCGAGAGCAACGACAGTGACTCGGATTCCGGCGACTCGTCGGATCATGCTACGGTAGCGAGCTTGCTCTCCAGCAGCGAGCGAGACATCGCCACCGAGTGCTCGGGTACGCGACGACACGACCTTGCGCCTCGAGCTGCGCCCCGACCTAACGTCCCTCGTGGTACCGCTACCTCGCGTGATTGAGCTCAGAGTGGAACGAGAGGTTCCAGCTGCTGGTCGAGCGTACGATCGCGAGCGGCACCGATGCCTCGGGCGCCACGCAGCACTACGAGCTCTCGCTCGCGCTGCGACAGCTGTGCTTCAGCTTCGCGCAGGCGGCCGCCGAGATCGGCGCGCAGATCATTCGAGAGAAGTATCTCCCTGATGATCTACGCACCATCAAGCCCGTGACGCAGGCAGTCGGTGGCATTGCTGGCGGCGAGAAGTACAAGTACCGCGGCATCTTCTTCAAGGTACCGTCGCGCGCCCCGTGCTGCTCGCTCGCGACGCGAAGGCGCCGTCGTTGATGCCTCGTCGCGATCGCTCCATCGTGTACAGTTCCCATTCGACAAGTTCAATCTGTATGGAGGAGATGAGTTCTCGTACAAGACTGCCGAGGTACGCGCGAGTGTGCGAGCCACCACGTCGACGATGGCGTCGTCGTCGTCTAACTCGCTCGATGGACGCGACAGCATGAGCTGAAGGCTTGCATGGCGATACTCGACTGCCGCGTCTCGGGACTCTATGTGCCATTGATGGCCATCGTCAACTATCGCGGCTTCTCGTTGATTGCGCAGTCTCATCTACCGGTCAATTGCAACACGGTCATCAGTGGCACGTATCCTCGAGCGACTGCAGCTGCTGCATCGACTCGTGCGAGGCTAACCTCGAGCTCCGTGCTCAGGAACGGCCGATGGTGGAGCTACGGTTCATGCGTCGGACGACTTATTTAATGAGAAGATGAAGGTCGGTACTGACGCCGCTCGAGCGAGCATTGGTGCGGCGCATTCGATGATGAACTGAACGCTCGAATGCGTGTATCTCGATGTAGTTGGTTGCTGGATTGCTGCAATTGAAGCCGCACGTCGTGTGGGACAAGAGCAAGACGCACACGACCACCTTGTATGGCCCGGCCGATCTCGAAGGCCATCTGGGACTCGACGGGCGCTACTACGTGCTGGATTGCGCTCGCTTGTTCCCGCCCGTCACTCCGATGCTTGGGTACGATGGCGGCGGCAGCGGCGGCGTCGAGTGTCTGTCGCCGTCGCGCGCGCTCTTGATGGCTCACGCTCCCGCGACCTGGCGCGCTGCAGGCTCAAGTCAGCGAACCTGTACCGCTTGTTCCGGCCCGAGTTCCTCAAGCTCAATCCCGTGCCGCTGTCGTCGGACGCCTTCTCGCAGTTCGGCAAGGATGCCATCTCGCGAGTGCACAACGACGAGGTGCGCGCTGCCACGACGCGCCTGGAGCTCGAGTGCATTCCGGCCTTTGCGGCACACCTCGACCGCCGCTCCAAGATCTCGTCGTCCGAGGGCGGCGCCAATCCGTTCGACAACCTCGGCGGCAATGGCGACGCAGCGATCGCGGCACCGTTCAAGCCCGTGCTGCAGGAGGAGCTCTCGCAGCTGATCGCCGACATGCACCTGCACGGCATCAACTGCCGCTATCTGCTCTTGATTCTGCGCCACGTCACGGTGCCGTACAGCCGCGTGTTGATCATCACCGAGGTGGTGGCGCGGCTGTGCAAGAACCGCATTCGAGCCGAGTGGCGCCGGTATGTGTGGCGAGCGCCTCCTCCTCACTCTACAGCGATGGCAGCCATCTCACCTGCACCTCGCGCGTAGAATCGGTGGAGAGAGCCGTCCCGACACGGTGCAAGCATGTAACGACGACGAGATCTACATTGACGCCACGGTGCGAGTGCTGAACCACATCTTGGGCAACACCGACAGCTCGCGGCGCTTCTGGGCCGAGGAGCTGCCGGCACAGATCGCCATGGTGCCGCTGTTCCAAATCGACCCAACGCCCGTCGCGAGGTCGGCCGAGCGTGAGCTATCTCCGCGCGAATTGGCACAAGCTGCGAACGCCACGCGCTCCAGCAGCGAGAATGGCAGCTACACGACCACGCCGGCTCCTGCCGCAGCGACTGCCAGCCATCGCGTGTCGGACGACAAGCAGCTGTCGTTCTTGCACTTGCTGCGCAACATGCGGCCTCATGTCGATGCGACGGCCTTGCTGTTCCGCTTGCAGGAGATTCTCGGCGTGTGCTTCTCGTTCGCGCCATTTTGTGAGTCTACCGTACGTACACTTAGCTCTCGCGATCGCGAATGGCGGCTCATTGCTCGAATGCGACCTCGTCCAGACTGCCGAGCTGTCGAACATCAATCTGTCGGAGCTCTTTACGCAAGCACAGCCCTTCACACGCACGCACATCTCCAAGATCAATCCCAAGATCAAGCACATTAACCGCATCTCGTTCGAGGAGGCGACGGCACTCTCTCGCTTGGCGGCCGAGAATCCGAGCCGCGCCAACGAGTTGTACGAGCAGGCGAACGCCAAGTACAAGGCCACGATCGAGATCAAGCCCAACGACTTTCGCGCATACTACAACTGGGTACGACGCGACTCGACTCGACGCGACGCAGGACTCGACTCGTGTGTGGTTGCTCACCCCAGCTCGTCTGCTCGCAGGGTCTCTCGCTGTCGATGCAAGCACTTCATGTTCACAAGCGGCAGTTGGAGGAGTTGAGCCACCCTCGACGCCGAGCACGCAAGAGTGGCTTGTGTTCGGTCGAGGTGCAGCGGCTCTTCGAGGAGGCGGGCAAGAAATACGAGAACGCGCTCATCATCAATCCGCGCGACAAACGCGCCTACTACATGTGGGCCAACATGCTGATCCAGCAAGCGCATTCGATCACCCCTTCGCGACTGGTTCACATTATGCTGATGCGCCAGGTACCGATCGACATGGCGCTGCACTCGTGCGGCGGTAGTGGCTGCATAATAACGTGCGTGTGTCCATCGCTGCAGGCGTGTGCCAAGTACGAAGCGGCACTCGAGGCTCCCGACGGTGCCAACGACTACTCCATATTGTACAACAGCAGTCTGGCATGTCTGCATCTCGCCACGATTCTCTCGTCCAAGAAGAAGAAGAAGAAGAAGCACGGCCGACGGAAGGACGGCGACGAGCAGGACCAAGAGGTCTTTGAGCTCCTGCACCAAGCCGAGCGACGTCTGCAGCGTGCCGCAGAGATTCGAATACAATCGGTCGATGCGCTGCACAACCTCGCCGTCACGCAAGCAAAGATTGTACGTCACAGTGGCGTGCCACAGGAAGGGAGGAGGTACAAGCGTGATAGCTGACAACTCGACCAATCAATCTTTCCAGGCACGATTACAAAGCGACGAGCGAGTGCGTGATCAAGTGTACCAAACGTGTTACGAGACGTACTCGTTGGCGTACGAGACGTGCCGTATGCGTGGCACGGCGTCGTCGGAATCGGCGCACAAGATCCTCTTCGATTGGGGCAACGCCTACTATCGCCACGCGTCGTGTCTGCTGCAGGAGCGAACGCGCACGAAGCCCGACGACATTTCGAGCATTCTCGAGAGCGAGGGATCACACGCGCCGCTGACCGACTCGGCTGAGCGGTGCTACAACACGGCGTTCGAGCTGCTGCTCCAAGCGGCCGAGCACTACCGCGCCGCGGTCGAGAGCAAGCCCGACTTCTTGGTGGCGTTCATCAACCACGGCCACACGCTCAAGTCCATGCTGCTGTGCAAGCACCGCACCGACGAGCACCAGCATTCGTTCGTGCGCCACGCTCGTGTGTTCCTGCAGCAGTTCCAGGACTTCATCTCGATGCTCAGTACGTGTGCCACAGCCAAATGCACTCTCGCGCACGCGCTCACCTGGCACGTCACATTGCATGATACAGTCTTGCATCCTGAACTCAAGGAAACCGCCAGCCTCACGCTGATTGCACTTCGCGATGCCGGCGAGGAGGACCTCTCGAAGCACGCACGCACGCTGCTGCTGTCGCTCGTCAACCACTCTCATGTGCAGGTGTCGATAGACGTGCACATGCAGCCACTGAATCGTAGCAACAGGGCCACGGCTGATGGCGCTGCATATCGCCGAGCGGGCGAGTCGCGCATCCGAGGCTCGGCCACGTCGTCAAACCTACGAGCCGAGTACTCGGAGCCGGGAGACTCGCTGCTCAAGGACATGACGACGCCCGAGCGCGAGGGTGAGCTCGACGACTCGCCGGCCTTGTCGGGCCGAGTGCGACCCAGCGTCTCGAGCGGCAGCGCCTCGGACACCTCAACGGGCATGCGTCCGCGCTCGTGCTCGTCGCCGCTGCACGTCGTCAAGAGCGAGCCGGCGGGCATCACGTCGCCGCGCGAGGACTCGCTGGCTCCGCCACACGTGTCGATGGCGTACGGCAACGCGACGACGCCTCGAGGCGGCAAGCGGAGCAGCATCGCCAAGGGCCTGACGACGATCGGGCGATGGTTCAAAACACAGCTGAGTAACAGCGCGCCGGGAGCCAATCGCAAAGCGGGTACCAACAGCCGTGGCGCACCGATCGCTCGCACGGACTCGGTGCCGGTGATGCTGTGCGCCAGCGATAGCGACCCCGATCCGTTTAGCGACGTGCTCGACACGCCGGACGTCGAGGTCGAGCCGTCTCTGTCACCGTCGCCAGGGCTGCCGGACGAGCGCAACGTCGTCGGGTTCATGAAGATACCGCTCGAATGGAGCGAGGGCGCCATCTTCTATCCGCCCGAGTGTGCGATTCCGATCTCGTCCTCGAGCTTCCGCTCGGTGCGCAAGATCTACGAGCACCACGTGACGACTCGCGTGCTGGTGCGCTTCAAGCACGGGCGCGCGAACAACATGCCAGCGACGGCCGAGTTCCGCAAGCCGTCGAGCCTCACGGCCGAGAGCACCATGAGCTCGAGCTCGAGTTCGAACACCAAGAAACAAGCCAGCGGCCACAGCGGTGACGGCGACGATGACGACGACAACAGCATCGGCGGCGGCAGCAGGAGCCGCAAGCAATATCTGCTGCTGCAGACGACGCCCGTCTCGCAGTACGCCACCGAGGCCAACGCCTTGGTGGTGGCGTGGCACCCGTTCCTGGCGCCGCTGCGCTTCGCCTTCCAGCACTCGCGGCGGCTGTACATGATGTACGACCTGGCGAACTGCTGCTTGTTCAGCGACTTTCAGCGCCGCGTGCGGCCGACGCCCGGCGACCTGCGGCTCTTCCTGGCGCAGCTGCTGCTGGCGCTCGAGCACGCCGAGCAGGCTGGCATCTGCAGCCAGTGCTTCGAGCCGAACGACGTCTACGTGCATCGCAACGGCCACGTGGTGCTGATTCCGGGCTCGGGCCTCACCAAGACCAACGACCCGCTCTGCGACGCCAAGGCGCACGCGATCCAGTTCTCGAACTTTGCGTACGTGGCGCCCGAGATGGCCAGCACGTCGGTGGCGAGCGCCTCGGAGCCGCACGCGAGCGGCGTCTGGTGGGGCTTCGGCGTCTTTGCGTACGAGCTGCTGGCCGGCTCGCCGCTGGTGCCCGACGACGACTACCCCAAGCTCTTCCAGCTGGTGGCCGACGCGCCGCGCTCGATCGACTTTCCGAGCTCGCTCTCAGCGAGTGAAGTCGGCTTCCTGTCGGCGCTGCTGTGCCGCGACCCGCGACAGCGCGCCACGCCGAAGCAGCTCAAGGGCCTCGAGTACTTTGCCAGCATTCCGTGGCGGCAGCTCACCGACCACACGGCGCACCCGATGCTGCCCGAGTGCCTCCGCGAGGGCACGCTGCCAATCACCACGCTCAGGGACAATGCGCTACGCCATGCGCGCAACGACTCGACCGGCTCGAGCTACGACAGCGACTCGAGCATCGACGGCTCGACGTCGGCTCCGCTGTTCGACACCGTCATGGGCCCGTTCATTCCCGACAACTGGGCGGGTCAAACGCGCGTTCTCGAGCCGCCAGTCTTGGGCAACCAATGAGCCAGCTACGCGCCAACCTCGAGATGCTTCTGCTGTTCAAATTGTATGCTCTCTCCTCCTCTTCCATGTGCTCACGCTCTCTATGTATCAATCAAGTT